>JACCDM010842724.1_pt1 | contig 11509 bp, 9 predicted proteins | sample 7445851 | NCBI WGS metagenome assembly JACCDM01 (sample SAMN15323438, study PRJNA562643) | freshwater metagenome | isolation source: river surface water | place: USA:Blue River Watershed | collected 2017-08-16
ATCGTTTGTTGCGTAGGGGTGACCTCTACCTTCAAAAAGATGTGGAGGATTCTCTAGACAACTTCGTTACGCTTCAATTCAATAAGAAATTTGTCATTAAACCCGGTTTAGAAATTACTTTTATTCCAGCTGGTCACTTATTAGGTGCAGCGCACGTTTACTTTTCAATTACGGAAGAGGGTGAAACAAAAACGTTAGGATTTAGTGGTGACATTGGTCGATTTGATTATCCATTACATATTGACCCACATCCTTTACCTGCCTGCGATTTTATCGTTTGCGAAAGTACCTATGGAAATCGAGTTCATGAAGATAAGACTTCGCCGATGGATGCATTGGCAAAAGTTATTAAAGAGACGTGTATCGATAAACCGGGGCGTTTAATTATTCCTGCTTTTTCTGTAGGCCGTACCCAAGCTGTTTTATATACGCTTAATCGCTTAATTGAAGAGCAGAATTTTCCCGCCATCCGTGTGTTTACTGATAGCCCAATGGGTCGTAGTTCCACTCGTATTTACAGTAAAAATTTGTCCTATTTGAATCCTGAGGCGCGAGCTTTCCATAAAGAATACGATGATATTTTCGATGTTGAAAATTTAGTCTTTCTTCAAACAGAAAAAGAGACGCGGGCCATAAAGAATTACCATGAGCCGTGCATCATTATTTCTTCTTCTGGAATGATTTCAGGTGGACGTGTTGAACAGCATATCGCAGATAATATTGGTAATTCATATTGTACCATATTGTTGATAGGTTATTCTGCAGAAGGGACGCTTGGAAAACAATTGTTGGAGGGTACAGATGTGATACGCGTGAAGGATCGAGAATACCGCGTGAATGCTCAAATTAGAAAAATTGACGTGTTTTCTGGCCATGCAGACCAAACCGGTCTATTGCGGTTCATAAAAGATCAGAATCCTACTTCGGTTAAAAAGATATTTTTATCCCACGGTGAAGAGGAAAGTATGTTGGAATTTAAGGATAAGATTTACGAACTTGGATTCAAGGAAGTTATTTTACCTTCCAAGCACGATACTTTCGACCTATAATTTTTTATTTTTGTATTGAATTTAAAATCCTCTTATGAGAACTTTATTAGAATTTGAAAAGCCAATTGCGGAATTAGAAGATAAGTTGATTGAAATGCGCAAATTAGCTCTTGAGAATAATGTGGATGTAACTAGTGCAGTTGCCTCACTAACTGATAAAATATTAGAATTGAAAAAGGAAACCTTCGCAAATTTGACGCGTTGGCAACGTGTTCAACTATCGCGTCACCCAGATCGTCCTTACACATTTGATTACATTGAGAAGATGTGTACTGAATTTATTGAAATTCATGGAGATCGTTCTGTGGCAGACGATAAAGCGATGGTAGGTGGTTTTGGAAATATTGATGATGAGTTTTCAGTGATGTTTATAGGCCAACAAAAAGGTCGGAATACCAAACAGCGTCAACTACGAAACTTCGGAATGCCTAATCCAGAAGGATATCGCAAAGCCCTTCGCTTAATGAAGATGGCGGAGAAATTCAATAAGCCAATCGTTTGTTTAATTGATACTCCAGGTGCCTTTCCTGGTTTAGAAGCTGAAGAACGTGGTCAAGGTGAGGCTATCGCACGAAATATTCGTGATATGTTTATGCTTAAGGTGCCCGTGATTTGTATCATTATTGGTGAAGGTGCCTCCGGAGGTGCTTTGGGTATAGCTGTGGGTGATCGGGTATTAATGATGGAAAATACGTGGTATTCTGTTATTTCTCCTGAATCTTGTTCTTCAATTTTATGGAGAAGCTGGAACTATAAAGAGCAAGCGGCTGAAGCTTTAAAACTTACAGCTGACGATATGCTAGGCAATGGTTTGATTGATGGAATTATTCCAGAACCATTAGGTGGAGCACATTTGGATATGGATGCTGCCGTTGGCCTTGTTAAAGAAGTCATCAAAAAGGAATTGGCCATTTTAAACAAAATGGATCCTCAAGAACGTATCATGGCACGAATTGAAAAATTTGGTAAGATGGGCGTTGTCGTAGAATAAGTGTATGAAGGCTGAAGTCGCAGTAGTTTTCGATTTAGGTAATGTATTGTTGCCCATACGGTTGGATTTGACCTATGCTGCTTTTGCCAACTACACCTCGTATTATTCACCAGAAGAAATTCATCACATTATTGAGCAGGAGGCTTTATGGGTTCCGTATGAATCTGGACTTGAATCATGTGAACAATTTAGAGATCGATTAAGATCGCGTTTTCAGATGGAGTGTACTGATGATGAATTTGATCATGCTTTTTCTGCTTTACTATTAGATTTTCCTGTAGACGTAGTCGAATTAATTCAAGAGGTTAAGTCTAGTTTTCCAATCTATTTACTGAGTAACACAAGTAAAATTCATTCCGATCGATTCTTAGCAAACGAGTCTTTGTTTAGTTTGTTTAATCGAGTTCATCTTTCTTACGAGATGGGTGTTTCGAAGCCTAATCAAGTTATATACCAACAGGTCGTTGATTCTAACCAATTACAGCACCATCAGGTTGTTTTTTTTGATGATAATCATGCCAATGTACGAGCAGCACGGGATTTTGGTTGGGATGCTGTTTTAATTGACCCGTCTACTTCTTTCACACAAATAAGAAATCACTTACATCAATATGTTAATTAAATCTTCCTTATTCGATTTAGCTTTTCGTTTATCTGGTTGGAAATTAGTGGGTGATGTACCTACGCACCTACCGAAGAGTTTGATTATTGTTTGTCCCCATGCTACGTGGAAAGATTTCCCTGTTGGCCTTGGTGCGCGTTCAATGATGAATATGCCTATTAATTTTTGGGGCAAAAAGGAATTGTTTGATGGTCCTTTTGGTGGAATTTTTAGTTGGCTAGGAGGTTATCCAGTGGACCGGGCCAAGAACAATAATTTAGTGGGTGCCATTGTAGACATTTACCATTCAAAAGAATCATTTCATGCCGTTTTAGCTCCTGAAGGAACGCGAAAAGATGTAGCTGCTTTAAAAACAGGTTTCTATTATATTGCTGTTCAAGCTAATGTGCCCATCATCATGATTGGGTTTGATTTTGTAAATAAGGAGATTCGGATTCGTGAACCGTTTATCCCTTCGGGTGATTTTGAAAAGGATAAGTTAATTATTGCTGAATATTATCAGTCGATACCTGGTGTTCAAAAATCTTGGATTGCGAATTATTTAGCTGATCGTGTGTAGCTAACTATTTTTTCAGCTGTTTTTTGGGAGGCACCACTTGTTCCGATAATTTTTTCTAAATCCGAATAAGAACTTAATTGAGCTTTTCGACTTGGATCTTCTTCGTTTAGTAAGGGTAGTAGTTTTTCCGTGATATGCTCACACGAAAATGCTGTTTGAATTAATTCTGGAACTGCTTTACGGTCTAGAATAATATTGACTAAGGAGATGTATTTTATCTTGACAAGTAGTTTTGCCAACGAGTAAAATAGCCAATCTGTTTTATATACCACGACTTGAGGAATACGTAATAAAGCCGTTTCTAAGGTGGCAGTTCCAGATGTTACGACGGCTGCTCTGGCTTGTGATAATACTTGATACGTATTATCCACGATGTAATTGATTCCTGATTGCTTGAGTAAATCACTCCATTCGCTTACACCCGCTACCACAAAATTAACCTGTGGATTTGCTTGAACTAGTTGTTCAAAAACGGGCATCGCTGCTTTAATTTCTTGTCTTCTACTTCCTGGTAGTAACGCTATGTAGGGTGATTTTAATTGTAAAGGTTCCTTTTGACTCTCCTTAAAGGCATTAACAGCATCTTGAAGTGGATTGCCTACGTAATGGGTAGAAATACCATAATCGGTAAACATTTTCTCTTCAAAAGGGAAGATAACGTATAAATGGTCCACCCATTTTCGAATATCCTCAATGCGCCCTTTATTCCATGCCCATACTTTAGGCGCTATGTAGAATTGCGTCAGAAATCCTTTTAATTTGGCTATTCTAGCTGCTTTTAGATTAAAGCCACCATAATCAATAAAGATGATCGTGTCAGGTTGAAAGACTTCAATTTGATGGCTAAACTTATTGAATAGACCTTTAAGTCGACTAAGGTTTTGTAAAACACCTAACAAACCCATTATGGCCAATTCGGTGTGGTGAATGACAATTTCAGCGCCTTCTTTTTTCATAAGGTCGCCACCCCAACCTGTTATTTTAGCCTCTGGATCTAATAGGCGTATTTCACGGATTAAATTAGATCCATGTAAATCACCTGATTTCTCCCCAGCTAAAATAAAATACTTCATTTATTCTTCCCCGTAGTATTCAACGGAATTTTTGTTGGTTTCAATAAGATGTAATTTGTGTAATTGGGCAGTTTCGGAAACGGATGAAATAGCAGGAGCTAAAATTTTCCAAAATTCCATGATTAGCACTTCACAACTAGCTAATTTACCTTCCATGAAATCAACATCTAGATTCAAATTTTTATGATCTACCTTGTCGATGATCTCTTTTTTAATGATATCACCAAGTTGTTTTAAATCAAAAACAAATCCTGTGTCAACATTGGGTTTACCTTTTACGGTTACAATTAACTCAAAATTATGTCCATGCCAGTTATTATTAGCACATAGACCAAAGACTTCTTGATTTTTTTCCTCGCTCCAGGCAGGGTTAAATAGGCGGTGAGCGGCGTTGAAATGTTCCTTACGGATTACGTATACCATTGTTTTCAGTTTGTGTGACGGATGTCTGGGAAAACAATAGCAGACAATCCAATTATTCCACAAAGGTACAAAAGCTATTTAGAATATGCTTAAATTTGTTTTTTAATACGTTTATATGATCATTATCACGGGAGCCGCTGGATTTATAGGGAGTTGTTTAATCGCTCGATTAAATGATCTTAATTTCAATTATATTATTGCGGTGGATGATTTTTCTAATCCAACCAAGAATAAGAATTTAGTAGGTAAAAAGATTAAAGAACGTGTGGAAAGAACAGAGTTGGCTACCTGGCTAGATCAGCATTACCGCGAAGTTGAGTTTTTCTTTCATATCGGGGCGCGAACGGATACCACCGAGTTTGATAAATCTATTTTTGACGAATTGAATGTTAATTATTCAAAGATGGTTTGGCAAAAGTGTATTGATTATCAAATTCCTTTGGTATATGCATCTTCTGCTGCCACATATGGTTTAGGTGAGTTAGGGTATGATGATAATGAATCACAAATTCCTAATTTAAAGCCGCTAAACCCGTATGGAGATTCCAAGAATGACTTTGATATTTGGGCATTACAGCAAGAAGAGAAGCCTTTCTTCTGGGCAGGACTAAAGTTTTTTAATGTATATGGTCCGAATGAATATCATAAAGGACGGATGGCTTCGGTCATTTGGCATGCATTTAATCAGATATCAGAAAAAGGAAGTTTGCGTTTGTTTAAATCACACAAACCTGAATATGCAGATGGAGAGCAAATGCGGGACTTTATCTATGTGAAGGATTTGATTTCTGTTTGTGTCTTTTTAATGGAACACCGCAAGAATTCTGGAATTTACAATTTAGGTACGGGTATTGCGCGTTCATTTAACGCATTAGGTACATCTACTTTCGTCGCTATGGATAAACCGGTGCAAATAAATTACATCGATACGCCAGTGGATATTCGCGATACCTATCAATATTTTACTGAAGCTAATATGTCTAAATTAAGATCTATTGGATATGAAGATCCATTCTTTACGTTAGAATCAGGTGTGAAAGATTATGTGCAGAATTACCTTATTCCTGGGAAGTATTGGTAATTTTCTTTAGGCCTTCTTCGATGAATCCTTGTCCGTAAGCCAATAATTGTATGTTGGCAGCCACCAAGCCTAATAGACTAACTTGCAGATTTTTTGTTTGCTTTAGCGCATCAATAAAAATGGCTAACCAGTAAATCGATAATCCTAAAAACATTAGGTTTCCAATCGGTGGTATAAGTATATTGAGTATAACAGTATTCCAAAAGTAGATAAAGTAACAGGCAGGGAAGAAGTGTACCCATTTAAGTTCACTTGGGTAAAACCGACTTATGTTGATACGAGCTCGTCCAAAGAAATGTATTTGCTTGTAAAATTGTTTGAAACTTGTTCTTCTTTTGTGATAGATAAATGCTTCTGGTATCAAACCGGATTTGAACCCAAGTGATATACATCGAATACTGAATTCAATGTCTTCGCCCATGCGTGTTATGACAAAACCCTTTGTAGCCTCCCAAACTTTCCTTGAAATACCCATATTAAAGCTACGTGGGTGAAATTGACCTCCTACATTTTTTGCTTTGCCACGAATTCCACCAGTTGTGAATAAACTAGTCATTGCAAAGCTGATTGCTTTTTGCGTAGCAGTAAAACTTGCATGGTCTTTATCTGGGCCGCCAAATAGATCTAATTGTTGACTCTCTAACCCTTTTTTAACTTCTTCTAAATAGCTTGGTTCAATTAATGCATCTGAGTCTAATATGATAAAAAAATCTCCTTTAGCTCTTTCAAATGCATAATTACGAGCAAACCCTTGACCTCCATTTTCTTTGTAGAAGTAGTTAATTGCTAATGATTTAGCATACTTTTCAGCTATGAGATCAGCTTTATCCTCACTTCCATCTTCAATGATTAGGACTTCAAAATTTGTGTAGGTTTGTTGGGCCACACATGCCAATAGCTCATCAAGTTCCTGTGGACGATTGTAAACGGGTATGATGATGCTGAATAACATGGTTATGCAAACATCTGTTGGAGTGTTTCTTCACTAGCTTGTAAGATTTTAGCTAGTTCTTCTTCTCGAATTGCATCTGAGATAAACCAAGATTCGTATTGTGAAGGAGGCAGGTATATGCCTCTTTCAAGCATGCCATGGAAGTATTTTCCGTACAATGTTGCATCAGAAGTTTTGGCATCTGCAAAATTATTGACAGCTTGATTGGTGAAAAACAAGGTGAACATCGAGCCAATTTGGTTGATTGTATAAGACAATCCTAAAGCTTCTAATTGGGACTGAATGCCCATTTTTAATTTCAAACCTTGTGCTGATAGTCTAGAATAGACTTCTAAATTTTCCGTTATTAGATTTAACATAGCTAAACCTGCTGTTGTCGCTAATGGATTTCCGCTTAATGTACCAGCTTGATAAACAGGTCCTGCGGGTGCAATCATATCCATAATGGCTGCACGTCCACCATAAGCACCCACGGGTAAGCCACCACCAATAATTTTACCTAACGTGGTTAAGTCTGGTTGGATATTACATATTCCTTGATAGCCACTAGGGGATAACCGGAAGCCTGTCATCACTTCATCGAAAATCAATAAAGCACCGTATTGATCACATAGCTTACGAACGCCAGCTAAATAACCGTCTTTTGGAATGACCAAACCCATATTACCCACAACAGGCTCAATAATTACGGCTGCGATTTGGTTTAGATTTGCTTCAAATAAATGTTGTAACGAATCCAGGTCATTATAAACGGCTGTAAGTGTGTCCTTTGCTGTGGATACGGTAACCCCTGGGCTATCTGGTGTGCCTAATGTGGCTACGCCACTACCAGCTGCAATTAGAAATGAATCTCCATGTCCGTGATAGCAACCTTCAAACTTGATAATTTTATCACACTTGGTATACGCACGTGCTAATCGAATAGCAGCCATGGTTGCCTCTGTTCCCGAATTTACCAAACGCACTTTTTCAATGGATGGAACCATCGAACAAATTTTCTCAGCGATTAATACTTCTTTGTACGTAGGCGCACCAAAAGAGAATCCATCATTCAAAGCTTCTCTTACTGCAATTTCAATGACTGGATGTGCTTGGCCAAAAAGCATTGGTCCCCAAGAACCTATTAAATCAATATAGGATTTGCCATCTACGTCATATAAATAGGCCCCTTTTGCCGATTTCATGAAAATAGGAGTGCCGCCAACTGATTTGAAAGCGCGCACAGGAGAGTTAACTCCACCCGGAATTAACGTTTTGGCTTTTTCAAAATAGCTAGAACTCAATGAACCCATTATTTCTTTTTTGTTTTCTTTTGTGTGGCTGCTGCTTTTTGTTGCTCTTCCATTGTCTTCAATTGCGTTTGAAGATATTGAGAGAAACGTGATTTTTTGGCTCCACCACCCGCTGCGATTTTAATGCGATTAGCATCTAATAATGCTTTGATTTTATCTTCATTAACAAAGTAGCGAATCGCTAATTGTTGGCCTATCGTAACTAAGTTGGACACAAAGTAATAGAAACTTAAACCTGCCGAGAACGAGTTCATGACAAACATAAAGATCACTGGTGTAATGTAGGCCATCATTTTCATGTTGATCGGCTGACCTGGTTGATCAGGTGTAATCTGATTATTGTAATAACCATATGCTAATTGAGAAGCAGTCATTAATAAACAGAATAAACTGACGTGATTTCCATAAAACGGGATCGCAAACGGAAGCGTCATGATCGAATCAAATGTGGATAAGTCATTTGCCCAAAGAAATGATTCCTGACGAAGATTAATTAAATTCGGGAAAAGCATAAATACCGCCATTAATATAGGCATGGTGGCTAAAACAGGTACGCAACCACTTAATGGATTGACACCTACTTCACTATAAAGCTTCATGGTTTCCTGCTGAACTTTGGCTGGATCATCGCCAATTTTTTCTTTAATGGCAGCGATTTCCGGTGCTAATATGCGCGTCTTAGCCATGGAAACATATGATTTATATGTCAATGGTAATAAGGCGGTTTTGATGATTAAAACTAAAAGTATAATCAGCAATCCATAATTAGATACGATACTCTCTAAGAAGTCAAATAAAGGAACAAATATGTATTTGGTGATTGGCAATAAAAAGTCATAACTCAACTTAACATTTTTACCAAACGAAGGTGCTACGTTTTTAATGATAGAATAATCATTCGGTCCAAAATAAAATTTAAATGCAGATTTACCTTGAATCAAATCTTGAGTGGATGCTGTTAGTTGCGCGTCCAACGTTTTAATGTGTAAAGAATCAGTTAGGTTAGGCGTACTTGTTAAGTTGGCCTTTTTGATTTCAAATCCTTGAGGAATTAAACCTGTTAAGAAATACTTCTTTTTGAATGCAACCCATTGGGTTGATTTTGTCAAATTCTCTGCTTCAATTGAACCTGGATTTTCAGAAAGATTATCAAATTCCTCGTCTTCAGTAAGCAAATAATTAATGGTAGCCTTACGCTCTTCATTAATATCCTTCTCGTTTTGAACTAGATTCTCTTTCCAATGAATTGAATATTCCGAGCCAGTAATCATACTGGCCGCATCTTTAGCGTCTATTGCGTAGCCAAGTTCGAAAGTGTCATCAGCCAACGTATATGTTTGGGAGATTTTTTTGCCAGTCGGTAACGTAGTTGTAAAGATTACATTTCCTTTGTTTTGTTGGACTTCATAGGCTAATGCAGCCAACTTAATCTTTGAAGTTCCCATAGGAATTTCAATGTCAAATTGATCTTTTGATGCATTAAACATTTGAAGACCATCTTTCTTACCAGCATTATAAACTGCATAACTGCGGTAATTCTTTAATTGGACGGATACAATTTTACCTCCGTAATTAGAAAGAGTTACGAATAGATTTTTGTTTTCAAGTTTGACCAATTGTTCTTTTACTTGAACACTTGAATCAGATGTTACCGTTGCTATTGTTTGGCTAGCTGGTGCAACCTTAGCTTTTACAGGTTCTTCTTTTTTGGCAACAACTTCTGTTTTTACAGGCTCGACTGGTGCAAAGAAATATTGATAGCCAAGTAACATGGCCATAATTAAGACGATACCCGATATTGAATTCTTATCCATAATCTATTTTGAATTTTTAATGAATGGAACTGCATGTTGGTACGCAGCCTTAATAAACTGTACAAAAATAGGAGAGGGAGCCTCTACCGTAGATTTGTACTCAGGATGAAATTGAACACCCACAAAAAATGGATGATTCGGCAATTCCACTATTTCGACTAAATCAGCTTCTGGATTAATTCCTGATGTCACCATTCCTGCTTGGTGAAATTGAGCTAAGTAATCATTGTTAAATTCGTATCTATGGCGATGTCTCTCTTGAATGGATGTTTTACCATAAATTTTATACGCCATGGTTCCCTTTTCTATTTTACACGAATAGGCTCCTAAGCGCATTGTTCCACCTTTTTCGGATACGTCTTTTTGTGATTTCATTAAATCAATGACCGGATATGGTGTTTCTGAATTCATTTCAAATGAATGAGCATCCGTTAATCCGATTACGTTACGCGCAAATTCTATAACGGCACATTGCATTCCTAAACAAATACCTAAGAATGGAATGTTATTTTCGCGCGCATATTTTACTGCATTAATTTTACCTAGTATTCCTCTTTCGCCAAAACCTGGAGCAACAAGAATTCCATCTAATCCGGCTAATGCTTCCGCTACGTCAATATCTTCCATCGTTTCAGAAGATATCCATTTGACATTTACTTTTATCTCATTCGCTACTCCAGCATGGATAAATGCTTCGGCGATTGATTTGTATGAATCTTTTAATTCAACGTATTTACCAATAAGGCCAACAGTAATTTCAAACTTTGGATTTTTCAACTTGTCCAAGAACTTCGACCAAGCTGATAAATTGCTGTCTTTATCGTTGTATATATCTAGTTTATAAAGTACACGACTGTCTAAGCGTTCTTGTTTCATCAACATAGGAACATCATAGATTGTTTCCGCATCTCTAGCTTCAATAACATCTTGCTCACTCACATTACAAAAAAGGCCTATTTTCCTTTTCATTTCTTGTGGAAGTGGATGTTCTGTCCGGCATACAAGTATATCAGGTTGTATACCTGATTCTGATAATTGTTTTACGGAGTGTTGTGTTGGTTTTGTTTTTAATTCCCCTGCTGATGCTAAATAGGGCACTAGGGTCAGGTGTATAAATAGTGTGTTTTTCTCTCCTAAATCCCATTTCAACTGACGTGCAGCTTCAATAAATGGTAAAGATTCAATGTCACCCACACAACCGCCAATTTCTGTAATTACTACATCGAATTTTCCAGTTTCACCTAGAATCAAAATGTTACGCTTGATTTCATCTGTGATGTGCGGAACTACTTGTACGGTTTTACCTAAATAGTCACCTCTACGTTCTTTGGTAATTACATTATGATATACACGTCCGGTCGTAATGTTATTTGCCTGACTTGTAGGGGTATTTAAAAAACGTTCGTAATGTCCTAAATCTAAGTCCGTTTCTGCTCCATCATTCGTCACATAACATTCGCCATGTTCATATGGATTTAATGTACCTGGGTCAATGTTTATATACGGATCGAATTTTTGAATAGTACAAGTTAATCCGCGAGCTTGAAGTAGTTTGGCAAGTGAAGAGGCGATGATGCCTTTTCCGAGTGAACTGGTTACGCCACCCGTAACGAAAATATACTTTGATTTTTTAATAGATCCCTTGCCAGACAT
>JACCDM010762582.1_pt1 | contig 11502 bp, 10 predicted proteins | sample 7445851 | NCBI WGS metagenome assembly JACCDM01 (sample SAMN15323438, study PRJNA562643) | freshwater metagenome | isolation source: river surface water | place: USA:Blue River Watershed | collected 2017-08-16
CGCACGAGTTCCAGTGATACGTGTGGTTGCTGAGTTAGCCACGTCGGATAGTGATGATGTCATCGTGCGACCTTTCTAGTGCTTAAGTACCGTGCTGCTGTAAAGAGGAAGAGAACTAAGAGAACAAGAACTAAGAGACCTGCCCAGGCGCGGGTAATCGCCTCTTCTGAACCGGCGCTAAATGACTTCCAGATATAGAAAGGAAGCGAGCCCATAGGATCCTTAAATGGGTTTCCATTGACGCGATCGCCGCCACCGGTAAGGAGAAGGAGTGGCGCAGTCTCACCTGCGATGCGAGCAACGCCGAGAATTACCGCGGTTATGAGTCCGCTCTTTGCTGCCGGAAGAACAATCATCGCCACTGTGCGCCACTGAGTACCACCGAGAGCGGTACCCGCTTCACGGAGATCCTGCGGGATGAGGTTGAGAACTTCCTCAGATGTTCTGGCAACTGTAGGAATCATCAAGATAGTCAGAGCAAGGGATCCCATAAAGCCTGAGTTAGCTTTCGTGATTGGGTAGATCACTGCAGAGAGAATAAAGAGACCAGCCACAATTGATGGAACGCCAGACATCGCCTGAACTAAGAAGCGAATCGGCTTTGTAAATCGACCTTGAATCTCAGTGAGGTAGAGAGCGGTAAGGATTCCAATAGGAACGCTCATGACAAGCGCAACAAGGACGAGTATTAATGTTCCAACAATTGCGTGGAGCAAACCGCCATTAGTGAGTGGATCGGTCGATGTTGCTAGCGACATATCCTGGGTAAAGATATTTGGCTTAATGCCTTTGTAACCCTTTTGGATAATTGTCGCCAAGATACTAAAAATTGGGATAACGGTGAGAATTCCACCTGCTGCAATAATGATTTTAATTGCAGAGTCTTTTGCGGACATGACCCCATACTTAAAGAAACTTAATAATCCAGTTGCGATCGCATAAGAGATAAAGAAGACGATGAAGTAAGCGAGCTTGCCCTTCAGAGGGGTCGCCGCAACAAGGAGATAGGTAAAGAGAGCGGTCGCTAAAAAGATAAGGCCGTCACGAATGCGATCGCGCTTAGTCGCTTTCCAAGGAGCCGTTGGCTTTACATCAATCATCGCCCTGATTTTCCTGTTCGCTTGATGATGACATCGGCGAGAGCGTTAACGATCAAAGTGAGACCGAAGAGGACCAAGCCAGCAGCCATCAGCGCTTTAATCTCATATGGCGTTGCTTCACCGAAGCGAAGAACGATAAGGGAGGCAACGTTTCCACCGGCTCCAAGAAGAACATGCCAGTTGATCTGGAAGACGATATTTAGAACTGTATACACCGCAACCGTTTCACCCATGGCACGGCCAAGGCCGAGCATCGCTCCACCGATTACGCCTGAGCGTCCATGGGGAATGACAACAGCTTTAATCATTGCCCAACGGGTTGCCCCTAGAGCATATGCAGCTTGGATGCGATCAAGTGGAGCTTGAGAGAAGACTTCGCGAGCTACCGATGTAATGATCGGAATAATCATGATGGCAAGAACAACGCCTGCAACAAATGGCGAGCGCGTGAAGATATATGGATTGACCTCAAAGAATGGCAGCCATCCCAAATACTTATTGATGAGCTTTGCCCAATATTCAACGCTCGGCATCAAGACAAGGAAGCCCCAGATACCGAAGAGAATTGATGGGAATGCAGCCATCATGTCGATGATGGTGACGAGAATTTTCTTCAACCACGCAGGTGCGTAAAAATTAAGGAAGAGTGACATTGCAACAGAGATAGGTAGCGCGATTACCACCGCAACAAATGCGCAGAGAATGGTGCCGACCAACATCGCTCCTAAACCGAAGTTGCTATCGACCACATTGTTGGCTTCGTCGTAACTCACGGTCCAATCTGCGCCGGTGATAAATGAGAGACCTTCATTACGCAAGATTTCAAAACCGCGGTAACCCAAGAAAGTTGTAATCAATCCGAGAATGGCGAGCGAAGAGAGTCCTCCTGCCGTGACAACGCGACGGAAGATTCGATCAGAGCGGCGGGGCTGCGTGGTTATTTCGCGCGGCGCAGGAGCTGACGTCATGCCCGCATCCTGCCTCGAACCACGGAAATGAAAGGCGATACTTGGTTAACGGAAGGTGAACGAGAGTTGAAACCTCTCCCCACACCGATAGGCTCCCCCTATGGCTGCAGAACACCCCCACCTCGTCTGGATTGATTGCGAGATGACCGGCCTCTCCCTCGAAAGTGATGCGTTGGTGGAGATTGCCGTCCTTGTCACCGATTCAGAGCTCACGGTGATTGGCGAGGGCATCGACCTTGTCATCCACGCCACCGACGACCAGATCGCCGGGATGAATGACTTTGTCCGCAAGATGCATACCGACTCTGGACTCATTCGTGAGATCGCTGGCGGTGTCACTGTTGCCGAAGCTGAGCAAGAGATCCTTCGATATCTCCAATCTGTCGGAGTTGTCGCCGGCAAATCTCCCCTTGCCGGAAATTCAGTCTCGGTAGATCGCAACTTTATTGCTCGCGATATGAAGCAGTTGGCAGAGTTCTTGCACTACCGCACTATCGATGTCTCAACAATCAAAGAGCTCTCACGTCGTTGGTATCCAAAGGCGTATTTCGCAGCGCCAGCAAAGACTGGTAACCACCGCGCGCTCGGCGATATTCAAGATTCAATCGCTGAATTGGCGTACTACCGCGAGGCTGTTTTCGCTCAAAAGAGCGTGGATATGAAGGCTGCTCGAAATCGGTTTCTTAATTTCGGACCTTGGCGGGTAAAGTAGCCCCCTGCACAGCACATGGTGGGCGTAGCTCAGCTGGTAGAGCACTCGGTTGTGGTCCGAGATGTCGCGGGTTCGAGCCCCGTCGTTCACCCCAAGTTTTCCCCTCCTGGTTTTTGTAACCGGGGTTCATCAACGAAGCTTGAGAGAAAGTGGTCGCCCAATGATCTTCGACGTTGTAGTTGAAATTCCAGCAGGCTCACGTAATAAGTATGAGATCAACCATGAGACCCACGAAGTCCGCCTCGATCGCATGCTCTTTACCGCTACTCGCTTTCCCCATGACTACGGTTTTGTAAAGAACACTCTCTCTAACGATGGCGATCCTTTGGATGCGCTTGTCATGCTCGATGAGCCAACATTTCCAGGATGCGTCGTCTCTGCTCGTGCTGTCGCCATGTTGCGTATGACAGATGAGAAAGGTGGCGATGACAAGCTCCTCTGCGTTGCAGCCGGAGATATCCGCAAAGCTGGCATCAAGGACATCGGTGATCTTCCTGTCTATGAGCTCGATGAAATCAAGCACTTCTTTGAGGTCTACAAAACTCTTGAGCCAGGTAAAGAGGTAATCGGTGGCGATTGGGTTGGCCACGATGAAGCAGAGGCTGAAATCAAAGCTTCATACGATCGCTATAAAGCAACGAAGTAAATTATTTATCAAGAGCTAATTTAATAAGAGTGCGGAGAGCCCGATGGATGTAGTTAATACCGGAGATACAGCGTGGGTATTGGCCAGCGGCGCCCTCGTTCTCTTTATGACGCCAGCGCTAGCAATCTTCTACGCGGGAATGGTTCGCGCAAAGTCTGCTCTCAACATGATGATGATGTCATTTTCAGCCATCGGAATTACCACCATTATCTGGGTGCTTTATGGATACTCATTAACATTCGGCACTTCAACTAACGGCCTGATTGGAAGCTTTGACCACCTCGGTCTCGCTGGAACGCTTGATCAAGTAGTGGGCGGCGACGGCCACAAGATTCCCACTCTTGCATTTGTCATGTTCCAATTAACCTTTGCGATTATCACTGTCGCTCTTCTCTCAGGCGCCATTGCCGATCGAGCCAAGTTTGGCTCATGGGTTCTCTTCGTTGCTGTTTGGATCACTCTGGTCTATATCCCCGTTGCACACTGGGCATTTGCTAGCCAAGGTGGTGAAGGCGGATGGATCATCGATAAGTTAAAGGCGCTTGATTTCGCAGGCGGCTTAGTCGTTGAAATCAACTCTGGTGCAGCAGCACTTGCCCTTGCGATCGTTCTTGGAAAGCGTGATGGCTTTAAGAAAGATCCAATGCGCCCACACAACCTTCCACTAGTTCTACTCGGAGCTGGAATGCTCTGGTTTGGCTGGTTTGGATTTAACGCAGGATCTGCACTCTCAGCCGGCCACCTTGCAGCAACTGCGATGATCAATACTCAGATTGCTACTGCAGCAGCTGCCATGACCTGGATTGCATTTGAAAAGTACCGCGATGGAAAAGCAACCTCACTCGGTGTTGCATCTGGTGCTATCGCAGGAGCGGTGGCAATCACGCCATCATGTGGTTATCTCAATCCCCTCGGCGCTCTCATTCTTGGTCTGATTGCAGGCGTTGTCTCTGCCTGGGCGGTCACCCGCAAATACAAGTTGGGTTATGACGATTCGCTCGATGTTGTTGGTGTTCACGGCGTTGGTGGAATTCTTGGCATGCTTGCCATTGGATTCCTTGCAACTCTTACCGCTAATGCAGCTGGTGCCAACGGTCTCTTCTTCAACGGTGGAGCAACACAGCTCAATCGTCAGGTTATTGCCATTGTCGTCGTTGCTCTCTTCTCATTCACAGCAACGTGGCTCATCGCCACCATCATTCAAAAGACCATTGGATTTAGATCATTCCGTGACGATGAACTCACTGGTCTCGACACGACCTATCACGCAGAATCTGCATACGACATCACTGGAAATTCCAATCGCTACTAAGCGAGCCACCCATAGAGTTATAAGAGATTGAAGGATAGATATGAAGCTCATAACCGCAATCGTGAAGCCTGCAAAGGTCGATGACATCAAGGTAGCTCTCCAAGCGGCAGGTATCGCTGGAATGACTGTCTCAGAGACTCGTGGTTTCGGTCGCCAGAAGGGCCACACCGAGATCTATCGTGGCGCTGAATACACCGTTGATTTCATCCCAAAGGTGCGCATTGAAGTACTTGTGGATGATGCAGATTCACAATCCATCATCGACACGATTGTGACTGCAGCAAACACAGGTTCAATTGGTGATGGCAAGTTGTGGGTTACCAATGTCGAGCAGGTAATTCGCATTCGCACAGGCGAGCGCGGAGGCGATGCGCTCTAAGCCTTAGGCAATAACTGACCTGGGCACTTCGCCAGGATGTTTTTCATGGCAGTCTTCTCAGCCTTAGTAACCCAGATTGAATATTTCGCCTTCACTGCAATCTGTCGCGCAACATAGGTGCAGCGATAGCTCTTCAGCGGTGGCAACCACGTTGCAGCATCACCATCGCCTTTCTGTGAATTTAACTTCATCAGCGTTGCTTGCAGATTGAGTGGGTCGTTATAGAAGTTCACCCGCTTTGTGGCATCCCATTTAAAGGCACCCTTCTGCCACGCATCAGAGACAGCAACGATGTGATCAATGGGAACTAAATTGCTACTCCCCTGTCCCCTCACAAAAGTAAGAGTCGTGCCCGAGTAAGGATCAGTAAATTCACCGGTGAGAACCGTGCAGCGATCAGTATCGAGAACCTCATTTACTAAATCGCGCGCTAGAACTTCATTGCGAGCATCACAACCGTTTCTATCTGGGTCGGCCCACTTACCGAAGAGCGCATCTCTTTCATAACCCGTCTTTGGTGCTCGCCCCTTCACCGCCAAAGTCTCAAGTACCGCTGCAGCCTTCTGATCCGCAGCGAGAGCTGGCTCAAAGGGTGCGAGAAAGACCGCCGCAAATAGAACGACAGATAACCGCTTCTCCCAGATGGACATGGGTCAATCATGCCCATTTATTATGGGAGTACCTTGTATTTTCACGGAGAGAATATGGTCAAAGTTGGCTTTTAGAACTGGTAAGGTCTGCTCTGCATTTAAGCGTTCCCGCGCTTAAATGGGTTGTTAGCTCAGTTGGTAGAGCAGGTGACTCTTAATCACCGGGTCGGGGGTTCGAGTCCCTCACAACCCACTCAGGTCAATATGCTTACTCAGGTTTTCAGGATTCAAATGGGGTGAGTACTGCTTATGAAGTTTCATCGAACCCTACGAATATGCGTCTTCGCATTGATTATTGGAGCGCTTGAAGCAATCTTCATCTCTCCCGCCCATGCCGCTACCTATTCTTTTACAAATGCTGGTGCAACAGGCGCAAATGGACCGACGCAGGCCCAAGTCACAAGTGCTTACAGCTCAACAAACTTAAATGGTGCTGTCACAGTCGGTACTCAGGGTTATCAAACTTGGATTGTTCCAACAACTGGTACTTACGTTCTTACTGTCGCAGGTGCAGCTGGTGGCTCTGGAAATAACGGGCTGGCTTCCGGAGGAAAAGGAGTTGTTGCATCCTCCTCAATCAATTTAGTACAAGGAGATTCAATCACCATTGTTGTCGGACAGAGTGGCTTACCGTCCTCACTCTCCGCCGGAGGTGGTGGCGGTGGATCTTTCGTCGTTGGAAGCGGAAGTGTCAATGGATTATTGATTGCAGCTGGCGGAGGAGGTGGAGCTGGTAAGAATGGTGCGGGTTTGGATGCATCAACTACTACCAGTGCAGTCGGTGCGACTTTTGGAAGTTTTGGCGGAACTACCAATGCAGCAGGAGCGACTAACAATGCCTATAGCGTCTTATTCGGTGGTACGGGTGGTGGTGCAATCGGAACCTTCGCTTCAAATTTGCTGACAAAGAAGCGAGAGACAAATACCGTAACTATTACTACTTCCACGGCGCACGGATTCACTATCAATAGACAGGTATTTCTCTCCGGAGTTGGCGATAACTTTGATGGTAACTGGAAGATTTTGACTCCTCCCAATACAACGACTTTCACTTTCACCCAATACACCACCGACTTTGCTCTTCAATCGGCGGTCGGAAGAACTCTTGTCGGAAGTAACGGTATTGCGGGTGCGGGATCTGGAGGTCTCGGTGGAGGTGGCGGAGCTGGCTATGGAGGCGTTGGAGGAAAGAGCAACAATGCCACTGAGGCCGGTGTTGCTAGAAGTTACCTAGTCGGAGCAAAAGGTGGAGTTCAAACAAATAGCGCTTTCGGAGATGAGAACTCTGCAGCAGGTGGATTTGGTGGCGGTGGAACTGGCGCTTCGAACTCTGGAAATAACGGCGGTGGAGGTGGCGGCGGATATACCGGCGGTGGAGGTGGAAATGGAAGCAGTGCTTCTTATTCTGGCCTTGGTGGCGGTGGCGGCGGCACATTTCTCACAGGAGCAAATCAAACAGCAGCAGCATCAAATACAGGGATGGGCTATGTGACAATCACTTTGCCCGATTTCACCAGTCCCACCTTTACAAGCGGATCAACGTTTTCGGTGCAGGAAAACATTGCTACTTCAACGACCGTTGCTACCCTTAGCGTCTCGGAATTAGCGACCTTCTCTATCTCTTCTGGAGCCGATTCCACACTTTTTACTATCGCATCCTCTGACACGTCAACTGCAATTATAAAATTCAAGAATTCGCCTGATTTTGAGGCCCCCACGGATGCTGGGGGTAACAATGTTTATGAGATAACAATCTCCGCCACAGATGATTCAAATAATACGAGCACTCAAGCGATCACAATTACAGTCACAAATGTAATTGATACCTCATCATTTAACTCTCTTGCCCTCGCTGGAAATGCTTTAACTGCCACTTATAGAACAACAATACAAATAAACGCCAGTGTGAGCACTGCCTCAAGAGTGACATTTAGAGCAGGGCGTATTGTGATTCCTGGTTGCAGGTCAAAACTAGCGACCGGGTCAGGATCTACCTTCACAGTGTCATGTCAATGGAAGCCTTCAGCTCGAGGCCTAGTAAATCTCTCTGCAACTTCACTTCCAATCGATACTTCCATATCTGGCTCAAATTCACCAACACTTTCCATCGGTGTCCAGAATCGAAGCAACAAGAGATAGATAGCTTCTCCGTTTAGTTATTCAGGCAGACAAACTTTTTCAAATTCACCTAAACGGTCTATCTAACTCAGATGCGCCCAATTCTCCGGATATTTTTCGATCCAGCGCTCCTAAATCCAGGACCTACGAACGAGTCATGATTAGAAGATAAATCGGATCTCTATCTGCACACGGAGTCTTTCAGCTCTGTTCACTCCCTCATCGTCTATTTGTTCTACGACTGACCGATGTTGTTGGGAATTGTTGAGTAATGGTTGCATAATTACTGTCAGTGGGAGTGAAAACCGCAATCGGTGCCAATTGCCCCGATCGTGAAGGTTTCCAATTGCATCTAATAGAGTAAGAATTTGCTGCAGATACAGCGATATTAATACATCCGGGAACTCTTACTTTTCCTAGAAAGAAAGTGACTCTTCCCGGTATTGAATTACTAGAAAAATCTAGTGGTGTGGCACTTCGGTATGCGGAAACTTCCGGTGCAGTCGAGACAATGACCGGAGCGCCTTTGAGGATCGATGCAGTAAATCCGGAAGGCTGAGTGAGGCTGTATCCGCCAGCGCTAGCTCCAGAAATTGAATATCCAGAAACGGTTACGGATTTACTGTTTCCCACAGCAGAATTTGCAAAGACCGCCCTTGCGGCACTGGTGTTAAGAGTGACGGTATCGCCGGCGATCACCCCAACAAGTGTGGGTGTACCTGCAATCGTTGCTGTTGTTGTCTCGTTGTAGTTCTTATCAGGGATCGTTATGCCAGAAATTGTGAGCGCTTTGGCGGTGACTGTAATTGATCTATTGGCGGAGGTAACAGGGTCATAAGAGGAATCCCCTGCCATAGTCGCATTTACTACACACGTACCAGCGCCTGTTGGAGTAAGGGTGGAGCCCGAAAGAGTGCATGGGCCTGAAACTAGAGAAAATGTTGTACTTCCGGCAGTCGATCCGCCCGAAGTCGTCAAAGTGAGATTGTCCTTATAGGCAACAGTCGTCTGAACAACTGAGAGTGCGGTCTGAGAAAGCTTTGGTAAAGCTGGCACCTCTGAATTACTTGCAACACCGGTCGTACCAATATTGTTGAAGCTCACCGCTGCCCCTGTATTTCCAGTATCACTCAATGGCGCTGCTGTATCGGCATCTAGCATAAATATGGTGTTCGCAATCAGCCCATATGTGGTGCTCGGCGTGAACGCAGTTGTGTAAACGGCAGATTTGACCATACGCACCTTAGATAAGAGACCGCCAAAGTTTGTACTGCTCCGGTAAGTACAGCCAGTATTCTCAGAGCCAATTGCAAGATTTGATGTAGAAACATTGATGGCTGTTGTGTAAGTAGCGCTCTGAATACTTGTGCCATTTTGATAAATCGTTATCGTGCCACCGTTTCTCACAATGGCGATATGGGACCACTTATTGATGTAGTTTGTGAGCGTCGGATATAGAGCCCAAGAATCGTTAATTCCAATATAGAGAGTCCCGCCTTCAATCGAAGCTTGGAATTTCTGTGTTGGATAGCAACCAAATGAAAATACTCTTGGGGCTGCACCCGAAGTTGTGTTTGAGAATTTCTGCCACCACTCAATAGTGAAATTACCGGTACCGAAATCAAACTTTGATGAGGTGGCAGTGGCCGAGAGGTAATTCGATCCATTGAAGAGGAGGCTGCCTGCTACAGCGTGGGCTGGAGGATATAAGGCAGGAAAGAGAGATAGGAGAAGAGGGACGAGCGATAGCCCAACCCGCGCCTTTATCTTCCGCATAAGGTCATTTTATCCTCGCCGCGGTCTTTGTGACTGTTGGCCAGGAGCGCTCAGCACGGACCCAAAAATTCCTGTCTGCTGAGGCCGTCTAAAGCCATTATTCGACCATTCTTACGCTGAGATATTGTTTCCTCATGGGTCAGATCCTCAACAGATCTCGCTTTAGAGCGAGATCTCTCATCACTCTTGTTCTCACTCTAGCCCTTATACACAACGCCTCCTTCTCGATTCCAAGTCTCATGACTCGAGCAACTGCACTCGAAGTCCAGAGTGACACCTCGATTGATGTAAACGGAACAAATCAGTATGGATATACCGGTGATTCGCTTCCGCTACGAACTTTTAATGCAATAACAATCGAAGCTTGGGTGAAACCTGAAGCAACTTGCGCAGGGAACATCATTGCAAAATCTGCCGACTATGCGATTTATTGCAGTGCGGGAAAACTTTATTACGCATTAGGAGGAGGCTCTGCTTGGGCTGGTGTGACAACCTCTATTACATTGCCAACAAATGAATGGCACCACATTGCCTTAACTCGCGCAGCAAGCACTAATGTAGTCAAGCTCTACATCGATGGGCAGGAGCTGTACACGGGAACGGCAGACGGAGCAGGAACGGGATCAATTAAGAGTTCTACCAACACTTACCTCAATATCGGGGCACGCGCTCAATCGGGAACATTCTTCAATGGGCTTATGGATGAGGTACGGATATTTAATTCTGCACGAACAGAGGCTCAGATAACTTCAGATATGCATTCGTGGGGAAACCTTGGATTATCGCAAGTTGTTGCATACTACGACTTTAATTCAGTATCGGGCTCACTAGTTGAGAATAAAGCCCTCAATGCAGATACAAACTCAAACTTTACACTCGCAGGATCGCCTACCTTTCCAACAGTTGAATCTACTGTCATTTCAGGAAATGATCGGATCGTTACTTTTCCTCGCACTTACCTCAATAGTGATGGAGGCTGGGCGTTAACCCCGGGAGTATTTAATTTCCGAGCTCTTGTCGTTGCCGGAGGCGGCGGAGGGGGTAATGACGAAGGCGGCGGAGGGGGAGCTGGCGGATTGATCGAATCAACCACTGTGAAATGGGATTATTCAGATCCGATATCAATAGTGGTGGGTCAAGGTGGATTGGGGTCGGTTGGCCTTGCAGGCGCTTATGCGGCAAGTGATGCAGTGCGCGGAGGCGATGGCCAGAACTCGAGTCTTGCAAATATCGTCGCTATCGGTGGCGGAGCGGGCGGTACCGCCAATAATGTTGCAAATGATCCGCAGCGAAATGGCGCCAATGGTGGTTCTGGTGGTGGTGGCGCTGGTGAGAACTATTCGGGACGTGCACCGGGCAATGGCGTCCCAGGTCAAGGATTTGCAGGTGGATCGGGCGTGCTCAGCGGAGTCGGTGGTGGTGGTGGTGGCGCTGGCGAAGCAGGAAATACAGATGGTTCCGGCGCTGGTGGCGATGGCAAAGCGAGCACAATCACCGGATCCTCCATTGTGTATGCGGGAGGTGGAGGTGGAGGTAACGGAAACTCAACTAGCGCAGCGGGTGGAGTTGGTGGGGATGGAGGTGGAGGTCTAGGCGGAGACAGTACAGATCCAGGAGTAAGGGGCACGGCCAATACCGGAGGTGGAGGCGGAGGTGGCTGCGGAAATGTAGCTTGCTGACCCGCTGATCAATCTTACTCCGGTTCTAGTGGTGGTTCCGGGGTGATAATTATCCGCTTTACCGTAGATGTCATCGCGCCCACATTTACAAATAGCAGCGCGGTTACAGTAGATGAAAACATTTCGATTTCAACAGTCGTTCTCACAATTCAAGTTTCTGAG
>JACCDM010483916.1_pt1 | contig 11497 bp, 19 predicted proteins | sample 7445851 | NCBI WGS metagenome assembly JACCDM01 (sample SAMN15323438, study PRJNA562643) | freshwater metagenome | isolation source: river surface water | place: USA:Blue River Watershed | collected 2017-08-16
AGTAAATCATAAAGATGGATTTAAATTAAATAATCATTTTGTCAATTTAGAATGGGTTTCTGGTTCTGATAATATGAAACACGCTTATAATAATGGTCTAATGAAAAAAAATAGGCAAAAATGTGTTTTAGATAGTCAAACTGGGATTTTCTATGATTCAATAAAAGAAGCATCAATAGCTAAAAATATTAATCACAATACAATGAGAGGATTAATATTAAACAACAAAACATCAATTATTCATATTTAAAAATTAAAACATGAAAGTATTAAATGTATGTATGGAAGACATTAAGTGGAAGCCAGTACAAACTAAACACGGAGTTAAGCATTACGCTAATATAGCCGTTGATTACCTAAGAGAACCAGACGATAAAGGAAACAATCTAACAGTCTGGAATAATCAAACGCAAGAACAAAGAGCGGAAAAAGCTAAAAAAGAGTATTGCGGTAGAGGTAAAGAGTACAAGTTTGACGCTAAAAAAGAGTACAACAACATTAATAAACAAGAAGAAGAAAACCCAGAAAGTTTACCATTCTAAACATTAACAAAACTTTAACAACTATGAAAACTCAAAAAGAACAAATCAAAAAACACTTATTAAGCAAAAAGTCAATTACTCCTATTCAAGCCTTAAATAAATTTGGCTGCCTTAGACTTGCAGCGGTTATTTATAAGCTAAAGGATGAAGGCTTTAAAATACTTACTGAAATGCAGTATAAAGGCAAGAAACAATTTGCTAAATATAGGTTAGTATAGTATATTTGTAACGGATGTAGGATATCCATTATTAAACTTATTGGTCCAACGCTGAACCCCTAATCCTACTGGGGGGAATGCTGCGGACCTTTTTTATTTTATGAGTAAAGACCCAGCAGTATTATTTTACACTTCTGATTTTTTAAGTGGAACTTTTACAATGTCAAATGAACAAGTCGGAATGTATATCCGTTTACTTTGTTTACAACATCAAAAAGGAAAATTAACTGAAAAGGATATGCTAAGCATATGCAGAGCATATGATGTTGACATTTGGAGCAAGTTTAAAAATGAAGATGGTGCATTTTATAACGAAAGAATGTACAACGAGACTGTTAGAAGGCAAAAATTCTCAGAATCAAGGCGAAATAATGCTAAATCACCTAAAAATGAAAGCACTAGCAAAGCATATGCTAAGCATATGGAAACTGAAACTGAAAATGAAACTATAACTATAAATAGAACTAAAGCTAAAATTGAAATACTTGATCCAAAATTTGAGGAATGGTGGCTTTGGTACGATTACAAAGTTTCTAAAGAAAAGGCAAAAAAGTCTTGGAATAAGCTAAATGAAAATGAAAAAGATTTAGCTTTACAATCCGTTCAAGCCTATGTACAATCTACCCCAGATAAAACATATAGAAAACACCCAAGTACATATCTAAACAATAAATGCTTTAACGATGAAATCATCAACAGAAATACAACAAGTCAATCAAGGGTTAGCCCAAAAGTTACCATCGAACAGTTACACGAAGCACATTCTAAATTCTTTAGCTAAGAACGATAGAGGTGCAGTTTTTAACGAACTTTGCAGGTTTAAAGACAAAGGCGAAGTTTTGCCAGTAAAAGTAATTCAGTTAATTCCAGTAAGCGAAAGGCTACCAGCTTTAACTAAGATTTACGGAAATGAAAAAATATCTGGCATACTATCAATAGCTATAACTAAGGCTTTAAATAACTTCAATTTAAGGGTTGGGATGAATGCAGAGCAAATAATGCAATTATCTTACTCAATCATTGAAGAGGCTGAAGCGGATCAATTAGCTATTCAAGATGTTCTTTTGTTCTTAGACGGAATGGTTAAATACAAATACGGAAAAGTATATGATAGAATGGATATGCCTACATTCTTTGAAATGTTTGAAGTATATCGCCAACAAAGACATGATGAATTTGTTAATTTTATGGAAGAGCAACACGCACAAAACAAGTCTTACGGAGATAGCAACCGAATGTCAACCGATACTGACAAAGAAGCTAACCGAAATGCTATGAATGAATATTTAAAAACAATATCAAAATAATTGCCCCCAAATTTTTAATCATTAACAGAGTGGTGTTTGTTATGTCAAAAATGGGGGCATTAAAACTTTAAACTATGAAAACTGCAATGCAAGAATTAAGGGATATTTTAGAAAATTGCAAAATGTTTGATATAACTGATGAACAAAAATCAATTTTTAGTTCAATTATTTATCAAATAGATATTTTTTTACTTGAAAAAGAAAAAAAGCAGATAATCAATGCTAGAAATCATTGGAAAGAACAAGAATCAAATGCTTTTGATGATGATTTTATATGGACAGGAGAAGAATATTATAATAAAATGTATAATAATAAATGAAATGGATATTAAATTTATTTAAGAAAAAACCAAAGAGATGGAGTGGTTCTTTTAATCATATGCATACCTTTTATCACCAAAACAAATAACTATGAAATACATTAAATTTTTCCTTATTAGCGTTCCGTTGGCTTTTATACTAATAACAACGGCAAATATTTACTTTGAATTAAAAAGATGGATAAAATGATAGTGAGCGGTGCGGAAAATGCAAGACCAATAAAAATGATAGACATAGAAACAAAAGAAGTAACCATATTTAAAAGCATAGCCTACGCAGTAAGAACGACTAAAGTTCCAGAATATAGTATTAGGCAGGGTTTAAGTCCTTTAGCTAAGAAGCGATTTGAGGTAAATGGCCGAACTGTTGTTTTTCGCATACATAAACCCTAACTTTGTGAAATGAGTTTAATAACCATACCAAAACTAACGGCTAAGGCTCAACAAGTATTTAATAAGTGGATTAGACATCGTGATTCAGAAAACGGATATTTTACTTGTATAAGTTGCGGCAATACATATACAACCGACTTAATGGATTGCGGACATTATGTGCCACAAAAGAATAGTTCTTATTTGCGTTTTAATGAATACAATTGTTCTGGGGAATGTAAAAGATGCAATGGCTTTGATGAGTTTCATTTGATAGGTTATAGAAGAAATCTAATACAAAAGATTGGTCCAGAAATGGTAAATTGGCTTGAATCAAACCAAAGAACTATAAAAAAGTGGACCAGAACTGAACTTAATGAAATAATTGAAAAATACAAGATATGAAACCACTAAAAAACTATGAAAATCTTTATTACATTACAAACGATCTAAAGATATTTAGCGTTGCAAGAAAAGGAACATCTGGTAAAGAAATAATACCCAAAATGAATATTGAAAATGGGTATTTAAGGGTAAGTTTAAGCAAAAATAATTATAGAAAAAGAGTAATGTTACATAGAATTATTGCAGAAAACTTTATTCCAAATCCTAACAATTATACTACTGTTGACCATATAAACGGCAATAAATTGGATAACAGAATTGAGAATTTAAGATGGTGTTCTCAAGCTGAAAATTCAAGGTTTGATAATCATAAATTAAGAAGCAATAATACAAGTGGATATAGAGGAATATCATTTGATAAAAGATGCAATAAATATCAAACTGAAGTAAATGTTGCAGGAAAACAAATTTATGTTGGTAAATTTGACACTTTAGAAATGGCAATTAAAGAAAGGAATAAACACATAATGTATCACAATGGCTAAATTAACTAACTCAAATAAAGTAAGTTTTGGTCGCAGAAAAGGCGGCAAAGCTAAAAAGACATCTGGTCCTAAGGATAAACCAGTTAAACCTTATCGTAAACAAGGCAGATAGTATGAAAGACACATTCGCAAAAAGAGAATATAAATGCAAGTGCGGTAGAATAACCGAAGACTATGTTTGGCAGTCTTTGTTAGAGTTCCATAAAGTAGCGTGTTTTAAGTGCGGTAAGGAACTAAGCATTGAAAGCCTAAAAGTCAAAGAAAAAACCCAATTGCCATCTATTAGAACTGACACAAAAAACCGATAATGGACATAAATCAAATTAGACCTAATCCAAGTAATCCAAGAAAGATTAGTAAAACAGAGTTTGAGAAACTTGTTAAATCAATACAAGAAGACCAAGATTTGTTAGAAGCTAAACCCATTATAATTGATGAAAACAATGTAATTCTTGCAGGTCATCAAAGATATAAAGCTTGTTTAGAATTAGGCATACAAGATGTACCAGTTAAAATAATGGCTAACTTATCGGAGAGAAAAAAGCAAAAGTTACTTGTAATTGACAATACCCATAACGGAGAATTTGATATGGATATACTGGCTAACGAGAATTGGGATTTGCACGATTTAGCAGATTGGGGAGTTAATTTAGACTTCTTTATTCCAACCATAGAAGAGCCAGAAAAAATAGATAATACTAAGAAAGCAAAGGTTTGCCCTAATTGTGGTGTATCTTTGTAATTCAGAGAAAATTCAATGAGATATGGCAAATGAACAGAATTTAAAGCCATTCCCTAAAGGAGTAAGCGGAAATCCTGCTGGAAAGCCAAAGGGAACGGAACATAGCAAGACAAGATTAAAAAGATTACTTGATTTAGTACAAAAGAAAAAGAACCCAATTACTGGCGAAGAAGAAGAGTTTACAGTATTAGAGTTAATGGATATGCAAATGATTGCTAAGGCATTAAAAGGCGACCAACGAGCATACCAAGAAGTTATAGACAGATTAGAGGGTAAACCTAAACAAGCTACCGAAGTTGAGGTAAGCGGTGGAATGAGTATCACTTGGGAAGAGAAAAAAACTTATGTAGGAAATACTGGAAGTTTATAAATAGTTAGGTGTCGAATGGTAACGAAGCCGTGAGTGGTGCAATCGAATATAGCTTTTAACCTCACTTCCAAAGTTTAAATGCACTATGTAGGTTCGAATCCTACCCTAACTACAAATAATTTATGGAACTATCTATAAAACAAACAATTGCTCTAGATTTACTAGAAGATAAAACAACCAACGAGATACTTTTTGGAGGCGGTGCTGGTGGGGGCAAAACTGCATTAGGTTGTTATTGGCAATTAAAGCAAAGGTTAAAATATCCAAACACAAGAGGATTGATAGGTCGTGCAGTCCTAAAGACACTTAAAGAAACTACATTGGTTTCATTCTTTCAAGTAGCTAAGTTACAAGGATTAGAAGCTGGTAAGCACTACAAGTACAACGGACAAATGAGCCAAATAGAATTATTTAACGGCTCAGTTATATTACTAAAAGACCTTTATGCTTATCCTTCCGACCCTAACTTTGATGAATTAGGTTCGTTAGAGATAACCGATGCGTTTATTGACGAGGCAAATCAAATAGAAGATAAAGCACGAAATATCATAAAATCAAGAATAAGATTTCAATTAGATGAGAATAATCTTATTCCTAAGGTTCTTTACACTTGTAATCCTGCAAAGAACTGGACCTATTCGGAGTTCTACAAACCGCAAGTAGACAACACGATTGCACATAATAAAAGATTTGTGGCTTCGCTTATTGATGATAACCCATTTATATCTAAACACTATAAAGAAAACCTTTTAACCTTAGACACAGTTTCAAAAGAAAGATTGTTATTCGGAAATTGGGAATACAGTTCTGACCCCTCAACTTTAATAGATTATGATAAAATTCTTGACGCTTTTAATAGCGGCTATTTACCTACTGGTCCACGCTATATTAGTTGTGATGTTGCTCGTTTTGGTAGCGATAGCACTGTTATTGGCATCTGGGATGGCTTTAGGGTTAAGCTACATCAGTACAATGGCAAGTCGGTTGTTGAAGTGGCTGAAATAATCAAACGATTCCAAGCGGAGTTTCAAATACCCAATTCACAAGTTGTGGTTGATTCCGATGGAGTGGGCGGTGGAGTTGCGGATATGATTGCAGGTTGCAAGAACTTTGTAAATAATAGTTCTCCATTAGAAAACCCAATAACAAGACAAAAGGAAAACTTTGACAACCTTAAATCTCAATGCTATTACAAGTTAGCAGAGTATATAAACGACAACAAGATATTTATAAACGCATCTGGCACAATCAAAGAAAAGATTATACAAGAGTTAGAGCAAGTCAAACAAAAGTCAGTTGATAATGATGGCAAAAAAGGGATTATTCCTAAAGACAAAGTGAAAGCGTTGATAGGTCGTTCTCCAGACTTTAGCGATTGTCTTGCAATGCGAATGGTTTTTGAATATACTCCTAAATTTCAAGTGAGCGTATTTTAATACAAAATAAGTAACTTTGACTAAAATATACACAAATGGGATTATTTGACTTCTTGAAGAAAAGACAGAAGCTAAACACTATTTTGCCTAACATACCTTTTAACGGACAAGTAGCAATACAACAAGGGATAGTAACTTGGCAAGGTGGCGATAATATTAGTTTTGTAAACGAAGGTTATCAAGCGAATGATATAGTTTATTCAATTGTAAAGCTAATTACTGATAAAGCAAAGATTGCCCCGTGGCATGTTTACAAAGTAGTTGATGAAGTTTCAGCAAAGAAATACAAGGCTTTAATGAGCCAACCAGATAAGATTGAAAACTGGAAAGAAGTAAATAATCTTCATAAAAAAGCATTTGAATTATATACTGGAGATTCAAGATTAAACGAGTTACTTAAATACCCTAACGAAGAAGATACTTGGAGCGATTTGATTGAGGCTTGGGCAGGTTTTAAGTTAATTACTGGTAACTCATTTGTTTATGCTAAAATGATTGAAGGTGGATCAAATACAGGCAAACCTTACGAGTTATTTGTACTTCCATCTCAATATATGTACATCATAGCTAACACAATGGCATTTCCGCCAACAATAGCTGGTTATCAATTAAACTATGGTCCTTTATGGGATTTTAGTAAACAAGAAATATTACAAGACAAATACTTTAACCCACAATGGAATACAACTGGCAATCAATTGTATGGTCAATCTCCGTTAATGGCTGCAGCGAGAAACTTGACTCGTTCGAACGAAGCCAAGACTGCGGCGGTTGCATCTTTCCAGAATGGTGGTCCAGCTGGAGTACTTTTTATGAATGATGAACGCTTTGATCCAATAAGTGGAAGTCAACAAGCACAAGCGTTAAAAAGAGCGGTAAGCGAGAAAGGTGGAGCGGCTAACTTTAATTCAATTGCAGTTAGTGGTTATAAAGTAGATTGGAAACAAATAGGATTAAGTCCGGTAGAACTTGACATTATTGAAAGTGAGAAGTGGGATATGAAAGCACTTTGCAATATTTACGGAGTACCGGCACAATTATTAAACGATAGCGAGAACAAAACATACAATAACCAAAGAGAAGGAGAAAAGGCTTTAACTTTAAGATGTGCTTTACCTTTACTTATCGGAATGCGTGATAACATAAACAGAAAGTTACATAGCGATTGGGGTTATAGAGGAACGAATATTTATGTTGATTTTGATGCATCTGTTTACGGAGAATTAGAAGCTAACAAAGCAGAGCAAGTTGAATGGTTAGATAAGGCTTGGTGGATTGCTCCTAAACAAAAAATGGATATTATGGGATTAGAAATTCCAGACTATATTCCAGAAGAGGAAATGGAGAAACTTTATATCCCAAGTTCTTTGCAACCAGTTGATGATTTTCAACCATTAAACTTACCAAATGAATAGTCAAGAGTTAATTGATAGCTTATTTGATTTGAAGGTTGAGTTAAAAGCCGACTTAACCGAAATTATAGACGAAGTTTACTCTAAGTATCATGATACTGTAAATATGTCTTATTCGGAGTTAAAGGCTTGGAGTGAAACAGAATGCTCTAAGTTAGCTTCTTTAGACAGAGGACCAATAACAAGAAACTTAAACTTACTTAGCAAGAAAAAAAGCGAGTGGGGTGCAAACGAAGTTAAGTCAGCAAATAGAACGATTAGTTTTGTTAGCCGTATGAAAAATATGGAACAAGGAGAACCAGTTTCTAAAACTTGCCCATCTAAAAGGGATATATCTCTAAAGAACTGGGCATACAATCCAAACAAATGATTTGGCAAGATTATAGGAAGTTATATTTAAACGCACTAAAGACCTATTCGCCTAAGTTCAAAAAAGAACTACAAAAGCAAGTAGATACATTTTGCCGTACCCAAGATTATGCCGCAATGAGTTCTAAGGGCATAGCAAAGACAATTAAGCAACTTCATGTCGCTTTGGGTACAAAGATGGCTAAGGATACAAATAAGTCCGTTAAAAAGGCTACAAAAGGCTTTTATGAGCCATTTGAAACTAAAATGAGCCAGAACGATATTTATGCCTATGTAATCCTTCAGTTTTTAGAAAGGCAAGGAGTTGGAGCAATAGCAGACGAAATTACGCAGACAACGGCTAATCAAATTGCTGCATACCTACAAAAAGGGTTTGAACAAAACTTATCTATACAAGAACTTATCCCAATGCTTAGACAAGCTGGGATTACTGACTTTAGAGCCGAGTTGATAGCAAGAACGGAAACGGGTCGTGCTGCTAACTTGGGTGCTATGGTTGGAGCAACTGCAACTGGATTAGTAACTGTTAAAGAATGGATTTCTGCAAGAGATGCAAGAACAAGAAGAATGCCGCCAAGTTACGCTGACCATCTTGTTATGGATGGAGTTAAGGCAAACTTTGACGAGCCATTTAAAGTTCCAACAAGTCCAAAAGCAAAAGGCGGTACACATATTGGGAATACTGAATTAATGATGCATCCTTGCGATAGCGGAGCAAGTGCTGCTAATACTTGTAATTGTCGTTGTACTGTTGCGTTCGAGGCTCAAAGAGATGCAAACGGAAAACTAAAAACATTACAAAACAATCCTCCAAAAGGAGATATGGGATTCATTTGGGCAACACTTGGAAATGTAGTTGGAATGGAAATTGGTAATTTAATCGCTGAAGCGTTACAATAATAAAAAAATTAATAACTTTGTTTTATGAGTAAAATTGAACAAAAGGGTTACGATGAAATGATTTTAGACATAACCCCAGAAACAAGAACAGTTAAAGCGTGTTGGTCTCGCATTGGTAATGTGGATTTAGACGGCGACATTATTGTTGCTGACGCATTTACAAAGACTATCAAAGAGAGAGGACCAGCAGGTAAAAACATGATTTGGTCTTTAGTGGACCATAAAGCAGATATGGCACATACTTTAGGTAAGCCTAAAGAATTGTACATTGAAGGCGATATGTTAGTTGCAGTAACTGACTTGATAGAAACAGAGTGCGGCGAAGATGCAATCAAATTGTACGAAGCTGGTTTAATCAATCAACACTCAATAGGTTTTACTACATTAAAAAGCACAGTTGACCAAAAGACTGGAATTAGAACAATTACTGAATTGAAGTTGTATGAAGGTTCAGCGGTTCTATGGGGTGCTAATCCAGAAACTCCAACTTTAGGTTTTAAAGGAGAGTTTAAGGAGAACAAAGAAGCATTATCTTTGCGATTAGAAAACTTGATTAAAGCGTTTAGAGGTGGCAAGTTCACAGATGACACTTTTGCTTTAATGGAGATTCAAATAAAACAAATACAAGCTGCGTTATTAGAACTTGAAGTTGTAGAAACTATCACTCAACCCGCTGAAGCAGTTGAGCCGACCGAAACAATAGTAGAGGAGAAAAGTAACGAAGAAGTATTGAAAGCAATCAAACATTTTAACAATCTATTTAAAAAGTAAAAATGGAAAATTTAATTAACGAAATGGCAGAGAACCTTAAAGGTTTTCAAGCTAATGCAGAAGCTCAAATTAAAGAAGTAGCTGCATCTGTAACTGTTGTAAAAGACGAGTTACAAAAACAAATCGATTCTCAATTAGCTGCACAAAAGAAAGCTGCTAAGAAAGAAGTAAAGCACATTGACGAAGTTATTTTAGAGAAATTAGATGGTAATTTCGATGCAATGGAGAAGTCTTTAAAGAATAACGGTAAATATCGTTTAGACTTATCTGATGTTAAGACAATGACTTTAAGTGGTAACTTAACTGGAGATGCACAAGCGTCTTACGCTCCAAACCCAGCTATCCAACCAGCACAAAGCATCAACTTTAGAGATTTAATCCCTACTGTAAGAAGCGAAAGCGGTTTGTATGTTTACTATCGTGAGAATAGCGGTTTGACTAACAACATTGGTGCTCAAACTGAAGGTGCTGATAAAGGTGAGAACAACTACTCTTTAACTGAAGTTAAAGTTGTAAACGACTACTTAGCTGGTTTCTCAACTTTCTCTAAGCAAATGTTGAAGTCTTTACCTTTCATGACTCAAACATTACCAAGAATGTTACAAAGAGATTTCTTCAAGGCTGAGAACGCAGCGTTTTTCTCTACTGTATCTGGTGCTGCAACTGGTTCTACTACAACTGCGGAAACTAACGATTTATTACAATTGATTGATTACATCGGTAACCAAAAGACTGCAAACTTCGTACCTTCTTATGCTTTAGTATCTCAAACTCAAATGGGTAGATTATTGAAAGCTACTGTTGCCGCTGGTTACTATGCAGGTAACGGTTCTGTAATCGTTTCTCCTAACGGCGGTATCACAATCTGGGGTGTACCAGTAGTATCTGCTTCTTGGGTAACTGATGACAAAGTGTTAATCTTTGATTCAAGCTACTTAGAGCGTGTTGAAGTTGAAGGTTTAGCTATCGAGTTCTCTTATGAGAATGGAGATAACTTCCAAAAGAACTTAGTAACTGCGAGAATTGAGTGCTATGAGGACATCAATCTCATGCTTACTACAAGTGCAATTTATGCAGACATGGGCAATGTTTAAGATATATTCTTAATGTTGAAATAACTTTCCTATCTTTGGGGTGTAGTATAAAAGCTGCACCCCTTTTTTATGATAGGAATTTACAAGATAACAAACCCAAATGGTAGAATTTACATTGGTCAAACTATTGATTTCAATAGAAGATTAAGGCATTACAAGTCATTAAAATGCAAAGAACAACCAAGAATTTATAGATCAATTATAAAACATGGGGTAGATAATCATACTTTTGAATTGATTAAAGAATGTAATGTTAAAGAATTAACTAAGTGGGAAAGGCATTTTCAAGAAATGTATAAATCAACTGGGAAAAATGGATTAAACTGTATTTTAGTTGCTACGGATGAATTTAGTGGTGGACATAGTGAAGAAAGTAAAAAGAAAATTAGCAAAAAATTAAAAGGTAGGGAATTTACCAAAGAACATAAATATAAAATATCAATTGGTAATAAAAATAGAATAATTACTGAAGAACATAGAAGAAATTTGGGTAATGGGAATAGAGGTAAAAAACAAAGTCAAGAATGGAAGCAAAAATTAAGCGAAGCAAGAAAAGGATTAAAAAGAACTGAAGAAACAAAGAATAGAATTAGCCAATCAATGAGTGGTCGTAAATTATCTGAAGAACATAGACAAAAGCTAAAAAATAGGGTTATTACAGACGAATGGAGAAGGAAGTTAAGCGAAGCAGCAAAGAATAGGAATAAATGATTAAATTTGTAAAAAGATTACAATGGCATATTCAAATTATATC
>JACCDM011429208.1_pt1 | contig 11493 bp, 8 predicted proteins | sample 7445851 | NCBI WGS metagenome assembly JACCDM01 (sample SAMN15323438, study PRJNA562643) | freshwater metagenome | isolation source: river surface water | place: USA:Blue River Watershed | collected 2017-08-16
GGTTCTGGACACCATCCATAGCAATGCCCACAACTACCATAAAATCAAGGGAAAAGCGGCCATTCAAGAGCTGGTAGATTACCTGCTTCTTCAAAAGGAGATCTGCTTTGATACGGAGACTACTGACCTCGATGCCATGCGAGCGGAGCTGGTGGGACTTTCCTTTGCGTATTTGGAAGGAGAAGCCTACTACATTCCGGTAGGGCCTGATTCAAAAGAAACCCAGGAGGTATTGGAATTACTCCGTCCGGTATTTGAAAATGAATCCATTCTCAAAATCGGCCAAAATATCAAGTACGACTTGCTGGTCCTCAAAAACTACGGGATTGAAATTAAGGGAATCTTGTACGATACGCTACTCGCCCATTACCTCATCGAACCCGAAGGCAAACACGGTATGGACTGGCTGGCTCAGCAGTACTTGCAGTACAAGCCCGTATCGATTACCGAACTAATTGGTAAAAAAGGAAAAGGCCAAGGCAATATGCGGGATGTCGACGAAGATGAGGTGACAGCTTATGCTGCCGAAGATGCAGACATTACGCTCCGATTAAAGGGCAAATTGGACCCGATTTTACAGTCCAATGGCTTAAAGAAGCTGGTGGAGGAAGTGGAAAACCCGCTGATTCCGGTATTGACCGATATGGAGTTTGAGGGGGTGCGGATAGACACAGGGAGCCTGGCAGAGCTGTCGGTCACTTTGGAGCAGGAAAGTAAGGAAATTGAAAAGCGGGTCTATGAATTGGCGGGAGTAAGGTTTAACCTGGCTTCCCCCAAGCAGCTTGGGGAAGTGCTTTTTGAAAAATTGAAATTGGACCCCAAGGCCAAAAAAACCAAGACTGGGCAATATGCCACCGGGGAAGAAATCTTGAGCAAGCTCGCCGATGAACACGAGATCGCTGAGGCTATTCTCGAGTACCGCCAAATGGTCAAGCTGAAATCCACCTACGTAGATGCGCTGCCTACCATGATCAACCCCAAGACTGGAAGAATCCACACCACCTATAACCAGTTTGTGGCTGCTACCGGACGCCTTTCTTCGATCAATCCCAACCTGCAAAACATCCCAATCCGGACTGCGCGAGGGCGTGAAATTCGAAAGGCATTTGTGCCTCGAGACGAGAACTACGTGTTGCTGTCTGCCGATTACTCCCAGATTGAACTGCGCTTGATGGCGGCATTTTCTCAGGATGAATCCATGCTGGAAGCCTTCCGAACAGGACGTGACATCCACGCTACGACAGCAGCCAAGATTTTCAAGGTTCCCCTGGATGAGGTGACCACCGACATGCGAAGAAAGGCCAAAACCGCCAATTTTGGCATCATCTATGGCATTTCTGCTTTTGGGCTGGCCCAGCGCCTATCCATTCCTCGTGGGGAAGCCAAAGAGATCATTGATGCCTACTTCACGGAGTTTCCGGCCGTCAAACAATACATGGATGGAGCGATTGAAAAGGCACGAACTCAGGAATTTGTGGAGACCATCCTTGGGCGTCGCCGCTACTTGCGGGACATCAATAGTCGCAACATGACCATGCGGGGTTTTGCGGAGCGAAATGCGATCAATGCCCCACTTCAAGGCTCGGCTGCTGACCTGATCAAGGTAGCCATGATCCACGTGCAGGCCTGGATGAAAGCGAAAAATTTGAAGTCCAAACTCATTCTCCAGGTGCACGATGAACTGGTTTTTGATGCGCATAAAGACGAAGTAGACCTACTCAAAAAAGAAATTCCAGGATTGATGTCCAACGCCATTCCTCTCCCCGTGCCGATCGAAGTGGAAGTTGGTGTAGGCCCGGATTGGCTGCAAGCGCATTAAAGTAGCAAGTCTTTAGTAGCAAGTATCAAGACTTGAGAAACTGTACGAAGTACCAAGTACAAGGTACCAAGTAGGGTTTTCCTGAGAGATGTTAATTTTGTTTTTGATTAACAAATGGTCTTTTTCTTTTTAAATAGAACGTTCATTTAGAAAATACTTTGTACTTGGTACTTTGTACCTTCTACAACCATCAACTCTTTAAACTCCATTCGATTGGCTAAAGTAAAAACCACCTTTTTCTGTCAAAACTGCGGAGCTCAGAGCCCGAAGTGGACCGGTAAATGCCCTGCTTGCGGGGAATGGAATACCTATGTAGAAGAGATTATTCAAAAAGAGGAGCTAGGCAAAGGAAGTTGGAAGCCGCAAGGCTCCGGGGTCAAAAAAGCGAGCACCCCTAAGAAAATAGCCGAAGTCAACTACGAGGAGCAGCCCCGCTGGATTACTTCGGATCCGGAACTGGATCGCGTACTGGGAGGAGGAATTGTTGCAGGTTCCCTTGTCCTTATTGGAGGTGAGCCAGGCATAGGCAAATCCACGCTCATGCTGCAAATCGCCTTGACACTAAAAGGCAAAAAAGTCCTTTACGTCTCTGGGGAGGAAAGCGAAGCGCAAATAAAAATGCGGGCAGATCGAATGGCTGCCAAAAATCCAGATTGCTACGTGCTTTCTGAAACGAATACCCAACAGATTTTTCAGCAGATTGAGGTGCTCAACCCGGACTTTTTGGTCATTGACTCCATCCAAACCCTAAATAGCCAGTTTGTGGAATCTGCTGCGGGATCGGTATCTCAAGTGCGGGAATGCACGGCGGAGCTGATGAAGTTTGCCAAGGAGACAGGCACGCCTGTGTTTTTGATCGGCCACATTACCAAAGATGGATCCATTGCTGGTCCAAAAGTGCTCGAGCACATGGTGGATACCGTGCTGCAGTTTGAGGGGGACCGTCACCTGACCTACCGCATCTTGCGCACCTCCAAAAACCGATTTGGCTCTACGCATGAACTGGGAATCTACGAAATGCGAGCTGAGGGCTTGCGTGCCGTCTCCAACCCTTCCGAGATCCTTCTGACCCAACGGGAAGAAGTGCTCAATGGAGTGGCCATTGGCGCGATGCTAGAGGGCAATCGCCCCCTACTGATCGAGATTCAGTCCTTAGTAAGCCCAGCGACTTACGGCACGCCGCAGCGAAGCAGTACGGGACACGACGCGAAGCGACTCAATATGCTTTTGGCGGTACTTGAAAAACGTGGAGGCATGCGCCTCGGACAGCAAGACGTGTTTTTGAATGTCGCAGGAGGCTTGCGCGTAGATGATCCAGGTTTGGACTTGGCGGTGTGCGCATCCCTGATTTCCAGTTACGAAGACAGCCCCGTTTCAGAGCAGATCTGCTTTACCGGCGAAGTAGGCTTGGGGGGAGAAATTCGTGCGGTATCTCGCATCGAAAATCGCATCGCTGAAGCAGAAAAGCTCGGATTCAAAAAGATTGTTGTTTCTAAGTATGCCGTCAAAGGAATGGATTTAAGCAAGTTTAAAATCCAAATTATCCAAGTCAGTAAGCTGGAAGAGATGTATCAGTTGATTTTTTAGGAAAGGCTCTAGGGGCTTAAAACAAAATGGGGATTCAAATGTCACATTTGAATCCCTTTTTGCAACTTACAGGCTTAAATTTCTTGCCCATGAAAGCCCTACTCACCATTGGACTTTTGGTCCTTTCCAATACCTTCATGACCTTGGCCTGGTATGGTCACCTGAAGTTTACCGAATGGAAATGGTTTAGCAAACTCGGCCTCCTTTCCATCATTCTGATCAGTTGGGGAATTGCCCTATTTGAATACCTATTCCAAGTTCCAGCCAATAAATTAGGCTATGCCGGTAATGGAGGTCCCTTTTCCCTGGTCCAACTTAAGGTCATTCAAGAAGTAATTACGCTAGTAGTATTTATGGGATTCACGCTGGCTGTTTTCAAAACTGAAACTATTAAAATCAATCACCTGATAGGGGCAGTTTTTCTGGTTCTTGCCGTCTTCTTTTTCTTTAAAAAATAACCCTTTGCCTTGATTCCATGTCCCCAAGCGAAAATTTACCTGACCAAAACTTAGATCCCAAAGATTGGGAAGCCATGCGCCGATTGGGCCATCAGATGGTCGACGACTTGATTGATTACTGGAAGGGAATTCGAGAAGAAAAAATTTGGAGACCCATCCCGGAGGAGGTAAAGGCGTTCTTGGACCAACCCCTACCCGAAAACGGGCAAACCCCAGAGGAGGTCTATCAAGAGTTCAAGCAATACATTTTTCCCTACAACAAGGGAAATGTACACCCTCGGTTTTTTGCTTGGATTCAAGGGACCGGTACCCCGCTGGGTTCCTTTGCAGATCTGCTGGCCTCAGGCATGAATCCTAACACAGCTATTGGCGAGCACTCGGCGATGTATGTAGATCGACAAGTGGTCAACTGGTGTAAGGAGTTGATGAACTTTCCTTCCGAAGCCTCTGGAATCCTAGTCAGCGGGGGCTCCATGGCGAATATCACCGCTTTGACGGTGGCGAGGAATTCGTTTGGGGAAGAAAAGATTCGACAAAGAGGGCTTAAGTCGGCATCCGCCCAACTGTTGATTTATTGCTCGGTAGAAACGCACTCCTGCATTCTAAAAGCAGCCGAAATTATTGGTTTGGGAAGCGAAGGGGTTCGAAAAATCCAAGTGAACAAGCAATACCAGTTGGACACTTCAGCCCTACGAACTCAAATCGAAGCAGATCTTCGGGCCGGCTTTCTGCCCTTCTGCCTGGTGGGTACTGCCGGCACGGTCAATACTGGGGCCATTGACCCCATGGCGGAGCTGTTGAAGATTTCCAAAGAATTTGGACTCTGGTTTCATGTGGATGGAGCTTATGGTGCCTTGGCCAAACTTGATCCGATCTATGCCGATGCCTTGCAGGCAATTGAGGAGGCGGATAGCTTGGCCTTTGACCTGCACAAGTGGCTCTATGTACCCTACGAAGTGGGGTGTACGCTTATCCGAGACGCCAAAAAGCACCGGGATTCCTTTGCCATCACTCCCAATTACCTCCTGCGGGAACAGCGGGGCCTTTCGGGAGGCTTGGACTCGACCAACAATTATGGATTTGAGCTTTCACGTGGCTTCAAGGCGTTGAAAGTATGGATGTCTCTCAAAGAGCATGGAAGAGCGAAGTATGCAGTCCTAATTTCTCAAAACAATCGGCAGGCAGTCTACTTGGGGGAGTTGGTAAAGAATCACCCCAATTTGGAATTGATGGCACCAGTATCCATGAGCATTACCTGCTTTCGGATGATCTACCCCGGTTTGGATGAGGAAGCTCTTCGCGAGCTCAACCGGGAAATTCTCCTTCGCCTACAGGAGGAAGGGATTGCCTCACCCAGCTCTACCATCCTAGATGGGAAGTTTACCTTACGTGTGGCAAATACCAATCAGCGTACGCGGATGGAAGACATGGATTTGTTGGTTCGAGAGGTGCTTCGCCTAGGAAATCAAAAAATTGCGCTCGGATAAGTCAAATTTGGCTCAATTTTCGTTATGTTATTGGACACTACATAACACAACCAACTATGCGAAAAACACTCTTTTTTACCCTGATTTTAGCCGGACTAGTCCTTGGCTCCATTTCCACACAGGCACAGGAACTTGGATTACGCTTTGGTCACATCAATGGAAACAACGTGGCCTTGGATGGAATTTTCTCAACGGGAGAATTCAGTAGAGTACATGCCAATGTGAGCTTTGGCCAAAAAGGACTGGGCGTGGATGCGCTTTGGAATCCGATTTATGACGAAATCCCGGACACCCAGCTCAACTGGTATGCAGGATTTGGACCTTCAGTGTACTTATCCGAGGAGTTCCGATTTGGAGGAGCTGGAGAAGTGGGCGTAGAGTATGCTTTTTCTGAGGTGCCGATTACCCTAGGACTTGATTTTAGACCCTACCTATTTTTAGTAGAAGTTACCGAATTTCGAGCTGGATTTGGCCTAAACGCACGCTGGAGGTTGAACTAACCCGGATGAAAACAATAAACCCCGTCAACCGGGGTTTTTTTGTTTTCTTAAAATTCAACAATCAATCCGATAGTAGGAAGGATAGTTCCACCTGGATTCACGATGGACTTGAGTTGGTAGCGGCTTGGGTCTGTTGGGTTTACAGTCAGGTTGCCTTGTCCATCTCGAACGGGGACTATTTGTGGAGGCTGCTGTGCCTTATAGTTGTAGGCGTTTTGGATGTCAAAATACCAGTTCAGATTCCATCGGTCAAAGAAGTACTTTTTATCGAGGCGTATGTCAAGCTGATGAAAGGACTTTAGACGGACGTCATTGATTCGTGTAAAATCGAGAATGGCAGCATTCCTGAGGTCCCAATTGCTACGAAGACTTGAGGCGCTCAAGTCTGCAGGTGTGTAGGGTGTTCCACCTAGGAATCGCCATCTTCCACCCAGCTCCCAGTTTTTGCCAAAGCGCTTGCCTGCCGTAAGACTGACAATAAATCCATTGTCCCAGGAGGAAGGAATCATACCCTCCGAATTGGGGTTGGTAAACTCTGAGCGCACCAATGTCAAGGAAGCGATTCCATAGAAATTGTTGTAAAGCCGCTGCTGTGCCAAAAACTCGAGTCCATAAGCTCTCCCAGTAGAATTTGAGAGTACGGGCTCGTTTCCGATAGCCCCAAAGTCTGCCCCTAGGTTGGCCAAGGAAATACCGTTGCGGATGGAAGTCGGGTAGTTGCTATATCGCTTGTAAAATGCCTCTGCGGTAAATCGTCGTGCTTTCTCAGGAACCAAGTATTCGATTCCGCCGATAAGCTGTGCATTTCGAATAAAGCGGATGTCACTGTCTTGATTCACAAAAGCACCTGCAGAATTTTGGTAACCGAGAATGGTATAAGCCGGCCGCTGGTAGTAGATTCCTGCATTCGCGGTAGCAAAGAGATTGGGCTTGAGTTGGTAAGAAACAGAAAATCGTGGGCTCAGCTGGTTGAGGGGGTTGGATGCGGTTTTGGCAAAATCTGAACCGTCAATTCGTACCCCTCCACTAAGCAATAGCCGATCCCCAAACCAATTTCGAGTTCCCGATACAAAAGCCCCATAGCTACTGTAGTTGGAGGTAGCCAAGATATCAATGGTGCCTCCAGTCTTAGAGAGGGCGACGCGGTCAAAATTGTCGATTAGGTAGCGAGAGTACTCCAGATTGATCCCGTATTTGAGGGAATACCCCTTTCCGAAAATGCTATTTTCTGCACGGAACTTATTTTCTGATTCCTGGGAGCGGTACCGGAAGAGTAGGTTTTTCTCGTCTCCTTCCTGGTTTCCGGCATATTTATAGGATTCGTTGTTGAGCATATTCCGGCTCAACACAAAGGTCCAAAAACCATTGTCTCTATACCGCTTCAATTTGGCCCCCGTAGTGTAATTCCATTGGGTTTGTACTGGCAACACGTTGAGCAGGTAAAGGCGATCGTCTTTTTCTTCTTGAGTTTCTTCTTCTGGAACATCCTCGTTAAGCACAAATTGGTCAATGGCGCCAATGCCTAGGAAGGTTAATTCTGTTTTTTCGTTGATTTTGGTGGTGGTTTTTACCTGGAAATCGTTGAAAGTGGGTAGAAATGGGAGTTTGAGCAATCGAAATAAGCCCTGCAAATAGGACCTTCTGGCTGATAGAATATAGGTTGTCTTAGGGGAAAGAGGACCTTCGTTGGATAGGGTCAACTCGGAAGCACCTACGGTCAGCTGGGTAGCCATCCGATCTCGCCTTCCTTCCTTGAGTTGAAACTCGAAGAATGAACTCAGGCCATTCATGCGATTGGCAGGAAATCCACCCGTGATCAAGTCTACATTTTTAATCAAGTTGACATTCAAGATTCCTGCAGGGCCTCCAGAGGACCCTTGGGTGGCGAAGTGGTTGATGACGGGAACCTCGATTTCGTCTACAAAAAAGCGGTTTTCGTTCGGTGCACCACCTCGAATCAGGATGTCGTTACGGAAACTTGGCGTGCTCGCCACACCTGGCAAGGATTGGATCACTCGAGAGATGTCTCGATTCCCACCTGGATAGCGCTCGATTTCATTGGTGTTCAGCTTGCGTACCGAGAGTGGGGTTTCTTCCGAACGGGTAAATTCACTGCTTACCACCACTTCACTGAGTTCGGAAGCATCTTCTACCAAATTAAAATCCAATAGTACAGGCTTGGCCAAGCTCACCTGGATTTCGTATGCGGTAGATGATTTGTAGCCCACATAGCTGGCTCGCACATTGTAAAGTCCTGCTGGGATGTTGCTGATTTCGTAGTAGCCCTCTTCGTTGGTGATGGCGCCAAGCTCCGTGTTGAGCAGCAGGACATTGGCAAAGGGGATGGGCTGGTTGTTAACAGGATTGGTGATTTTTCCTCGGATGATGCCTTGTCCCATACCGCCTAGGGAAAGGAGGAAAAAGATTCCGAAAAGACCGATAATTCGCATGATGTGGTGTGGCTTAGTACTTCAATTCAATGATTTGGTGACAGGGTAGAAGGCTTGGCTAACAATTTAGGCACCCTGTTTTTCTTTCACTCTCCAAAGGCGCCACCAAGGCGTGCCAGGAGAGTCGTGGTGTTCAAAGTGATATCCAAAAAAGTAACAGCTCAAAAATGCCCAAACATGGTTTTTGGCCTGTGAGCTCGAATGGTGTTCATTGGTCTCCTCACCCATGTGAGGGAGGTAAGTGCCAAAGAAGAATAGCTGTAAGGTAGAAAGCCCAGCAGGAACCATCCAGAAAAGGATCAAGTTTTCGGTGGGTAGCACCAACTTAAGTAGGTTGAACGTGACCGCCATCAGCAGAAATTGCCATACCGTCAGGTATTGGAGGATAAAGCTCAGGTACCAGCGAAAAAATTTCCCCGAGGCATGGTAATCTGGATCCTTATCCGTGGCTACGTAGCGATGGTGCTCGTGGTGCTTGGGAAAAAGCTTCCAGTAGAAGTTGTAGGAGAATAAGATCGCGGCAATCCAGCCAGTGAAGTGATTGGCTCTCTTATTGGAAGAGACAATGCCGTGCATCGCGTCGTGTGCAGTGATAAAGAGCCCGGTGTACAGATGCGTCTGCACGAGAATGGCCAAGTAAGTCAAGGGATTTTCCCAGGAAAACTCCCAAGTGAGTAGGAAGGCCAAGGAAAGTCCCCATGCAAGGATAATTCCCCATCCAATCAAAAGACCTTTTGGATCTACAGAACGTACACGAGAAGGAGCCTCCATGAGGGAGTGATTAGAAGGTTAAAATACGCTCTCGGACCTGCTCCATGAGCCACATCGGAGTGGAGGTTGCGCCGCAGATGCCCACGGTTTCGCCATACCCAAACCAACTTTCTTCAATTTGGTCCGGATTGGAAACAAAAAAGGTATGTTCGTTTTTTTCCTTGCAGACATTGTAGAGCACTTTTCCGTTGGAAGACTTGGTGCCACTTACAAATACGATTTTGTCAAACTTTTCCGCAAAGCTCCGCAGCTCCTTGTCCCGATTGGACACTTGTCTGCAAATGGTATCGTTCGTATTGACAACTATTCCATTATCCCGTAAAATCTCGTTGATTTCGTAGAATTTGTCGGTGCTTTTGGTAGTCTGGCTGTACAGGGTAATGTTTTTGGGAAGGTTGGGAATATCCAATTCCGAAATGTCTTGAAATACCACGGCCTTATTGTTGGTCTGACCCAAGAGGCCAATGACTTCTGCATGCCCGTGCTTGCCGTAGATGTAGATATGGTCTTCCTTATCGAAGGAATTTTTGATTCGGTTTTGAAGCTTGAGCACGACTGGACAGCTTGCATCAATCAGCGTCAAGTTATTTTTGATCGAAAGCTCGTAGGTAGAGGGAGGTTCTCCGTGGGCACGGATGAGGACTTTTTCATTGGTCAATCCATGCAAGTCGCCATGGTCGATAATTTTGAGTCCTTTGCGCGTCAGTCGACTGACTTCTTCGTCGTTGTGTACGATGTCACCTAAGCAATAGAGATAGCCTTGCTCCTCGAGGATTTCTTCCGCCATTTCTATGGCGTACACTACCCCAAAGCAAAAGCCCGAATGATCGTCTATTTGAACCTGTAGGTGTTTCATACGATTATTAACCACGATTTGAGGAAATTGTTTGCTTTCTTCGGAGGTATTCCATGAAGCTAATGTTCATCAGGAACAAGATCATTGAGTAAATCAAATCCTCAATAGGCACCGTCCAAATCCGAATGCCCAAATTTTCAGCATTGTTGTAAATCACCACCGGTTCTTCAGTAAGACCCCCTGTCAGGATTCCATTGCAAATCATCAGTGGAACGAGGTGTACGAGGTAAGCAAAAATAAAGCGACCGAGGTACTTTTCTTTGAAGATCAGGTAGTGGATGGCTAGTGTAAGTGCGCCGACCAAGAAGTTGACCGAAGTGTACCACTTATCCAGGTGGAGGATACTCATGATCAGCAGAAAAGGCACTAAAATCCACACGAAGGTTTTCCCGTAAGGCAAAAAATAATCCTTTGGGAAGAAGTAAATCAGTACTTCGTAGATGAATACGGAGGAAAAAGGGACGATCAAAAAGAATAGCCATTCTTCAAGCGGGAGGCCCATCCAAAAAAAGCCCAGCACATAGGTGGGGTTGAATTCCCATACCCCCAATTGGGTGAACCAGATGTCCCAGATGATGAAAAAGGCTGCAGTCAACCCCATACCAGGGAAAAGGTATTTCCATTGGGAAGCATAGCGGATGCGATGCTCAAAGGATTGTGCGAGCGGATAGCTAATCGCGAAAAGGAGAACGCCTAAGTAGAGGTACTTTTCCATCAGGAGAAGCCAAGTTTGTTTTCCAAATAGCTTCCAAAGAGAAGACTGAGCTTTCGTGCGTTGGGAATGCGTACCCGCTCCTGGGTAATCGTCTCTGGTGGGAGTTTTTTGATTTTATCAAATAATTTTTGGTAGTACAAGTAGGCTACCTTAACTCCAAGTTTGGCACCTTCTGGAAGCCCTGCAATCCCAATCAGCGAATCGTCAAAGTCTTTTTGGATGTCTTCTTCGATCAATGATTTGACCGAAGTATCAAAGCGGTTGAAATCTACTCCAGGGAAGTACACTCTTCCTCTTTCTTCGAAATCGCTTTTGATGTCTCGGAGGAAGTTAACCTTTTGAAAGGCGGCGCCCAACTTGCAGGCGGGCTCTCTCAAGCGTTGGTATTCTGCATCATCACCCTGGCAAAAGACTCTCAAACACATCAATCCCACTACCTCTGCAGAGCCGTAGATGTATTCGTGGTATTTGGAGTCGTTGTAGGTTTTGAAGTCTAGGTCCATTTCCATGGAATGCAAAAAGGCTTCAATCAGATCTCGGTCAATCTGGTACTGGTTGACGATGAGTTGAAAGGCATGAAGCACCGGATTCAAAGAAATCTTGGCCTCAATAGCTTCGTAGGTGTCTTTTTTAAACCGATCGAGCAGTGCTTTTTTGTCATGGTCGTGGAAGGTATCTACAATTTCGTCTGCATAGCGCACAAAGCCATAGATGGCATAAATTGGGAGATGAAATTTTTTTGCTAAGGTTTTGATGCCCAAAGTAAAACTAGTACTGTAGCGCTGGGTGATCAGCTTGCTGCACTCTAAGGTAGTTTGGTCATATAGGGAAATGGCATCCATGTACGTAA
>JACCDM011565438.1_pt1 | contig 11491 bp, 8 predicted proteins | sample 7445851 | NCBI WGS metagenome assembly JACCDM01 (sample SAMN15323438, study PRJNA562643) | freshwater metagenome | isolation source: river surface water | place: USA:Blue River Watershed | collected 2017-08-16
CAGGGCCCGGCGGGCGGTCACGTCGCGGGGCGTGCCGCAGGTCGGCGTCGCGCCGCCCACGCCGCCTTGGCGAGGGCCCAGGCGTCGGGCCAGGGATCGCGGCGGCTCGCCCGCTGTCGCACGTCGAAGCGGAGGGGGAGGGGGACGGTCTCGATCCGGCGCGCGTGGGGCGCCGCGGCCTGCAGGTACTCGAGGTTCGCTTGCCACGGCTCGCGCGCCGCTGCCGCCGGCGCGTCACCGGCCGCGCGCAACAGGTCGCGCACGACGGTGATCCGCAGCAGTCGCATCGTGCCGAATGGATCCGCCACGCCCGGCACGGAGACGGTGCGCCGGAGCGGCCAGACGCGCGGGAGCCAGCGCACGAGATCGTGGAGCTTACGGAGCGGCTCGGGCGCGTCGGTGGGGAGGGTGCGTTCCGCGACGACGACGTCGGCCCCGCCCTCGAAGCGCTTCACCAGCTCCGGGATCCCGTCGGGGGACTCGGTGAAGTCGGCCTGCATCAGCAGCACCGCGTCGCGCCGCGGGTACCGCGTCCGGTTCGACGCCTCGCGCAGGAGCGCATCGACGGCCCGGCCGTAGCCGACCCGCTCGGCACCGCCGATGACGGTGAGCGGCAACACCTTCGCGTACGGCGCCAGCACCTCGCGCGTGGCGTCGGTGCTGGCGTCGTCATAGACGAGGACCTCGTACTCCCGCGGATAGTCCTGAAAGAGCTTCCGCAGGCGCCAGAGGAGGACCCCGACGGTCTCCCCTTCGTCGAAGGAGGGCAGGCAGACGTACAGCATGCCCGAAACCTAGTGGGGGAGGTGGGAGCCTGTCGCCCTCAGCGCGTTGCCTCGGTCGCCATCATCCGCCGGATCGGCACCACCAGCAGCCCGAGGATCGCCGTCGAGGCGAAGAGCGCGATCGCGGTCCCCGAGAAGACCGCTGGGGTCTGCTCGAGCTTCGTCGGATCGACGTGCCCACCAACGAGGCCGGCGATGAGGTTGCCGACGGAGGCGGCGAGGAACCAGACGCCCATCATCTGCCCGACGTACCGCCGCGGGGCGAGCTTCGTCATCGACGAGAGGCCGACGGGGCTGAGGCAGAGTTCGCCGAGCGATTGCAGCAGGTAGCTCCCGATCAGCCACCAGGGCGAGACGAGGAGCGTGCCGCCGCTCGCCACGATGGCGTTCGCGGCGCTTACCATCAGCTGGAAGCCGAGGCCCGCGAGGGCGAGGCCGAGCACGAACTTGGTGGGGCTCGAGAGGTCGATGCCGCGCTTCGCGAGTCCGACCCAGAGGGCGGCGAAGGCGGGGGCGAAGAGGATGATGAAGAGGGAATTCACGACCTGGAACCAGGTCGCGGGCATCTCCCAGCCGAAGATGTTCCGGTCGGTGAAGTCGTTGGCGAAGAGCTGCAGCGAGGTGGGTGCCTGCTCGAACGCGGCCCAGAAGATCGCGGCGAAGACGAAGAGGACGAAGATCACCGCGGTGCGCTTTTTCTCGTCGCCGGTCAGCCCGCCGGCGAGGAAGAGGTACGCGAAATAGACGACGGCGACGCCGACGAGGACGAAGGTCATCGCCTGTCCGATCGCCGTGGGGTCGAGCGTGAGCGTCCCGCTGGTGGCGAGGAGGAAGGCGGCGGCGAGGGCGGCGAGCCCGACATAGGTGCCGCGCCGGACACCGGCTTCGCGGCGGGCCTGCACGGCGGGATCAGGGTCGCGGACGATGTCCTCGCCGATCGGGCCGAGCGTGGCGGCGGCGCGCGACCAGAACCAGAGGAAGCCGAAGAGCATCCCGACGCCAGCGGCGCCGAACCCGACGTGCCACCCCACCCGCTCGCCGAGGTAGCCGGTGACGAGCTGGCCGATGAACGCGCCGGTGTTGATCCCCATATAGAAGATCGAGAAGCCGGCGTCGCGTCGGGCGCCGCCCTCGGGATAGAGGTCACCGACGATGGCGGAGATGTTCGGCTTGAGGAGCCCGGTGCCGAGGACGATCAGGATCAGCCCGAGGAAGAAGAAGGGCTGGCCGGCGCCGCTCCCAGCGAAGCCGGAGACGCCGATGGCGAGATGGCCGGCCGTGATGAGCGCGGCGCCGATGAGGATCGCGCGGCGCAGTCCGATCCACCGGTCAGCGATCCATCCACCGGGGAGCGACGCGAGGTACACGCTCGCCGCGTAGATGCCGACGATCGCGGAGGCTTGGGTGCGCTCGAGGCCGAAGCCGCCCTCGCTGAGCGCGGCCGCCATGAAGAGGACGAGGAGGGGGCGCAGCCCGTAGTACGAGAAGCGCTCCCACATCTCCGTCATGAAGAGCGTAGAGAGGCCGCGCGGATGACCGAAGAAGCCGGTGTCGGTCACGAACGGGGCGACCGCGGGTGAGACGGGCGCGGCAGGACGATCGGCGGAATGAGCCATGGAAGGGCTGGGCGTGGGGGGAGGGCAGCAGCCTGCGGTCCGACGACACACCGCACCGACGCGTGCGATTCGGCGGTCACGCGTCGGTGGGTGCGCTACAAGGGTAGCACCCGAGGGGCCAGTCGGGCGATGGCGGCGTGGTCGTGCGAGATGAGCAGCAGGGCGAGCCCACGGGTGTCGCGCAACCGCTCGAGGAGCGTGAGGACCTGCGCCCGCCGATCCGGATCGAGCGAGGCGGTCGGTTCATCGCAGATGAGGAGCTCGGGACCGGGGCCGAGGGCGCGTGCGATGGCGATGCGCTGTCGCTCCCCGCTCGAGAGCGTGTCGATGCGCGCGTCGGCCCGCGCCGCGGGGAATCCGACCTCCGCGAGCAGCGCCACGGCGCTCGCCCGTGCCTCCGCCCCGCGCGCGATCCCATGGACGAGGAGTCCCTCGGCGACCGCGGCCGATGCGGTCTGGTGCTGGGGAAGCGAGGCACCGGCGTCCTGTGCGACGTGCTGGAGCCGACGTCGCAGCGTGCGGAGCGTCTCGCCGTCGAGGGTCGCGAGGTCGGTCCCATCGAAGACGACGCGGCCGTGCCGTGGGGGGATGAGGCAGAGGATGGCGTGCGCGAGGGTCGTCTTCCCCGCGCCGGAGGGCCCGACGACGCCGAGCACCTCGCCGCGTGTGAGCGTGAAGGAGAGATCGTCGAGCACGTCGTCGGCATCCTCGCCGCCGGCGTCAGACGAGCCATAGCCGACGCGGAGGTGCTCGACGCGGAGCAGGGGCGCGGACGCCGTGCCGGGGGCCGCGGTGCTTGCCGCGTGGGGACTCGGTGCGTCGGAAGGCGATGGGCGCGTCCTCGGCGCGGCGGCGTCAGCGGCGATCACCCGCGCACCTGTGGCGCGAGCGGTCGGTGCGTCTGCCGCCGCCGCGTCTGATGACGGCGCGTCGACCAACCGCCCGTCCCGCAGCGCGACCACGGTTTCGCACTGAGCCCGCAGGAGCGCGGTGTCGTGCGAGATGAACAGCAGCGCCGTCCCGTGGTCGCGTCGGAGGCGTGTCAGTACGTCGCAGACGGCGTCGCGGCGTTCGGGGTCGAGCGCGGTGGTCGGCTCGTCAGCGATGAGGACCTCGGGGCGCATCAGCATCGCCATCGCGAGGAGGGCCCGCTGTCGCTGGCCGCCCGAGAGCTGGTGGGGAAACCGCGCGGCGATCCGGTCGGGCTCCGCGAAGCCCATCAGCTCGAGCCCCTCGCGCATCCGGCGTGTGCACTCCGACGCAGTGAGCCCATGGAGTCGGCCCGCCTCGGCGATCTGCCCACCGACGCGCATCGCCGGGTGCAACGCGAGCAGCGGCTCCTGGAAGACCATCGCGATCCGTCGGCCGCGCACCGTCGACCAGTCGTGGTCATCCAACGCATCGAGTCGGGTCGCCCCGAGGTGGCGTTCCGTGCCGGGGGCGTACCGCGCGCCGCGCGGGAGCAATCCCACGAGGGCGAGCGCGAGGGTAGTCTTGCCGGCGCCCGAGGCGCCGATGATGCCGAGCGCCTCGCCGCGCCGGAGCGAGAGGTCGATGCCATCGAGGACGGGGTGCGTCGCGCCGGCGAAGGTGACGCCGAGGGCGCGAACGCCGAGCGCGACGGGGGGCGCGCTCACGAGTCGCTCCCCTGCGACGCGACGCGATCCGCGACCCGGTTCCCGAGGAGCACGGTGCCGATGATCGCCGCGGTGGGGAAGACCACGACCCACCAGCGTCGCAGTAGATCGCTCTCGGCCTCCGCGATGATGTTCCCCCAGCTCGGGAGGGGCGTCGGGACGCCGAGCCCGAGGTACGAGAGCCCGGACTCGAGCGGCACGGCGCTCGCGAAGGCCCCCGTGGCGGCGACGGCGAGGGTCGGCGCGAGGGCGGGGAGGAGATGGTGCGTCACGAGCCGGGCGGGGGGCACGCCGAGGACGATGGCGCCGCGGAGCGCGTCGGTCGCGAGGAGGCGTCGCGTCTCCTGCCGCACGAGGCGTGCGGTGGTCATCCATCCGGTGGCGCCAAGCACGAGGGCGAGGGCATCGAGCCGCAGGGCGCCGGTCCCGGTGACGACGAGCAGGAGCAGTAGAAGGCGCGGCATCGCGAGGAGCGCGTCGGTGCACCGCATCAGGAGCGATTCGCGCCAGCGTCCCGTGAGCGCGGCACCGAGCCCGATCGCGGTCCCGAGGAGGAGCGCGACGCCCGAGGCGAGGAGCGCGACACCGAGGGTGTGCCGCGCGCCGACGAGGAAACGGCTCAGGACATCGCGCGAGAATCCGTCGGTCCCGAAGAGGTGGGCGCCCGACGGTGGCTGCCAGGCGAGCCGTTGGGGATCCAGCGCCTCCGTCGGCGCGTAGGGCGCGAGCGCTGGGCCGGCGAGCGCGAGCACGATGATCCCGCCGACGGTGAGGAGCGTCCCCCGGTCGAACCGACGGCCCGATCGTCCGCTCATCGGAGCTCCTGTTGCCGCGGGTCGGCCCACCGCAGCGCGAGGTCCGCGACGAGGGTGCCGAGCACGGTGCCGACGGATGCGACGAGGACGCCGCCCGCGACGAGGGGATAATCGCGCGCGAGAACGCCCTCGAAGAGGAGACGCCCCATCCCGGGCCAGGCGAAAATCCGCTCGATGACGACGACGCCGCTGACCGCGACCGCGAGGTGGACGCCCGCGTACGAGAGCACCGGCACGAGGGCGGCGCGGAGCGCGTGTCGGCGTGCGAGACGATCGTCCCCTCCCTTGGCGCGCGCGGTCCGCACGAAGGCGTGGTCACGGGTCGCGCGCATCGCGGCGCGCTGGAGCCGTGCGGTCATCGCGGCCACCGGGAGGGCGAGCGCGAGCGCCGGGAGCACGAGGTGGTGCGCCACGTCGAGGAAGCCGGCGAACCCGCGCGGTCCGAACTCGGTGCGCATCCCGCCGATGGGGAAGAGTCCCCACGCGAGCGCGGGGCCCATCACCGCGAGCAGGGCGAGGAGATACTCCGGCACGGCGAGCACGAGCACGGCGACGCGGTCGACCGCGCGCGCGAGCGGCTCCTCCGCGCGCCACCCCATCCAGGCGCCGAGTGGGATGCCGACGCTGAAGGCGAGGAGCGTGGCGACGGCGATGAGCAGGAGCGTCGCCGGCAGCGTGGCGGCGAGCGCGGCGGCGACCGGCTGCGAGCGGGAGTGCGACCACCCGAGCTCGCCACGCGCGACCTGTCCGACGTACCGGACGAACTGCTCCGGGATGGGGCGGTCGTAGCCGAACGCGGCGCGCTGCGCCGCGCGCTGGTCGGCGCTCAGGCGGGCGGCGTCGAGGTCACGGAAGAACGGATCGCCGGGGGCGAGCCGGATGAGAGTGAAGCAGGCGCTGACGACGAGGACGATGACGATCGCCCCGTGGCCGAGCCGTGCGCGCAGCGCCCGTCCCACCGATCAGGGTGCGGTCGGACGGGCGTCGCGCGCGAGGGCGGGCGCCTCGGGGTCGAGGCGCCAGGACGGGAGGGTCCGCCACCACGCCTCGGGGCGCCACGTCGGCAGCAGGAATCGCCGGTGCACCGCCGCAATGGGCATCGGCTCATAGAGCCAGACGGCGGCGGCGTCATCGACAATCACCCGGTAGGCCGCGCGGATGCGGTCGCGCGTGACGACGGGGTCCGCGCTCGCGAGCCCCTCGGCGACGAGCGAGTCGAAGACGGCGTTGGCGTAGCGCCCGCTGTTCTGCCGTCCCCAGCCTGGCCGCGCGCCGCTCCCCCAGGTGCTGCGGAGGCCGCGCACGCTCGGCGTGGTGCCCCAGCCGCCGAGGACGACGTCGAAGTCACCGCCGTCGCGAGCGGCACCGAAGGCCTGCGCCTCGCGCTTGTCGATCACGAGGTCGACGCCGGCGCGCCGCCACTGCTCCTGGATGAGGACGGCGGCCCGCACGCGGTTCGCGCTCGGCGCAGGGACGAGGGCGCGGAGGCGGAGCAGTTGCCCGTCGCGGAGGCGGATGCCGTCGCGGGTGCGGCCCGTCCAGCCGAGGGAGTCGAGGGTTCGCGCGGCCGCGAGGGTGTCGAAGGGGATCGGTGCGATGGTGGTGTCCGCGGTGAACTGCGCACGGACGAACGGCCCGAGGAGCGGGTGCGCGAGCGAATCGAAGAGGGCGCGCACAAGGCCGGTCCGGTCGAGGGCCTGCGTGAGCGCCACACGCATCGCGGGGTCCGTGAGGAGCGGATGCACCGCCGCGGTGTCGTCCGGGGCGCGGAAGTTGAACGCGACGAAGGTGTAGTCCCAGCCGTTGTACGGCACGAGGCGCACCTGCGGGTACGCCGCCGCCGCCGTCACGTCGGGGGGCGGGAGGAGCTCCCAAACGTCCGCCTCCTCCGCCCAGACCTTCGCGATCCCCGTCGCGGGGTCGGGGGCGATCGTCAGCGCGATCCGATCGGGGCCTGGCCGGCCGCGGTAGTGGTCTTCGACGGCGCCGAGGACGAGCCGGACCTTCGGCTCACGCTCGACGAGCCGATACGGGCCGCTCCCGATGGGGCGTTGCGCGTACGCGCTCGTCGCGAGCCCACCGGCCGGGAGCGAATCGACGAGGTGCGACGGCATCGGATAGACGAGCGACGCCGTGTAGAGCTGCTCGGCCGAGCGCTCGTGGAAGTGGACGCGCGCCGTGCGCGCATCGACGGCAACGATGGAGTCGATGTCCACGACCTCGCCCGCGACGGGGGAGCCATTCGCTGGGTCGCGGATGAGGGTGAGCCCCGCGACGACGTCGCGCGCGGTGACGGGGGTGCCGTCGTGCCAGCGGGCCTCGGGGTCCAGCGTGAAGGTGATGGCGAGCGAGTCGGGGCTCCACCGCCACGACGCGGCGAGTCGCGGGACGAACCCGGCCTCTCCGAAGGGGTTCAGGTCGGCTCCGATCTCGACGAGCGGGTCGAAGAGCAGCTCCGAGACCATGCGCCCGGTGACGCTCGTGCGGGTCGGCGGGAGGAAGGGGTCCGGGTCCGCGGCGCTCGAAACGATGACCGTGCCGCCACCGGCGGGACCGCGGAGCCGGTCGCAGGCGGTGAGGAGCGGGAGGGCGAGGAGGAAGGCGTGGAGCCAGCGGCGCGTCATCGGATGCGAGTGGGGGACGACCGCCGACGGGCGCGGTCAGCGCCGCCAGACCCAGGTCGGGTCTGCCAGCGCCTCTAGATGACGCCTGAGGTCGCCTCCGGATAACGGCGCGGCGGGAAGATCGACCAGCGGCCCGAGGCCGTCGTGGAAGGCGCGGACGATGGCCTCTTCGACGTCGGTCGGGGCGACCTCTCGTCCGAGCGCGGCGCGGAGGGTCGCGGCGGCGGCGGTCGATGCGGGCGCCGGGGGCACCACGGCGGGGCCAGTGCCAGGGGCGTCGGCCGCCCTTCGGAGGCCTGCGATCCGTGGCTGGTCGTCTTCCAGGAGGATCGACCCGTGCTGCAGCCACGCGCCGCCGTCGCGCCACTGTGCGGAGCCGACGAGCTTGGCGCCGTCGACTACCAGCTCGCCGGCGGAGGGCTCTGCGAAGCAGGGCGCACCGTCGGGGCGGAGTGGGGTGACCGACGCTGGGTGGTGCCCAGCGTCGTCGGCGCGCATGCCGTCGCCACCGCGTGCGCCTCGCGAGGTGCGCGCCGCCTCGTCCACCCGCACTCCCAGGGAGCGCAGGGCGGCGAGGAGGAGCGCATTGACCGCCCGATACGTCTCGCCGAGGGTGCCGGCCGCTGCGGGGGCGGCGACCGCGTAGGTCACCTCGTGGTCGTGCAGCAGCGCCCGCCCGCCGGTCGGGCGGCGGACGAGGTCGATCCCCGACTCCCGCAGCGCGCGCAGGTCGAAGACGCCTCGGCCGCGCTCGTGTCGTCCGAGGGAGAGGGTGGGCCGGGCCCACGCGTAGAGCCGGAGAGTCGCCTCACCGGTGCGTCGCGCGTGGTCGAGGAGCGCCAAGTCGGTGGCCATGTTGGTGAGGCCGTCGCCGGGGCCCGACCTCAGGACGCGCCACGGGAGGGCGCGGAGCGCGGCAAGCGAGGACGCAGACACGTATTGGAATGTACGGGGCTGGGTGAGGGCATGTAGTTTTCCATCGCGCCGACCTCCAGCCGGCCGCGCCGTCCCGTCGTCGTCCCTCCCCCGGTTCGCCGAGGCCCATCGGCCTCGCGAGGACTCCCTCCGTGACGCCTTCCGCGCACCCGCAGCCCGACGTCTTCCTCTCGCGCCACATCGCGCCCTCCACCGCCGATCAGCAGGCGATGCTCGCGGCGCTCGGCTATCCCTCGCTCGACGCGTTCATCGACGACACGATCCCCGAGAACATCCGGCTTCGGCGTCCGCTCGCCATCCCGGCGGGGACGTCAGAGCAGGAGGCACTCGCCGCCTTCCGCGCGGAGATGAGCGCCAACGAGGTGCGGCGCTCCTTCATCGGGATGGGCTACGCCGACTGCCATACGCCGGCGGTGATCCAGCGCAACATCCTCGAGAACCCGGGGTGGTACACGGCTTACACGCCGTATCAGGCGGAGATCGCACAGGGGCGTCTTGAGGCGCTGCTCAACTACCAGACCGTGGTGAGCGACCTCACCGGGCTCCCGATCGCGAACGCGTCGCTCCTCGACGAGGGGACGGCGGCGGCCGAGGCGGTGACGATGATCCACGGGCTCGTCGGCAAGGACGGGCGTGACGTCTTCCTCATCGCGGACGACTGCCATCCGCAGACGATCGAGGTGGTGACGGCGCGCGCCGAGGCGCGTGGCGTCACGGTGCGGGTGATGGCGTCGGCGGCGATGGTGCCCGATGCGACGACGGCGGGCGTCCTCCTCGCCTATCCCAACACCTTCGGCTCGATCGATGACCACCGCGCGCTCTGTGAGCGGGTGCACGCGGCCGGCGGCCTCGTGATCGTCGCGACGGACCTCCTCGCGCTCACGCTGCTCGCGCCGCCGGGGGAGTGGGGCGCCGACGTCGCGGTTGGGAACTCGCAGCGCTTCGGCGTGCCGTACGGCTACGGCGGCCCGCACGCGGCGTTCTTCGCGACGCGGGACGAGTACAAGCGGCAGATCCCCGGGCGCCTGATCGGTGTCTCGCGCGACTCGTCGGGGAAGCCGGCGCTCCGCATGGCGCTCCAGACGCGCGAGCAGCACATCCGCCGCGAGAAGGCCACCTCGAACGTCTGCACCGCGCAGGTGCTCCTCGCCGTGATGGCGGGGATGTACGCCGTCTGGCACGGGCCTGAGGGCCTCGTCCGCATCGCGCGCCGCGTGCATCACCGGGCCGAGGTCTTCGCGACGGGGGCCAAGGCGCTCGGGTACGCTGTCCGGCCAGACGTCTTCTTCGACACCGTGACGGTCGAGGTCGGGGCCAAGCAGGAGGCGATCCTCGCGGCACTCGATCGTGCCGGTATCAATGTGCGGGTCGTCGACGCCACGACGCTCGGTGTCTCGATGGGGGAGAACACCACGGTCGGCGACCTCGACGATCTCCTCACCGCCTTCAACGGCGGCGCCTCGCACGGGATCGATCTCGAGGCGGTCGCGGCGGGCGTCGACGCGCGCTACGACGAGCGGTACGCCCGCACGTCGACCTTCCTCACGCACCCGACCTTCTCCCGCTACCACGCGGAGCACGAGATGCTCCGCTACATGCGGACCCTCGAGTCGCGCGACCTCTCGCTGACGCACTCGATGATCCCGCTCGGCAGCTGCACGATGAAGCTCAACGCGAGCGCCGAGATGTATCCGGTGACCTGGCGTGAGGTCGGCGGGCTCCATCCCTTCGCACCGCGCACGCAGGCGAAGGGCTTCACCTCGATGTTCGGCCGCCTCGAGCGCGCGCTCGCCGAGGTGACCGGCTTCGCCGCGGTCTCGCTGCAGCCGAACGCCGGCTCGCAGGGCGAGTACGCGGGGCTCCTCGTGATCCGCGCGTACCATCGGGCGCGCGGGCAGGGGCACCGCACCATCTGCCTCATCCCGCAGTCCGCGCACGGGACCAACCCCGCCTCGGCGGTGATGGCCGGGATGAGCGTCGTGGTGGTGAAGACCGACGCGCAGGGGAACATCGACGTCGCGGATCTGCGGGCGAAGGCGGAGCAGCACTCGGCCAACCTCGCCGCGTTGATGGTGACCTACCCGAGCACGCACGGCGTGTTCGAGGAGAGCATCAAGGACATCTGTGCCATCATCCACGAGCACGGTGGCCAGGTGTACCTCGATGGCGCGAACATGAACGCGATGGTCGGGCTCTGCCGGCCGGGTGACATCGGGGCGGACGTCTGCCACCTCAATCTCCACAAGACCTTCTGCATCCCGCACGGAGGCGGCGGCCCGGGGATGGGGCCGATCGGCGTGGTGGCACATCTCGCGCCCTACCTGCCGGGCCATGGGGTCGTGACCACCGGCGGCGCGCAGGCCATCGGGGCCGTCTCGGCGGCGCCGTGGGGGAGCGCAAGCATCCTCCCGATCTCGATGATGTACATCGACATGATGGGGGGCGAGGGGCTGACCGAGGCGACCAAGGTCGCGATCCTCAACGCGAACTACGTCGCGCACCGGCTCCGCGGGCACTTCGAGGTGCTCTACAAGGGGAAGAACGGTCGCGTGGCACACGAGTGCATCATCGACACGCGGCCGCTGAAGGTCTCAGCGGGGGTCGAGGTCGAGGACATCGCCAAGCGCCTGATGGATTACGGCTTCCACGCGCCGACCGTGAGCTTCCCTGTCGCGGGGACGCTGATGATCGAGCCGACAGAGTCGGAGTCGAAGGCGGAGCTCGACCGGTTCTGCGACGCGATGATCTCGATCCACGGGGAGATCCAGGACATCGAGCGCGGGGTGCTGCCGAAGGACGACAACCCGCTGGTCCACGCACCGCACACGCTCGAGGTGGTGCTCGATGATGCGTGGGCGCGCGCCTACTCGCGGGAGCGGGCGGCGTTCCCGTTGCCGTGGGTGCGGGCGCGGAAGTTCTGGCCAACGGTGGGCCGCGTCGAGAGCGCGTTCGGCGACCGCAACCTGGTCTGCGCCTGTCCGCCGATCGAGAGCTACGCGTCCTGAGCGAGGCGGCGGAAGCCGGTACGCTGACGGTGCAGCGCTGATCGCGACGAGCAATCAGCGAACAGCAGACGGG
>JACCDM011170170.1_pt1 | contig 11489 bp, 18 predicted proteins | sample 7445851 | NCBI WGS metagenome assembly JACCDM01 (sample SAMN15323438, study PRJNA562643) | freshwater metagenome | isolation source: river surface water | place: USA:Blue River Watershed | collected 2017-08-16
CACGGCAACCGGCGCCGCGTTCTATACCGTGCGCGTGAGCGCTCGTAAGGGGTGAATCATGGAGCACACACCGAAGCTAATCGAGTTCACCGGCCGCAGGCCATCGAAGGCCCAGATTGTGAAGCGCTGCGCCCAGCTGGCCGACGCTGGCCACACGTTCATCGAAGTGCAATGGGGTGAGAACTGGTTCACCCTTGACAAGCAAGGCCACGCCGGCAGCTGGTACGGGCACGGCTGGATCAAAGACATCGCAGCCGATAGCATCGCCGCCGAGCTAAACGCAACGGATCCGGCCAGGTTCCTAAGAAACCATTTTCAAATTATCAACGTGAGGTAACTGTAATGACTGACTACGAAAACACCGACCTAGATTTTGCCGAATACACCGCCGACGATGAGCGGGCACTCGCCGACATGGAGCGCGAGATCCGCACCGCGGCCAGGCGTGCCCAGCTGCGCGAAGCACTCGAAGGGGGCCAGGCATGAAGTATCACTTTATTTTGAAATCAGCGAATAGCAAAACCGGCCCGCTGCCCGTGACTTACTCGCAGCGGGAAACCTGCCCCCAAAGCTGCCCGCACTACCGGGCCGATTGTTATGCCGAGGATTACTACACCCGCATGAGCTGGGACAAAGTGGCCGAGCGCGGCGGGGATCTGGCCCAGCTTTGCGAATCAGTGGCCGCCCTGCCCGCTGGCCAATTGTGGCGCTTCAACGTGGCCGGGGATCTGCCAGGCGCAGGCGAGCACGTCGACGCGGCGGCCCTGGGTGAGATTGTGCGGGCTAACACTGGCCGCCGGGGCTTCACGTACACGCACAAGAAAACCCCTGAGGCGCTGTACTGGGCACAATGTGCCAACGACTGGGGCTTTACTGTCAACCTGAGCGCCGACGACGCAGGCGAGGCCGACGCGCTGGCCGCTGTATCGCGCGCCCCATTAACCTGCATCGTGCCCATGGACACCCCAGAGAAAACGGAAACGCCAGAGGGCCGCACAATCATCGTATGCCCAGCTCAAACCCGGGACGATATAACCTGCGCTACCTGCGGGCTTTGCGCACGTGCTGACCGCCGCGTGATCATCGGGTTTCGTGCCCATGGATCCCGCGCCCGAGTAACCGACGCGCTGGCCCGCCGCGTGATCCCTATTTTGAAAGCCTAACCATGATCAACCTTGAAAACCTAACCGCCCCCGAAGCTGAGCGCCTGGCCTATGCTGAGGGGTTCCCAGGCACTGCCCGCCTATTTGCCCGCATCGATGAACTGCAGCGAGCACTTGGCCAGGCAGTGGCCGCCCTTGAAGCCATCAAAGACGACATGCACACAATCAAGCACGCACGCGGCGCAGCTGCCGAAGCGCTGGCCATTATTGACGACAAAATAAACCTATGGGAGATTGATCGATGAACTACACCGAAGCCGACTACATTACCGCCGGCCACCGCTTCGAGCGCGGCCAGATCCCCGCCCAGTCGCTGCGCATGATGCTGGAATCGGAGAGCATCGACATGCGCGCCGAAGCCCGCCGCCTAATCGAGCAAGGCCGAGCTGAGGCCAGGCTAACGGCGGCCCAGGCATGAGCGCCCTCATAGCCGCCGCCATCGTGGCCCTAATCGCCGCCGCCTGGGATCTTTGAAGCACTGCCCAGGCTTACCCCTTACTCACCCCCAGCGAACCCGCTGGGGGCTTTTTTAACCCTAATTCTGAGGATCCAATGAACCAATTCAAAACCGACCTGCTGGCCTTCATCGAGCGCCGCGCACTGAGCGAAGCCCGCGCCGCTGGCCTGCTAGGCGTGCCCGTGTTCACGCTGCGCAAGTGGACAGCTGGCCACCGCTCACCCAGCGCCGCCGCGGTGCAGCTGCTGGCCGTGCTCGGCACGCTCGAAGCCATTGCGCCCGATGTGCTGGCCGCGCTCACGCCGCCCGACGCCGCCCCCACCAGGAGCGCCGGACGGCCTAAGAAACTAAGTCTTAAGGCTCCCAACTAAGGCATCGAACTAAACTATTGACTAAGGAATCGAACCATGAAACAAAGTTCTAAGGCTCCCAACCAGGCACTTAAGCGAATCACCCTGCCAGTGTCCGACAACATCGCCTTTATTCGTGATCAACTGATGAAGGACACAGGGGTCAAGATGACATACAACCAGACTGTCAATTTCCTGATCCACTTTTACGTGACCCGTTCAAGTATTGATCCTGTAAAACTATCGGGCAAAGGTGTCACTAAACCAGTCGCAGCTAATGATGGTAAACCACGTACCCAATGGGTGACACTATGAGTTGGCCATTCCCACCATTCCCTAACCCACTCGACAAGGGCACAAAGCAGCCTAAGTTCAACCCAGATAACTATGAGGACGCACCACTATGACCAAAGACGAAGCATTACGCCTTGCATTGGAGGCGTTGGAAGAGGCTAGCGACAAAACAGAGCCTGAATCTAACGAATGGTGCATGTGCAAAATTTGTCGTGCAATTGATGCCATTAAAGCCGCACTAGAAGCGAAGGATGAGCCTGTGGCGTGGCAATACAGAGATGCAAATGATGATGGTACTTGGACTGCGTGGAATGGCTGCGATAAACGGTTGACGGAATCAGACTGGCGAAAAGTGCGACCTCTTTACACAACCCCACCACAGCGCAAGCCGCTAACGGATGAGCAAATAGAAGAACTTTGGGACAGCACATCATCGTATTACAACGTGTGTGACTTTGCCCGAGCCATCGAAGCCGCACACGGCATTAAGGGGGAAGCATGACAGACATGAGCGAAGACCTTGAAAATCACTATCAAGTTCAGGAATCAAGGATTGTGAACCACCCAGAATATTGGAAGCCTGTGCTTATGACGCGATATGGGTGGGCAAAGCGCGGCCACGAAACTAGGTGGTACGCAACAGAGATTGAACCAATACCGGAGGACAACACATGAACATCGTAATGTATACAAAATCAAACTGCCCCAACTGCACGTCTGCAAAGATGGTGTTACAGATGGCCAATCTTGACTTCGTCGAGGTAGATGTGGAACTGGGAGCACGGTGGCAGAACCTTTTGAAAGAGTTCCCCGACGCCCGTCAAATGCCCCAGATCTTCATCAATGACCAGCGAGTCGGTGGGCTTGCTGGGTTGCAGGCTGCGCTGAAGCAATTGAAAGGGGCCGAAGCCCCCTAATTTAATCTAGCAACTCAGCCCCGTGAACACGGGGTTTTTCTTTTCTGGACAGCCTGTAGATCTCATCGAGCTGGCGCTGCTTAGCATCAATGACAGCCTTGCGGTGATCCTTGAACTGCACAGCCAGTGCAGGGTTGATAGCCCACTGAGCGTGGTGTTGGTTCTCCCGTGTGCCGTCATCCATTCGCATGACCCACCTGCCCTGCTCCAATGGGTACATGGCCCCGTAGATCATCTGATCCTGCTGCCACACGTTGACCTTCTCGATCTGTCTGCGTGCTGACCGCTTAATCTCGGCCATGGTGATTGTCGTCTCATCGGCGTGCTGAATGATGTAGTCACGCAACCAGGTATCGAAGTTGGACGAGCCGCTCAGTTCGGCCAGCGCATACCGATACGCAGGCACAACATAAGACTGAACCAATTGAATCACCCGCTGGGTCAGCTCTGCACTGACAGCCATGCTAAAGGGCGACTCGATCAAATGGAACATGAGAATCAAACGGCCTGTTAAGCCTTCCAACTTACCGAAGGCCGTCATGAACGTATCGTCAGATTGAAGCAGCCGCTCATCATTGCGCTTACTGTCGTACCAGTCTTGAAACCCCTGATACACGGCCTTAGCCTCTGGACTCAACTGGTAAGTCGTGGGAGGCAGGGCGAACACAATGCGAAGGGTCTGCTCCCACTGATCCTTGTTCAGCAGGTAGTCGGGGATCTCCACGGGCTTTTTAGTCAGATCACCGTTCAAGATGCAAGGTACGAAACGCTGCACCAGACCGTCTGCTGACAAGTTGTGCAGGTTCTCACGGAACACACGCGGCTGGATGTTGCCATAGATCGACACTGCCAGGTTCTCCGCGTAGATCGATCCACTGCCCACGCGATCCATCTCGTAGCTGGACGACTCGTAAGCCTTGACCCATGCGCTTCGGTCTTCACCGCTGGCCTTGTCGGTCAGCTTACGCACCCAGCTGTTCATCTCGTCTAAGGCACAGAGCAACCCTCTGGGTCTATCTGCTGCCAAGCGCACCAGCTTCTGACTGGTCACGTCATCCACCGTGATGCGCAGGGGCACGGGCTGAGGCGGCAGCTCATGCACCGTGGGCGCTTGACTGGTATCAAGCAGCGCATCGGGCGAAGCTGAAAAGTCAAGGAACGCCTTCTTACTCGATGCGTACATGGCCTCCTGCCCTTCCCAGTCGAGCAGCTCCTTCTTAAACCGTGGCCGGTCTTCCATCTCGAGGTGTTTGAGTGGGGCCAGCATGGGGGCTGACCCTGGGGTTTTCTTATCCGCTGGCGCACCGATTGTCATGAGCCAGAGCACTGGTGGAACCTTGAAGTCTTTGATCAACTCAAGGCGCGTGCGTGCATCGACGACACCGCACACTGCGGCCAGCCCTGCGAACAAGGGAACTAAGGGATCACAACCAACTGTCTGCCCGATCTCATTGGCGCGGCGTGCGATGACGCTTGGCCACAGTGAGACGTCCATCATCGGTGGCCTTGGGCGCAGGTCAACGATGACTGACTTTGGGTCAGCGGGTGACTCCACTTGTGCAAACATCGTGGAAATGTCAGGCATAGGGCGCACCCATCCGTGTTGCTTGGCTATGTGAAAAAGCGACCCCAGTTTGACCGCGGTGGCTTTGTCGTTGCGAAAGCTCATCCACTGAGCAATGATTTGCCCCTCGCCAGGGTACTTGGCCGATGGCATCGACCAGTCGTTCCAAAGAGTCAAAGCAGGATCGAGTTGGTCTGTCTGTTCGCCCGCCCACTTAAGCGCCATGCCCACTGTGACCCACTCCTCACGGGAGCAGTCAGGGTTAATGGCCGCAAGCGCTGTGCGAATGTCTTCCCATGAGGCATCGACCGCCTCTCCCGTGCCAATGGTTCGCTCTTTATCCTGTGCCAGCAGACTTTGCCACAGATCGAGTAGGGGTTGGGGCAGCATGGGTAGGCGTGTCCAGTGACCCTTGCCTGCCCAGCGGTAGGGCTGCTGTGTCTCTGGGTGAATGGATGGTGGCAGGACATCCTGCACCGTGAGACTGTTGGCCGTGGCGCACCGCAGCTCGTATGCCGTCACGCCGTTGATCAGGATCTTTTTAGACGGCAGCGTCAGGCCCAGCGGCATCGTGAACAAAAGTTTGCCGTGACCAGCCCTGCCCGAGTCCACGATGACAGCATCGTTGGCATCATACATCGCTTGGAGATCGATGCCGTGTTGCTTGAGGGCAACGGCAGTGCTATCCCACTCATCAATGTCTAGCGCCATCGTGCCTGAGTAAGCGTGAGCAAGGCCAATACCGTAGCCCTGCGGCAAGTCACCCTGTGCCTTCAAAGCGTTGGGTTTGAGGTTCCAGCCTAGGGTGCGCGGGCCTTTTGTGCCAGCAGGGATGGGCACAAGTGACCAGCCGTGTCTGATGTATGCATCAACCGATGCAGGGTGTTGTTGTACTTGTGGTGCTGTGCTCATATAATCATTTCTGACAATGCAGTTGTCATCCGTTTCATGGGATTGTTTCTCCTCTTTAGCCCCGGTCTAACCACCGGGGCTTTTTCTTTGCTAAAAATTATTTTACAAACTGTTGTACAATCGTACCACACTGTGTTACACTTTGTGCAACTGATCAGGAAATAATTATGGCAACCAAACCAAAAACCAAATTTCTGACCGTGAGGCTAACGCCTCTCGATCACAAAGCATTTCATCGAAAGGCAGACAAGTACGGTAAACCGTCAGATGTCCTTCGTGAAATAGTGCAAGCGTTCAATTCTGACCGACTTGTCATTCAACCCCCTGTAATTGAAAAGGAATCGTTATATGTCACTGGAAATTAAAATTGAAGCGCTGACCCAAGCCGTCATTGCACTTACTGCCAAACTCGAGTCGAGCAATGTAGCACCAGCTGCACCCGTTGCGCCAGCTCCCGCGCCTGTGGTACAAGCTCCCGTGATTGCTGCACCTGCGGGTTTAAGTGGTAATGGCCCAGTTACCATTGCACCTGCAATGCCTGCGCCCCCTGCATTCGTAACCCCTGCCCCTGTTGCCGCACCCGTGGCCACTGGCGCACCATTCTCTGATCCTAAAGGTTTGATCGACTATGTCATGGCTTCATACAAGAGCCTTGGCACTAAGGGTCAACTGATCCAAGGTGTGTTGACACAGATGGGCTACCAGAACATTAACGACGTGAAGCCCGAGCACTACGGCGCATTGTTTGCTGGTGTTGAGGCGCTTAAATGATTAACATGACAAAAATTGAAAAACTTTTATTGGTTTTGATTGTTGTGTGTTGTGTTAGTTTCGCAGTTTCTGTTTACACAACATTAAAACAAATCGAGGGTGTTGGCCTTAAAGTACTTGTTGAACAAGTATGGTGCGGAAAGAATGGATGCACAAAATGAGCACCCACGCCCAACTGTCTCCTTCCAAGCGTAGCCGCTGGGCCTTGTGCCCTGGCTCGATCAGGGAGGAGGCCAAGTATCCTGAGCAGGACAGTGGCCCTGCCGCCATCGATGGGACGCACAGCCACACACTGCTTGAGCGTTGTATCAATGATGACAGGGATGCCGCCTCGTACGTGGGTCAGCAACTCTTTGATCACGAAGGCCAGTTTAAGGTTGATGCTGATCGTGCAGCCCGTGTTCAGCTGGCGCTTGACTACATTCGCACAACAGCAAATGTGGGCTTTCGCACAGTGATCAGTGAAACCCGTGTTGATCCTGCGCACCTGCTTGGCCGTGACGACTTGTCTGGCACAGTGGACGTGCAGATCATTGGCGGTGACACGCTTGAGCTGATTGATTACAAAGATGGCATGGGTGTGGTGAGTGCTGAAGGTAACTTGCAGCTTGAGCAGTATGCATACGGTGTGCTGGCTGGCTACAAGCTGCCTGTCAACGGCGCTTATCCTTTCCAGCACGTGCGGATGACGATCATTCAGCCTAAGCTGGCCCTGCGTGGCATGCAACCCATCACATCGCACACTGTATCGGTTGCTGATTTGTTTAAAAACATGGGTACAATCATCACGCAAGCTGCTGCAACTGATCGACCAGACGCACCGCTTGTACCGGGTGAAAGTCAATGTAAATTCTGCCGTGCCAAGGGTTCATGCTCCGCGCTGGCTAGTAACGTAATGAAGGAAGTAGGAATCATGTTCCAGCCTGTAACGCAAACACTCGATGTCGCGCAGCAAAGCGCTGACAAAGATCCATCCTCGATGGACGATGCCCAGATCGCTCAGATCATGGAAGCAGCTCCCCTTATGCGCCAACTCCTTGAAGGTGTGGAGAAGGAAGCCATGCGCCGTATTCAGTCTGGACAAACTATCCCAGGCTTGAAGCTGGTCAATGGCCGCGGCTCACGTGCATGGGCACTACCCGAAGAAGAGATGGCCGAGAAGCTCGTGAAGATGGGCATCCCTAAAGGCGCGATCTATGAAACCAAACTCGTGACACCAGCGAAAGCTGAGAAACTCACGTGGACAAAGAAAGACGGCACAAGCGTGCAACTGACTGACAGACAACTGACCCGCATGGAGCAGGAGTATGTGGTCAAGATGGCCGGCAAACCCACCGTCGTCCCTGAATCTGATAGCCGCCCCGCTATCGTAACGAATGCTGCGCCGCTGTTTAGCGCAGTTGAAACCCCTGCCGAGCTTCCCGCTTGGCTTTTGTAAACTTAATGGAGTAAATGTTATGTCCGATGTTATTTTCTTATCCAATGTCCGTTTGTCTTTCCCCCACCTCGCTGAACCCCAGCGCCAGGTGAATGAGCAGACCGGCAAAGAACGAATCTCTTACAACTGTGAGTTCTTGATGCCTCAAGATCACGCAGGTTTTCAGCAGTTCATGCAGCGTTATGGCGCGATGGCACTGGAGAAGTGGAAAGAGCACGCCCAGACTGTCATGGGCATGATTCAGCAAGATCGCAAGCTGCGTTGCTTTGGCAACGGTAGCGAGAAGATCAACAAGAAAACTTTCCAACCCTACGACGGTTACGCCGGCAATGTGTTCATCACTGCTGGCCGTGACACAGCGCCGCAGATGATTCAGGCCGATGGCACACCCATCGATCCTGCCAACACAATGGCGTTTCAACAACTGGCACGCAAGATGTACGGCGGCTGCCGTGTGAATGCCGCTGTCAAACCTTGGGTGCAAGAGAACAAGCATGGTCGCGGTATTCGCTGCGACCTGATTGCTATTCAATTTGCTGGTGACGATACTGCATTCGGTGAAGGAGCCGTTGATGCGTCTAACTTATTCGGTGCGGTTGCGGGTGCTCCGGCTGGAATGTTCGCTGCTGCGCCTACGGGTGCGCCTGCGATGCCGGCTGCGCCGTTTGGTGCGCCTGCTGGCCTCCCTTCGTTCTTAGGCGGTCAATAAGAATCGGGGGAAAGCTGCTGAAGCTCAGAAGCCGCAAGCCTTATGTAACTGGAACGATAAACCGTAATCGATCGTAAAGCGTGTTGAGTCCCAGCATATAGTCAGCAGTAAGTACCCCACCCAACTGGTAACTGTAATGAGTAATGATTATGTATACGACATCGAAACCTATCCCAACGTCTTCACGCTGGCGGTGGAGCACGCGGATGCCCCGCTATGCTGGTCTTTTGAGATTAGCCCGTGGCGCAACGACTCGAAAGAAATCATCACCTTCCTCGAGTACCTCAAAGATACCAAAGCTCGTATGGTTGGTTTCAACTCACTCGGATTCGATTACCCCGTACTACACACATTGATCCGCATGGGTCACAGCGACGCTGACACGCTGTATCAAAAAGCCATGGCCATCATCCACTCGCAAGACGATGATGAAAATGGTAAATGGATGCACCAGGTTAACCCGTCTGATCGTTTTGTCGAGCAGATTGATCTGTTCAAGATCCATCACTTTGACAACAAGGCCCGTGCCACAAGCCTGAAGATGCTCGAGTTTAACATGCGCTCGGACACCATCGAAGATCTGCCGTTCAAAGTTGGCACGGTGCTGGGTCAAGCCCAGATCCCCATGCTCAAGTCTTACAACGCCAAGGACGTTCGGGAAACCAAAGCGTTCTATCACAAGTCACTGGACATGATCCGGTTCCGCGAGGAGTTGACGGCCAAGTACAACCGTGACTTCATGAACCACAACGACACCAAGATTGGCAAAGATTACTTCGTCATGAAGCTGGAAGAGGCCGGTGTTGCCTGCTATGAGTTTGGCTCCAAGGGACGCACACCCCGTCAGACCCCGCGGCCAGAGATTGCGCTTAAAGATGCCATCCTGCCATGGATTCAGTTTGAATCACCCGAGTTCAACCGTGTGCTGGGCTGGCTCAAAGAGCAGACAATCACGGAAACCAAAGGAGTCTTCAATGATCTTATCGCTCGCGTTCATGGCTTCGATTTTGTGTTTGGTCTTGGTGGTATTCATGGATCGATCGAATCAGAAGTGGTCGAATCGGATGCTGATCATGTCATTGTTGATTTGGATGTTACCTCTTACTACCCAAATCTTGCTATCACTAATGGGTTTCATCCTGAACATCTTGGAAAAGAGTTTGTAAGCATTTACAGCAACCTGTTCGAGCAGCGCAAGACGTACCCCAAGAAGTCTGCTGAGTCGGCGATGCTCAAGCTCGCACTCAACGGTGTCTACGGTGACAGCAACAGCCGCTTCAGCGTGTTCTATGACCCACTGTTCACCATGTCCATTACGCTCAACGGCCAGCTCCTGCTGTGCCTTTTAGCTGAAGGGCTGATGCACATCGAGGGGCTTCGGTTGATCCAAGTGAACACCGACGGCTTGACAGTGCGTGTGCCCAGGCAGCACAAGTGGCTGGTGGACATGGCCCGTGCAGCGTGGCAACTTCGCACTGGTCTGAACCTTGAGGAAGCCATCTACAAGACCATGATGATCCGTGACGTGAACAACTACATCGCTCAGTACGAGGATGGGAACGTCAAGCGCAAGGGTGCGTACGAGTGGAAGGCACTGTGGCATCAAAACGCCGGCGGCTTGGTGATCCCCAAGGTGGCCGAGAAGGTTTTGACCGAAGGTGCGCCGATCCGCGAGACGCTGCATAACTGGCCAGACATCATGGACTTTATGCTTCGCACCAAAGTGCCACGATCAAGCTATCTGGCCATTGAGCGTGACGGTGTGACGTCCCAACTGCAAAACATCACCCGGTACTACATCGCTGAGGGCGGTGGGCGCTTGTTCAAGTGGATGCCTCCGCTTGCCAAGAATCCTGGCCAGTGGCGAAAGATTGGCGTTGAATCTGGCTGGGGTGTCCAGCCTTGCAATGACATCAAGGATGCTGGCAAGTTGCCAGTGGATTTTGACTATTACGTTCGAGAAGTGGAGAAATTATGTCTGGGTCTAGCTTAAACAAACAAGAGGGCGGCAGCCACTACAAGGACTTGCCGATTCAGCCAGTCGAGTACATCTATGCCAATGCGCTAGGGTACTTTGAGGGTAACGTGATCAAGTACGTAACCCGCTGGCGCAAGAAGAACGGCATCGCCGATCTGATGAAGGCCAAGCACTATATCGAGTTGCTGATTGAGTTGGAAAACCGAAAAGCTGACTCTGAGTGTGGCAATGCTTGAGAAAGACATTGAATCCAAAGTCTGCGAATACGCCCGTGCCAAAGGTGTGCTTGCGTACAAATTCACCAGCCCCGCACGGGCTGCTGTGCCTGACCGTATGTTCATCGCACCAGATGGCCGTGTGTGGTTTTGTGAATTCAAACGAGGAGGTCAGAAGCCAACTCCTGCGCAAGAGCGGGAGCACGCCAAACTCCGAACCCAAAAAGTAAATGTATTTGTAATTGATAACGTAATCGAGGGTAAAACAATGATTGATGTAATGGTGATGGGATGCTGACCCCAGAGTTACTGCACGGCTATCAGCAAAAGGCTGTCAACTTTCAATGCACCCGCCCCAACTCGATGTTGTGGCTGGACATGGGACTGGGTAAAACCGTGATCACGCTGACCAGCTTGGCTCACTTGATCCGCACCCAGTTCCTGCGGGGCGTGATCATTGTGGCCCCGATCCGGGTTATCCGGCTGGTCTGGCGGCAAGAGGCTGTGAAGTGGGAGCACACCAAGCACCTGCGGTTCAGCATGGTCACGGGCACAAAGGATCAGCGCACTCGCGCCCTGCTGCGCCCAGCTGACGTGTACCTGATCAACTATGAGAACCTTGGCTGGTTGGCTGAGACGATTCAGACCTACTTTGTCAAGAAGGACAAAGAGATGCCGTTCAACGGGATCATTTGGGATGAGATCAGCAAAATGAAGAACA
>JACCDM010925208.1_pt1 | contig 11484 bp, 10 predicted proteins | sample 7445851 | NCBI WGS metagenome assembly JACCDM01 (sample SAMN15323438, study PRJNA562643) | freshwater metagenome | isolation source: river surface water | place: USA:Blue River Watershed | collected 2017-08-16
CTACATCAGCCAGCGGCATATCCGGTTGTGCTTGGATGTTTAGCGCTGTTTTGCGGGTTTTTATTCCGAAAATTCAAGAAATCTGGCTGGCTATAGTTCACTTAAACTGAGCCAGTGACCCAAGCCACCCGAACATACGAAGTGCGCACTCATGGCTGCCAAATGAATGTGCACGATTCTGAACGTATGTCTGGCATGCTCGAAGATATGGGTTTAACCGCCGCTACAGATGGCCCAGCGGACGTGATTGTGATCAACACTTGTGCGGTTCGAGAAAACGCCGGCACCAAACTTTATGGAAATCTGGGCATGCTTCGAGCCTTAAAGCTTGAAAAACCAGATATGCAAATTGCGGTAGGTGGCTGCTTAGCCCAAAAAGACCAAGGTGAAATCATTAAGCGAGCGCCATGGGTAGATGTGGTCTTCGGAACTCACAACCTAAACGCATTACCGATTTTGCTTGAACGTGCACGGATTGAAAAAGAATCCCAGATTGAAATGGCTGAAGCACTCGAAGTCTTTCCATCTCATCTGCCAACTAAACGTGATCATGCATATTCAGCTTGGGTAAGTATCAGTGTTGGTTGCAACAACACCTGCACTTTTTGCATTGTCCCTTCTTTGCGCGGAAAAGAAAAAGACCGCCGCATGGGAGAAATCCTCGAAGAAATCGAAATGCTGGTAGCGGACGGGGTAAGCGAAATCACCTTACTAGGTCAGAATGTAAATTCTTACGGCGTGGAATTTGGTGACAAAGAGGCATTTAGTAAATTGCTTAGAGCTTGTGGCGACGTCAAGGGTCTGGAAAGAGTTCGCTTTTTCAGCCCACACCCAAAAGAGTTTTCAATTGATGTCCTTCATGCAATGGCAGAAACACACAACGTGATGCCAAGTTTGCACATGCCATTGCAATCTGGCAGTGATGCAGTTTTGAAAGCCATGCGTCGGTCCTATCGTCAAGAAAAATTTCTCTCCATCATTGAAGATGCCCGAAAATTAATTCCAAATGCAGCCATCACCACCGACATCATTGTCGGATTTCCTGGTGAAACTGAAAGCGACTTTGAAGAAACTTTAAACGTTGTAAAGGCTGCAAGATTTAGTACTGCTTATACATATCAATATTCAAAGCGGCCCGGCACTCCAGCTGCCACCATGGACAACCAAGTTCCGCAAGATGTAGTAACTGAGCGATTCAATCGCCTTGTTGAATTGGGAAATGCAATTGCTTGGGAAGAAAACAAAAAGCAGATTGGTCAACTAGTCGAAGTTTTGGTTGCGGATGATCAAGGTAAAAAAGACGGCGAAACTCAGCGAATCTCCGGCAGAGCCCGAGACAATCGACTTGTACACATCGCCAAGCCTGATGAACTAGTTCGACCCGGTGATGTGGTCACAGCTGAAGTTACATATGCGGCCCCATTTCATTTAATCGCAGATTCAAAAGTGAGCGTTCGGCATACTTTGGCTGGCGATAAGGCGAATCGTGCATCTAACGAAAATGGGTTACTAACAATTAAGAAGCGGATTGGGTAGGGGACTTAAATGACACAGTCATACACTCTTGGGTTTTCTTGCCCAGATCAGCCGGGAATTGTTCACTCGGTTTCTTCGTTTATTGTTGATATTGGTGGAAACATCACCGAAAGCCGTCAATTCGAGGACCGCGAGAATGAACTTTTTTTCATGCGAGTTGAGTTTGATGTCAAGGCTTCAATTGATGTTGAAGAGATAAATCAAAAATTTTCTCTGATAGCAGATTCGTACTCGATGAATTGGCGACTAGCCAATTCCGACAAACGTGAACGCGTTTTAATCATGGTCAGCAAATATGAACATTGCCTAAATGATTTGCTATTTAGACACCGGTCTGGATCTTTGCTCGTAGACATTCCTGTGATTGTTAGCAACCACCGAGATTTAGAGGAAATGGCAAACTGGTATGGAATTCCATTTGTTCACATCTCGCACGAAAAAGGTAAGGCTGAGGCTGAAAATCAACTTCGGAAGGTGATTGCAGAAAATAAGGTCGACTTGATTGTGTTAGCCAGATACATGCAAATTTTGTCTGGAGATTTTTGCGATGATTTTGCTGGGAAGATTATCAACATTCATCATTCATTCTTACCTTCCTTTAAAGGTGCAAAGCCGTACCACCAGGCGCACCAACGCGGAGTTAAAGTAATTGGCGCAACCGCTCACTATGTAACTCGTGAACTTGATGAAGGCCCAATTATTGAACAGGAAGTCGCAAGAGTTGATCACTCAAATACTCCAGATCAACTTGCATCTGTGGGCAGGGATGTTGAAGCTCAGGCATTAGCCCGCGCGGTTGCTTGGCATGCTCAACACCGAGTTTTTCTTTCCGGACAACGTACGATTGTGTTCCGATGAGTGCAGTAATTTTGGATGGCAAGGCCACCGCAGCAAAAGTTAAAGCGCAACTTGCAACAAAAGTTGCTGATTTGAAAACTAAAGGAGTCACCCCGGGGCTTGGCACCATTTTGGTAGGTGACGATCCTGGCTCGCATTCTTACGTTGCCGGAAAGCATCGCGATTGCCAAGAAGTAGGAATCTCAAGTATTCGAATCGATCTTCCTGCAACATCAACCCAAGCTGATGTAATGGCTGCAGTAAAAGAATTAAATGCTGCTAAAGAATGCACTGGCTACATCGTGCAGCTGCCATTGCCAAAAGGATTGGATTCACTCTCGGTGCTCGAGGCAATGGATCCAGATAAGGATGCTGATGGTTTGCATCCAACAAATCTTGGACGTTTGGTACTAGGAATTGATGCGCCGCTTCCATGTACGCCGCGCGGCTGTGTTGAATTGCTTCGCGAATACGATGTCAATATCAATGGCGCCCATGTCGTAGTTGTAGGACGTGGCGTAACAGTCGGAAGACCATTAGGTTTGTTGCTAACTCGTAAATCTGAAAATGCAACCGTAACTCTTTGCCACACCGGTACAAAAGATGTAAGTCAATATTTAAAGCAAGCCGACATAATTGTGGCTGCTGCGGGAGTCGCACACATGATTACACCTGAGGTAATCAAACCCGGGGCGGCTGTGCTGGACGTTGGAATTACGCGTACAGATGCTGGATTGCTTGGAGACGTACACCCTTCCGTTAAAGATGTTGCAGGTTTTGTAGCTCCAATGCCAGGTGGCACTGGTCCAATGACTCGGGCCATGTTGCTTGCAAATGTGGTGGACACTGCAACTCGCTCGTTGGGCTAGGCATGTCATCGCCCATCATCAGCATTGTTGGACCAACAGCAAGCGGAAAAACAGCACTTTCAATCTCGCTTGCAAAACAGTTGAATGCTGAAATTGTAAATCTGGATGCTTATCAAATCTATAAAGAAATGGATATCGGTACAGCGAAGCCAAGTGTTGAAGAGCGTGAAGGAATTCGACACCATTTAATTGATGTGGTTGATATTCATCATGAAGGAAATGTGTCAGAATTTCAAAATTGGGCGAGGCTGGCAATCCTTTCACTGCAAGAAAAAGAAATTCCAGTGGTTTGCGTTGGTGGATCAGGCTTATATGTAAAAGCAGTTTTTGATGACTTGAAGTTTCCGGGTACCGATAGCGTGGTCCGGGCCAAGTATGAAAAGTTTTTAGCTGAAAAAGGTGAGGCAGCTTTACATTCTCTGCTAGAACAAAAAGATCCAATAGCAGCGGCGCACATAATTCCTGCGAACTCAAGACGAGTTGTCCGGGCATTGGAAGTGATTGAATTAACTGGCGAACCATTTGTCGCCCAATTACCCCAACAAACTCCAGTCATAAACGCCACTCGAATTGGTTTGGACTTAGAAAAATCTTCCTTACATGCCCGCATTGCAAAAAGAACTCACAAAATGTTTGCTGATGGCTGGGCAAAAGAAGTGGAAACTTTGGAAGCCAAAGGACTTTTCCAAACATTGACTGCGAGCAGAGCGCTTGGGTACAAAGAAGTTTCCGCCTTCAACCACGGAGAGTTAAGTGAAATTGAGGCAATAGAACAAATCGTCAATGCCACAAATAGATTCTCTAAGCGACAAATGCAATGGTTTCGGCGTGACGAGTACATTCAGTGGTTTGATACTTTAGATGAAAATATATTAGACAAAGTGTTAGAAATTATTTAAGCGGCAAATCGTTTAGTGGGTTTGCTCCATTTTCATGAACCACTTGGTACCACTCGTATCTAAATGCTCGATTAAAGATCTTTGAAGGTAAGTTTGAAAAAACTTGCAAAGTGCGAATGGTTGAGCCACCGACTCTTTGTGAACCATGTGCCCGCATCGAGGCACGTTTGAAACCAGTCCAATTTGAAACATCAACACGGTGCGTAATGTCTGCACGGGGAGTGAAGCCATCAGCCAAACTAGCTAAATCCTTTAGTGGACCGATTTTCAAAAGTGGGCGCACGTAGTCCAGCAACTTTGCAATTGTTTGTCGATCTACAGTTGCATTTGCGATCACTGGAGTATTTGCAATTTTGCCCGCTGCAATCGTGGCCTTGTGAACTTGTATGTGGTCGGGATGCCCATATCCGCCTTTTTGATCGTAACCAATCACTAATTGGGTATTTTCGTTTTTGAGGATCGATGCAATTGTGTTGGCAATCTCATCCAAACTTGCGGAACAAAGGGTGGTTTCGGCTGACTTGATGTCGCCATGCAGCCCTGAATCTCGATAATTCAAAAAGTAAGTTTCGCTAACCCCAAGAATTTGTGCGGAGGCCTGCAGTTCTCGTTTTCGAATATTTCCAAGGTCTGCGTAATTTCCGATTTCGGATAAGCCAGCATCGCCATTCGTAGCCATAATCACAACCACACGATGGCCCATTTCTTTGAGCGCTCGCATTGTGCCTGCGGTCAAAAGCGCCTCATCATCCGGATGCGCATGAACGAAAACCACTGTTGCCATGCCCGTATCTTTGCCCACACCAACGATTGTTCCTACAACCACTCTAAGTTTGGCTCGTGCGCATAGTTCATGTCTCTGATTGTTATCTGCCCAGGATGGGTGGGATCGAGACTCAAGTATCTGGCTTAGTTGAGATGCAAAAACTTCAAGGCCATGAAGTTTTTGTTTTGACCCTCACACCGGGAGCTGAACATGAGGATGTTCAAAGGTTTCCATTTAAGTTACCTGCAAATCTACTTTGGCACCCAAAAGGTGAAAAACTAGTTATGCAAGCGCTGAAAGAACTTAAGCCAGACGTAGTACATCTGCATTTTGGTGCCGTCTCGCCATTTGCGTGGAATGGCTTGAGAGCTGTTAGCAGGCTTGATATTCCAAGTGTTGCAACGGTTCATTCGATTTGGGGAAAAATCGCGCGAAGGTTTTATGCATCAACTGCTAGAAGCTGGAAGTCAAAAACCATTTTCTCTTCTGTGAGCCAAACAGCGAGCGAAATTGTTTCTAAGAGCTTGAACCGCAAGGTTGCAATCGCACATAATGGTGTGGACATTCAATTTTGGAGTAACTTACAAAAGTCAGAGTCGAACAGAATTCAGATTGTAAGTGCCACTCGTTTTGCTTCCCGCAAACGAATTCGTCCGCAAATCTTGGCAATCGAGCAAATCGTCAAAATCCTCGAAGAGAGTTCGCCGCAATTCACGATCGCTGGAACCGGGCCAGACTTCAATTACATAAAGAAACTAATTGAGAAAAAGAATTTGTCGAAGTATGTCAATCTGGTCGGAAGACTAGATAAGCATCAATTGCGGGACCTGTACTCAACTGCAGATCTTTTCTTACAAATGAGTTTGTTAGAGGCGTTTGGAATTGCCGCATGTGAAGCTAGGGCAAGTGGATTGCCAGTTATTTCACGCAAGGGAAGCGGCGTAAGTGAATTCGTTCAAAATGGAGTTTCAGGCTATCTCGAATCAAGTGATGATGAGATAGTCAATCGAATTGTCCATTTGGTGAATAATCGCGATGAACTTCGAGAATTGAAAAATTCTTCCAAAAGCAACCCCCCAATTCAAGATTGGGAGCATGCAGCTAGCCAAATTCAGTCGCTTTACCAACAAGCCCTTAAAGCAGTTTAGGACTTACCCTTAGCCAATGAGCGGGCGCAAAATCAGTTTTACCAAAGGTCACGGCACTGGTAATGATTTCATCATTGTGTTTGATGAACTTGGGGCAAATGATCTAACCGCTTCTGAAGTTAAAAATCTCTGTGATCGCCATTTTGGTATCGGAGCTGACGGCATTTTGCGAGTTGTGAAGACTGTCGCTGCAGGTGTAGATGCGCCAGATACAACTTGGTTTATGGATTACCGAAACAGCGATGGCTCAATTGCTGAAATGTGCGGAAATGGATTGCGAGTTTTTGTTCACTATTTATACGAAACAGGTCTAATCGTTGAACAAGAAAATTTGATTGCCACTCGCGGGGGAATAAAACGCGTTACAAAACTCAATGATGGAAATTACAAAATTGAAATGGGTAAGGCCCAAATCAGCCTTGATCCGCTTGAAGTTGCAGTTGCTGGCCGGAAATACTTGGCAACAAGTGTGCACATTCCAAACCCGCATGCAGTCTCTTTCGTAGATGATTTAGATGAAGTTGGAAATTTGCAAACATCACCATTTGCAAATCCTGAATCAGCATTTCCAAATGGTGCGAATTTTGAATTCATTAAAAAGGTCGGTTCAAACCACATTTCGATGCGAGTGTTTGAAAGAGGCTCAGGTGAAACCCTTTCTTGTGGAACCGGAGTTTGCGCCGCTGCGGTGGTGGCGAGGCTAAACGAAAGCCAATCGGGCGAAACGACTTGGCGAGTGGATGTTCGAGGTGGCACGTTGAAGGTAGAGCAATCAGGCGAAGGTGAAGTATCTTTAATTGGCCCAGCGGTGTTAGTTGCAGACGGTGAGTTCTATTTTGAAAAGTAGTGGAGATTCTGAAGATTTCGCCACCACAGGTGAGCTAGATTTAGAGGAACGCAGGGCCCTTCGTCGTGTTGAAGGGTTAAGCACTGAGCTTGAGGACATCACGGAAGTTGAATATCGCCAGGTCCGTCTCGAACGGGTGGTGTTAGTTGGGGTTTGGACTCAAGGCTCAGTTGAATCGGCAGAGCGTTCAATGGCAGAACTTGCTCGGCTTGCTGAAACTGCAGGCTGCACAATCGTAGATGCGCTCATGCAACGAAGAGATGCGCCAGACACGGCAACTTACATTGGTTCTGGAAAAGTGAAAGAACTACGCGACATTGTTTTGTTTCACAAGGCAGATACTGTGATTTGCGATGGCGAATTGTCACCAGGACAGCTTCGCAAACTTGAAGACTCGGTAAAAGTAAAAGTAGTAGATAGAACTTGGCTGATTCTCGATATCTTCGCACAACATGCCAAAAGCAAAGAAGGTAAAGCCCAAGTCAGCCTGGCCCAAATGCAATACATGATTCCGCGTCTGCGTGGTTGGGGTGAAGCGTTGAGTCGTCAGGCTGGTGGCCGCGCAGGTGGTGGAACTGGTGGTGTGGGAACACGTGGACCTGGTGAAACTAAGTTGGAAACTGATCGCCGGCGCATTAACAATCAAATTTCCAAACTTAAGCGTGAACTAAAGGACATGGCGAAAGTACGCAAAACTCAACGTTCCGCTCGTCACGCAAGTGGAGTTCCACAAGTTGCTATCGCTGGTTATACCAACGCGGGGAAATCCTCTTTATTGAATCGCTTAACCGGTGCTGGTGTCTTAGTGGAAAACGCTTTGTTTGCCACCCTCGATCCCACAGTACGAAAGGCTAGAACTCCGAGCGGTCGCGATTTCACAATTTCAGACACGGTTGGTTTTGTAAGACACTTGCCTCATCAGTTAGTGGAAGCATTTAGATCAACACTTGAAGAAGTATCAAATGCCGATGTGATTTTGCACGTGGTTGATGGAACTGATGCGGATCCAGAAGGGCAACTCTCTGCTGTAAGAGAAGTGCTAGCTGAGATTGATGCGGCAAACATTCCAGAAATAGTTGTAGTCAACAAAATTGACTCTGCCGATCCAATTGTGGTGCAAAGAATTCTGCGACGTGAAAAACATTCGCTAGCGGTGAGTGCGCATTCAGGTGAGGGGATTGAAGAATTGCTTGCCGAAATTGATCGAGTGTTGCCAGGGCCAAATACGCCAATTGATTTAGTTATTCCTTATGACCACGGTGAACTAATCCATAAGATTGTCAGCACTGGGATTATGAAATCGATGGAACATCTTGAAAACGGCACCCGCGTAGTAGCAGTGGTGTCAGAGCAGCTTGCAAATGAACTGGCTGAATTAAAAAATGGCTGAAAACGAACTGCTCGATAAAGCACTGCAAGCCGTGGTTGGTGTACTAGGCGGTGAAAACCGTGAAGGCCAAGTGCAAATGATGCATGCTGTAGACCAATCTTTAAGAACCGGACAGCATCTGTTGGTCCAAGCTGGAACTGGTACTGGTAAATCCGTTGCATATTTATTGCCATCAATTTTGTTTGCCATGGAAAAGAAACAACCAGTTGTCATCAGCACAGCGACTCTGGCTTTGCAAAGACAGCTAGTGGCACGTGACTTACCAAGAATTGCAGATGCGCTTGAAAAGGTATTGAAGCGCAAACCAACTTTTGCAGTTGCCAAAGGGCGTCACCACTACATTTGTAAACAAAGGTTGAACACCACCCCAACGGCGCCAGAGTCAGACGATGATGACCAGGCTGTTTTATTTGCATCCCCAACCACAAAGCTTGGAAAAGACGCAAAACGAGTTCGAACTTGGGCGCACACCACCGAAACTGGAGATCGCGAAGATTTAGAGCCAGCGCCAGATCTGCGGGTATGGCGTGCCCTGAGTGTTTCAGGTACCGAATGCATTGGCGCGAATAAGTGTCCATTTGGTGATGAGTGTTTTACCGAAAATGCGCGTGCAGCAGCAGAACATGCAGATGTGGTGATTACAAACCATGCAATGCTCGTGATTCACGCTTTGGAAGGTGTGCCACTACTTCCAGATCATTGTGCAGTGATTGTGGATGAAGGGCATGAACTTGCCGACCGCGTCACTGGTCAAGCAACTCAAGATTTGTCTTCGTACACAATCGAAAGGGCCGCTAAAAAAGCGCGTGGATTGATTGACCCAGCCATTGTTGTAAAACTTGAAGAGGCCGCAGATGGAATTCGTCTTTTGCTAGATGAAGTTGCAGGGTTCAGCCCAAAGCGGATTGTTTTGGATGTTGCAGAACTTGGTGAAGATGCAAGTAACTATTTCATTGGGTTAAAAACTATTTTGAATGATCTACTAGCGGCTCGAGATAGTGCGCAAGCCGCCCTTGCAGATTTGCAGGCGAAGTCAAAAGCAGATCCTGAGGCAGAGCCAGAGATTTTGGCCGCTCGTTCGATGGCAAAAGTAGCCCTTGGTGAAATTCAAGATGTGGCGAACCGACTTGTAAAACTTAAAGATTCTGATGTTGCGTGGCTAGATCGAAGTGAAGGAAGAGCGGGACATTTTCAAGTAGCACCGCTTTCCGTTTCACATTTGTTAAGTGAAAACTTGTTTGGTGAGTTACCAGTTGTAGTGACAAGTGCAACTTTGACACTTGGCGGCAAGTTTGATGCGATGGCTAAAGAGTTAGGACTATTGCCGCCAGTTAAAGGCCTTGATGTGGAAGATGATGAAACTGAATACATCGACGTCGAAACCGATGAAGACGGCAATCCGATTCCGCCCCGAAAATCTGAAGTAAATCTCGTGCACGATTGGAAAGCACTAGATGTTGGATCCCCATTTGATGCGGCAAGTCAAGGTGTGCTCTATATCCCGGCACACTTACCGCCACCTGGACGCGATGGACTGAGCGATGAACAGCTGGCAGAAGCTACCCGCCTAATAATTGCGGCTGGTGGACGAACTTTGGCTTTGTTTTCATCTTGGCGAGCAGTCGAAAAAGCTGCTGAACATTTAAAGACAGCCTTGCCTGATGCAGACTTGGATATCAAACTGCTCGTGCAACGCAAGGGTGATGTGGTTGCTGACCTTGTGAAGCAATTTGCAAATGACACCACCAGCGTTTTGCTAGGAACCATTTCGCTCTGGCAGGGAGTTGATGTGCCAGGTGAATCTTGTTCTCTAGTAATCATTGACCGAATTCCATTTCCGCGCCCGGATGACCCACTAGTGGCAGCAAGACAGCAAAGAGTGGATAGAAGTGGTGGCAGTGGGTTTAGGTCAATTGCGGTGCCAAAGGCGGCTTTATTGCTGGCCCAAGGAGCAGGCCGTTTATTGCGCACCCAAAAAGATCGTGGAATGGTGGCGGTTCTTGATTCAAGATTGAACTCGGCAAACTATGCAAACTTTTTAGTGCAGTCCTTGCCACCATTTTGGAAAACTACAGATCCGGAAGTGGCGAACGCTGCGATTGCGCGTTTAGGAAAAACTTTTTAGAGCTTTCGCATAACGGTTACGACAATACCCATGATTTGCGCATTGTTGCCATCAATAGGTTCGAAGTCTGGATTATGTGGCATCAACCAAACTTGTCCATCGCGCTTTTTGAAAGTTTTAACAGTCGCTTCTTCATCATTGATTAAAGCGGCAACAATCTCACCGTTATTTGCAGTTGCTTGCTGACGAACAACTACATAGTCTCCATCGAATATTCCAGCGTCAATCATTGAATCACCACGAACTTGCAACATGAACAAATCACCAAATCCAGTGATCTCGCGTGGAAGTGACATTGTGTTTTCAATATTTTGTTCAGCGATTAATCCAGTACCTGCTGCGATTTGACCAAGTAGTGGAATCGAAACAGTTGATTCGTCATTTGTAGAAATGCTTGGTGCATTTGTTTCAAACACACTGCCATCTACATTTCTTAAAACTTCCATGCCACGTGCTTTGTTGCTTCCACGTTTGATGTAACCAAGTTTTTCGAGTGCCGATAGTTGATGTGCAATTGATGAAACAGATGAAAGGCCTGATGCGTTTAATAGATCGCGCATTGCAGGTGGAAAACCTTGTTTAGCAACAGTATCGATAATGGTTTGAAGAACAATCACTTGCCGAGCACTTAGTTCTGGGTTTTCGCTCGGATTGTCTGGAAGTGGATGGACGGTGGCCATTTATTTCTCCTGTTGCTATGTCAGACCCACCGTTAATGGTGCGCCCATTGCTAGTGAGCGACTGCAGGGGAGTGGCTCACTAGCAATGCCCAAACAATAAACCACTTCGAACAAATTTTCCGAACATTTGTGCGATTTGGCGTGGCGAATGTCGCACCAATGTGGTTTAATTCGTACAGATGTTCGAACTTCCCTCGAACAGCTAAGCAAGACTGAGGAGAAACCGATGAGTGCTCAAACTGCAAAAACCCCTGAAAACACAGTTATTTCTAGCCATTTATATGCAGTTCCAGCTCGCAAAGTGGTTGGCACCCGGACGGTTCTAACCCAGCGTGGGCGAGTGGTCTTAGGACTTTTCACCACCGCAGCAGTTTTAGCTGTTCTAGC
>JACCDM010945430.1_pt1 | contig 11476 bp, 6 predicted proteins | sample 7445851 | NCBI WGS metagenome assembly JACCDM01 (sample SAMN15323438, study PRJNA562643) | freshwater metagenome | isolation source: river surface water | place: USA:Blue River Watershed | collected 2017-08-16
GACAAAACCCATCGACTTGAATTTATTCCCTACGATACAGACAATACCTGGGGAATCGATTGGTTCAATGTTGCATGGCCCACACAAAACATTTACAATTGGGACGGAGACAACAATTTGATCTTGTACAATCGGATGATGAATACACCCGAATTCAAATCGATATTCTCTTTCTATGTGGATCAAATCGCGAATTATTTCGCTTCGCCTGAGTTCATCGCCAATGTCAATCAGATTCAGGATGTCATTACTACTTCAGCATTGAATGACACTTACCGAACTTTGGATTATGGTTTTGATGACAATGACTTTTTAAATGCGCTGACCACGGCATGGGGCAATCACGTTCCTTATGGGATCTTGAGTTATGCCAATGCACGCTCGGTTTCTGCGATTCAACAAACCAACAATTCAATAGCCCCTTCACAACCGCATTCATTTCAATGGGACGTGGAAGTGGATACGGTTAAAGTAGAGTTTTTCGCTCCTCAAAATATTACGGGTTTGGCATACCGTCCAGCAGGAACCACTTCATGGATTGTTGTTCAAGCCAATGAAGTATACAATGGTATTTGGGACAACCGTTACAGCGTTCATGTTCCACTAAATGGTTATATAGGTTCTTGGGAATGGCAGATGTCTGTGAACGGAATTGAAGATAATCCCTGTCAAACATATTGGACCCATTTTGGCTTTGCTGACCTAGGTATGAAGATCAATGAGATTGCACCTTCGGGAACCAACAATGCCGTTGATGAATCTGGATTGGTTGAAGATTGGTGCGAATTGTACAAAATGCCCGGTAGCACTTTCAATTGGAATAACCTATGGATTACTGATGATGCCAATGATCCCAACAAATGGAAACTGAAAAACGTGTCTTCTAGTGTTGGTCCGTTTTTTCTTCTTTGGGCAGACGATCAACCTGAAGAGGGATTCCGACATTTGAGTTTCAAACTCAACAATCAAGCAGAATTCATGGGTATTTCTTATTTAGACAATGGTGAATTTCATTGGCTAGATTCGTTGTCATACCAGGACATCCCCTTGTTGCAATCGACTGGAAGATCACAAGATGGAGATGGTCCATGGATTACATTTTCAACCTCAACACCAAATGCATCTAATCAATTGGTAGGTGTACATGACCAAGTTTTAAATACAGAATTAAAGATATACCCCAATCCTACATCGGAATATCTAAATTTCCCGAAGACACAGCATGTTTCCGTTTTTGAGATGAATGGCAAGTTGTTGTTGGAAGCATACAATGTCAATGCCATCAACGTGGTCTCATTGAGTTCGGGATTGTATATTGTTAAATTGAATGATTCAGTTCAAGTTTTTGAAAAGTTGAACTGATTTTAAGCCTTTCCGCACTATTTTTCGAGCATGAAAAATGTCTCGATTTTAATTCTTTTGTTTGTTTCAACTTTGGTTCTGAATGCGCAGACCCATCAGGTTGGCAATACCACATTGACCGAATCCAATTTGGTAACGGGTGTAAATGTACCCTGGGAAATTCAATGGGGTCCTGATGATTATATCTGGTGCACATTGCGCTCTGGTAAAGTGATTCATATCGATCCAACCACAGGTAATTACACGGAATTATTGAGTAAATCAGTTCCTTACAACGGAGGCAGTGAGCCTGGAATGTTGGGAATGGTATTGCATCCCGATTTCTTGAATATTCCCAAAGTATATGTCGTGTATAATTATAACCAAGGTAACGCTGTAAAAGAACGTTTGTCGGTTTTTGATTACGATGGAACAGCTTTGATCAATGAAAGTATTTTGATCGATGCCATTGGTGGAAATGCCATTCACAACGGTTCTCGTTTGTTGATTACACCGGATCAAAAAATAATGATGACCACAGGTGATACCGGTGATGGTGGAGTGAGCAGCCAAGATTTGACTTCATTAAACGGAAAAATTCTTCGAGTGAATTTGGACGGATCTATGCCAAGCGACAATCCCAATCCTGCTTCATATGTTTACAGCTATGGACACCGCAATGGTCAGGGTTTATGCGTAGGTCCAAATGGATTGATCTATGAAAGTGAACATGGTCAAAACAACAGCGACGAATTGAACTTAGTTGAGCCTAACCGCAACTACGGTTGGCCTACGGTTCAAGGTGCATGTAACACGGCTGCAGAGCAAACCTATTGTACTGCAAACAATGTTCGTGAACCATTGATGGAATGGTCACCATGTCGCGCCGTAAACGGTTTGGAATATTACACACATCCTGCTATTCCGGAATGGCAGAACACCATCTTAATGGCTGTTTTGGGTGGCCTAAATTCCAACTATGAGCGCTTATCCGTTATTCATTTGAGTGCGGATGGTTTGTCTGCAACTTGTGTAGATGCCGACGATACTTACTTCCAATCTTTCAACCAGCGTATCCGCGACTTGTGTGTGAATCCACATACGGGTGCTTTGTATGTCGCGTTGAACGGTGTAAACTATCCTGGATCTGGTCCAAACATCATCAAAGAGTTTCGCAATTTGGCATATCAACCAACGTCAACTCCTGTATACAAAAATCGCCAAGATGTCAAGGTATATCCCAATCCCACAGCGGGCAATTTGAATTTGGAAGTCACACCTCTATTGGTGAATGCGCCTTATGAAATCTATGCTTTCAATGGTCAAAAAGTGGCCTCGGGTATTTTCAATCAATCTTTGAATGTTATTCAGACGGAAGGTTGGAGCAAGGGTCAATATTTCATGCGTGCTTCAAACGCAATGGGAACAATTACAAAAACTTTTGTAGTGAACTAATGCACCACATGAAGACAGATATTTTGAAAAAGGCCTTGATTTTATGTCAAGGCTTTTTCTTTTTTTCAGTATCAACATCAGCACAAGTAACCGAAGCTGATACGATTATTCAAGGGATTGCGCCAACTTTGGAAGTGAGTGCATTTTCTTTTACTTTGAAAAGCTTGCGACAACCAAGCGCAATTCAAACTTTATCCGTTTCCAAAATTGGATTGTCCGATCATACTTCTTTTCAAAATGCTTTGAATACAGTGCCGGGCGTTTATTTCGAATCAAGAGGCAATGGAGGAAGTCCGAGATTGAATATCAGAGGATCCATGTTTAGATCGGCATTTGGTGTTCGCAATGTTCGCATGTATTGGGAAGATTTTGTTCTAACCTCACCAGACGGAACAACGCCGATTGAGGTTATAGATCCCAATTGGATTCATTCTGTCGATATCATCAAAGGGCCTTCAAGTGTGCAATACGGAAATTCCACGGGTGGTGTAATTCAATTGAAAAGTTTGAACGTCCCAAAGCTAAGCTTGGTAAAAGTCAGACAATTGGTAGGGCAGTGGGGTACCTTTCAACAACATTTTACTGTATCAACAGCAATACCCGCATTGTTTGGTTTTCGATTTGCTCAAATCGATCGCCAAATCAACATTTATATATCTCAATCGGGAACGTACGGCTATCGTGAGCAAGAAGCCAATGCTCGAAAACAGGTGATGGTTGTTCTGAGAAAGACAATCAAAGCACCTTTGCTATCATGGCGATTCAATGGGAAATTTAAAGCAGAAAACATTTCGGTATTTCAATGGTATCAAGGGGGATGGCAACTGCCAGGGAGCCTCAACCAACAAGAATTGGATGTAAATCCACGTCAAGCTCGTCCATATTCCGTCAGCAATAACGCGTCATTGTATCGCCATCGCTGGATGTATGGTACAGGTCAAAACAGAACTTGGAACAAATTGTCAGTGACCTGGCGCGCGGCTGTCAATGGAATTAATAAGGTCAATCCCTACGGAACCTCTCCAATGAACCAAGGATACAAAGACGAGAAAAGTTCAGGGTCAACGGCTTTATTTCGTTTGAATCAAGTTGTTATGGAAAACAAAGCGTTTTCTTGGGAACTTAGCGCTGGTGGAGAGAGCCAATGGGAAGATTATCACATCAATGAATATGTCAATGTATCAGGCAATCCCGGTAATGGGAAGTATGATTTTAATGTTCACTACTGGCAATATTTCTATTACCTCAATAGCCAGTGGAGATGGAAAGACAATTGGGTGGTGCAATTGGGAGCAGCACAGCACAGAACCAATGCAGAAGTAAATGGCATGTATGGAAACCAAGAAGATTCCGGCAAAATCAAATGGAATCCGGGCATCACGCCTCGTTGGGCAATATCCTATAGCCCTCTGTCATGGCTTACTTTTTATTCATCTAGTTCTACTGGGTATAGCAATCCCAATGCTTTTGAGCAAGTTGATTTTCAAAACAACCGATACAATTCCGCTTTAAGTCCAGAACGTGGACGTCAATTGGAATGGGGTGCCAAGTGGGAGTGGAGCGGATTCGAAGGTGAGGTAACCCATTACAACCAACAAATGACCAATTTAATCGTCCCCGTTTCTATACAATCCGAATCCCCATTGAGTTATATCAACAATGCATCAGGAATATTGAAAGGATGGGAATTAAAATTGGCCAAGAATTGGGAGTGCCAGAAACATGAATGGGATATTTCTTTATCTGGTCACAAAGCCGATTACCATTGGATCGAATACGCTGGAAATGACAAGAATTGGAGTGGGCAAAGGATCGCAGGAAATGCCCTGCATGCCGCCTCTGGAGTTTTACAATACCAATACAATGAAGAATGGTTCATCGACCTTTCCAATTATTGGGTAGATCAAATGCCTTTGAACAATGACAATACAGCGTTTTCTCATGCTTACAATTTGACGCATTTAAAACTGGCACAAGTTACCAATGGTGAAGCAATGAAATGGAAATGGGAACTGGGTGTAAACAATTTATTCAATACGTCATACACCTCTTTTTGGCAATGGAATGATAGCAACGCGCGCTATTTCAACCCAGCCCCAACGCGTAATTTCTTTTTTGCAGTAACCGCTTACTTCTTAAAATGAGTAATTTTGGAACATGACCTTTAAAATTCACTCTCCTTTTGAACCTTCAGGTGATCAACCAACGGCAATAGCGCAGTTGGTGAGGGGAATTGAATCTGGTGAAAAATACCAAACCTTGTTGGGTGTAACGGGCTCGGGTAAAACTTTTACCATCGCCAATGTGATCCAGCAAACGGGTCGCCCAACCTTAATCTTGTCTCACAACAAGACATTGGCTGCGCAGCTCTATTCCGAATTCAAGGCTTTCTTCCCTGAAAACCTTGTAGAGTATTTTGTGAGCTACTACGATTATTACCAACCAGAAGCCTACATACCTGTTACCAATACTTACATCGAAAAAGATCTGGCAATCAATCAGGAGATTGAACGCATGCGATTGAGCGCAACCTCAGCATTGTTGTCGGGTAGAAGAGATGTTATCGTTGTGGCAAGTATCTCCTGCATTTATGGTATAGGAAATCCCAATGAATTCAACAAGTCGGTCATCGATCTCAAGAAGGGCGAGAAAATGAGCAGACAAGGCTTTTTGCATCGCCTTGTGGAATCCTTATACTCCAGGGCTTTGGTCGATTTTGGTCGTGGGACTTTTCGTGTAAACGGTGATACGGTGGATGTCTTTTTAGCTTACGCTGAGCATGCCATTCGCGTAGTATTTTGGGACAATGAAATAGAGTCAATTGATTCCATCGATCCATTGACTGGAAAGAAAATCATGGGCTTTGATGCGACGAGAATTTATCCAGCAAACTTATTCGTCACGAGCAAAGAGACGATGAACGACGCCATTTGGGAAATTCAGCAAGACATGGTGAGACAGGTGGAGGCGTTTAATAAAGAAGGAAAAACGACGGAAGCCAAACGACTCGAGGAGCGCGTTACCTATGACATTGAGATGATGAAGGAGTTGGGCTACTGCGCGGGAATCGAGAATTACTCGCGTTACTTCGATAGACGAGAGCCTGGTCAACGTCCTTTCTGTCTGATGGATTATTTCCCCAAAGATTATTTGTTTGTGATCGATGAAAGCCACGTGACGGTATCGCAGGTTTCTGCCATGTTTGGCGGAGATAGAAGTAGAAAAGTAAATTTGGTGGAACATGGTTTTCGCTTGACCTCAGCCATGGACAACAGACCATTGAAATTTGACGAATGGGAAGCCATGCAAAATCAAGTCATCTACGTTTCTGCAACGCCTGCTGATTATGAATTGACGAAGTGCGAAGGGGTAGTGGTAGATCAAGTGGTCCGTCCTACAGGACTTTTAGATCCCCCAATCGAAATAAGACCTACAAAAAATCAAGTAGATAATTTACTTGAAGAAATCAGGAAGACAGTGGACAAGGGAGAACGCGTTTTGGTTACCACGCTGACCAAAAGAATGGCGGAAGAACTTGCGAAATATTTCGATAAAATCAACGTTCGTTGCAGATACATTCACAGCGAGGTGCAGACATTAGATCGAATAGAAATTTTAAGAGGACTACGAGAAGGCGAATTTGACGTGTTAATCGGCGTGAATTTGCTCCGCGAAGGATTGGACTTACCAGAAGTTTCATTGGTTGCTATCATGGATGCCGACAAAGAAGGTTTTTTAAGAAGCAACAGATCTCTGACCCAAACGGCCGGAAGGGCCGCGAGGAATATCAACGGTCGTGTTATTTTCTATGCGGACAAAATCACGGATAGCATGAAAGCCACGATGAGTGAAACGGAACGCAGAAGAAATAGGCAGATTGAATACAATGAGCTTCATGGAATTACGCCGCGTCAAGTGAAGAAGGATCACATCAGTACTGCAGCTAAGAAGATTTATATTGAACCAGAGTACAATGGACTCAGTGTCGCTGCAGATCCAATTAATCAATACTTAAGCAAAGATCAATTGCAAAATTTATTACAGGCAACCAAAAAACAAATGGAAGCAGCGGCGAGAGAATTGGATTTTCTTAATGCAGCCCGTTTGCGTGATGAAATGTTCCAAATACAAAAACAATTAGAAAAAGAAACAGCATGAAATATTGGATGATAGCTGCTGCGGCAGTTTTGACGTTTGTTGCTTGCAAACCAAAAAAACAAGCAATCGTAAAAGAGGAAGATGGTTTAGGCGCGATGTCGGAAATGCTAGTAGGCAATGATGGTTTCATTGAAGTTAATAAGGATTACTTCGGACCGGCCCAAGGAGATGCAATTACAATCAATGCTTTAAAAGTGGTCGGTGATAGCTTATATGTTGATGTTCAATATTCCGGGGGATGTAAAACACATGAATTTAGAATGATTTCAAACGGAAATTTTTTGAAGAGCCTTCCTCCGCAATTGCCTTTATTCTTGGAGCACAACGCCAATAAGGACAACTGTAGGGCATTAAAAATGGAAACTTTAAAGTACGATTTGAAACCATTGCGCTCGACACAAACCAAGAAAATAAAGGTATTTGTAAACGACGATAAAGAAAAAATGGTCGAGTATTCTTGGAAATAAGAAATGAATAGTCGTTTCAAGGAAATAATTTCAAAGGGTTCTATTTTGCTGGGGGGTAGTGCACTCGCCCAGCTTTTTACTTTTTTATCGTACCCTATTTTATCGCATTGGATAACGACCGACAAATGGGCGGTATTTGGTGTTTTCACTGCCGTAGTAACTTTATTTTCAGTGATGGCCAATGGTGGATACGAGCAAGCCATCTTACTTCCCAAAGAAAATAACAAAGCTTTTGCTTTGTGGCATTTGTGCAAGCGATATACTGTTGTAGTGGCCATACTCTGTGTACTATTGCTTCTCATCAAGGGTTTTTATTTTCCGGATGTTCTGAAAGAATTGCATTTCGGTGGAATCATCGTGGCGCTATTTTCAAGCGTATACTTTGAGGGGTCTATTATCAGCTCAGTCGTTGTTCTGAATCGCGCGGAATCATACAAAATACTAGCGAAAGGGAGAGCGCTGCAAGCCTTCGTTGCTCTGGCTTTTCAATTGATCATGTCCTTTCAATGGGCACACTTGGCAAGTGTTTTAATTTGGGGTTGGATAGCGGGTCAGGCCATTCATTATTTTTGGTTGCAGTGGCATATTGTTCGCATAACCAAGGATTGGGCAAGACCAGCAGTAGAGGTAAGACAAGTTGCATCGGAATACAAAAGATTTTTTCAATTTTCGGTGGCGTCTTCCTATATCAATACGCTTTCTCGTCAATTGCCTTTTCTGATTTTACCCATTTGGATTTCGGATGATGTGTTGGGTCAATTCACTTTTGCACACAAGATATTGAGCGCACCTTTGGGTTTGATCGGCGCAACAATCACGCAGGTTTTTAACGCCCAATCTAGCAAAGCCAAAAGGGGCGAAATTGCGCATATACATGATTTAACAAAGCAATGGTCCAAATGGATGTTGCTCGTAGGCATTCCAGTTTTATCTATTCTAGTATGTTTTGGTCCAATTTTATTCGCTTTGCTTTTCGGCGAAGATTATCGCGCTGCTGGTGCGATAGCGCAATGGTTGGCGCCTTGGATTTTCTTGCTCTATTGGATTAGCCCGTTATCCAATTTAATCAGCGTGGAGAATAAATTAAGAACGCATTTTTGGTACAACATATCACTCCTATCCATTAGAGGTATTGCTCTGGTTGGAATAGCAATTGTTTGGTCTGGAGAAAAAGCAATTCAAGTTTATGCAGTGGTGGGTTTCATTTTCGCTCTGGGAATGTTGGTTTGGCTGTGGATGTTATCAAAGGATATGAAACCCTGGAGCCGCAAGCATACACAAGGTAGCGGATTGACTATTTTGTTTACGGGTGATGTATGTGTCTCTGGCAATTTTCAAAAAGCATTGGAGAAAAATCAAGAAATAATCGATGCTCCTATTCTCGAAAAAATGGCCAAAGCTCAAGCGGTTTGTGTGAATTTTGAAGGTGCCGAGTTGCACAGAGATAAACCGAGAAAGCTTGGCGATGCTGTTACCAATGCTGTCGGAAGTATTAGGTATTTATCTAAGAGAGGTGTCAATGTATTTAATCTCGCCAATAATCATATCTTGGATGAAGGCGTTGAAATTGCTTCTCAAACCTTAGATTCGATTCTCGCTGAAGGGGACGTTGGTGTTGGTTTAAATGACAAAGGTGAATTTTCTTTTGATCCGCATTACATCTGCTACAATGGAATAACGGTGGCAATCATCGCAATTGAAGAAGGTAGCCATCTTTGTAATGTATCGCTTCTGAAATCCTCATTGAAACAGACTCGCGAAATTGCTGATTATATTGTGCTGCAATATCACGGAGGGGAAGAATACTCCAATGTTCCGTTTCCTTTTAAAAGAAATAGATTAGAAAAATTGGTTCACTTAGATGTCGATGCGATCATTGCTCATCATCCACACGTGGCGCAGCCATTGGTGAACCAAAACAACAAGTGGATTGCATATTCGCTTGGAAATTTCATTTTTGATATTGAGGAACACAACGGCAGATCAGGTGTGGAGAAAGGCGTTGTTATTGAAATGAAATTTGATCAAAATGGAATTACTTGTCATGGAATTCCAATTTTCATAGACAAGGAAAGCGCTCTGGTTAAGTTGGATAATGACACAAGTTGGAAGGAGTTACAAAAGAATTTTTTCTTGCAATCATACTGGCGTCAATGGGCCCTAGAGTGCCATAGAATAAGAAATGAGGAAGCGAGATTAACAGCAATAAAATTTAAAGAAGCAACAAATACGGCGGTGCCTAAAATGAGCCGTTCTAAATGGAGATCGTTTTTAAATCCACCCAGAAGATCATTGTTCTTGGGAGACCTTATGTACCGCATTATATTTCAATTCATATGAATGTAGATATATTGCTTGAACAGCATGAAGTATGGCCATGGTTCCAATCTGAGTATGGCTATTTTCGAGGCTACATTTATAATGATGAAAATATTCTCCTGCAGGATGAAATCGCATTAGCTTTCTTAAAATCTCAATTCGCTGGAGATAAAGGAGATCTTCAAAAATCATTGAACGGATGTTTTTCTGCAATTTTTTGGGAAAAGGGTTTTTGCTTCGCGATTTCCGATGCCATAGGTTCGTTTCCATTGTTCTACTGCAAAAGCGCGGATAAATTGTTTCTGGCTGATGACGCTCGAATTTTGGCTCAAAAAAACAATATAGCACTTACTGAGGATACATTGCATTTTGAGTTGTTTTCAATTTGTCCAGATGACAAAACGCTTTTTCCTGGCGTTAATCAATTACTAGCAGGAGAGGGAATATGCGCAAGGGAACAAGATTTAGTTTCATTTACGCATGGTTATTTAGCACAACAAAAGGTAGGCAAACAACAAGATATTCAAAAAGTTTGGGACAGTGTCATAGATCGGTTGGTTCAAGGCAATCTTGGCAAGCAATGGTTAATACCCCTGAGCGGTGGATGGGATTCTAGACTGCTTTTGGCTAGTCTATGGGATAGAGGAATAAGGAACATCGTCACTTATACCTATGGTCGAAGAGATAGTTTTGAGGTAAAAGCAGCGCAAGAAGTTGCGGCCAAGCTTGGCCTAGATTGGCACTTTATCGAATACAATGAAGATTGTTTGTCAGAATTTTGGAGTCTTGAGTTTCAGCAATTTTTAATTCGTCAATCAAGAGGCTCCATTTCTGTTCAGGAGCAAGAACTGTTTGCTTTACTTGTGCTTAAGCATAAAGGCATACTTCAAACAAACAGTATCGCCCTTCCCGGATACTGTGGGGACTTACTAGCTGGGAGTTACACGTTACCTACAATACGAGAAGATGATGTATTTGATAGAAGAATAGCAGAGCAATGGATACTCGCAAAGCATATGTCTTGGATAGATTCGAAGTCGTATCATCAAATTGCTTTTAATATGTTGAGTGATGAGCTCTTTCATTCAACTTTTAAAACAATGGGCGAGTGGAGTAGTCATTATGAGAAATGGTTTACCCAGCAAAAGGTTTCCAAATATATACTGAGTGGTTTGCGGAGCTTTGAGCATGTTGGATTAGAATGGAGGATGCCTTATTGGGATCGAGCCTGGATGGATTATTGGTACAATGTGCCATTAGAGAACAGATGGAACCGAGTTTCATTTAAACGTTGGGCCAATCTCCGTTATTTTACGCCACTTGGAATAGCTATAAAAGACGATCACGAGGTTTCATTCATATTCAATAGTTTTAAAGAACGATTCCGATCATCCGCTCCATGGTTATTTACAACTTTTAAAAAGATAAATTTCTGGAGAAAGTCAATGGATATCAATAATTCGGGAAGTATAAAAGAGAAATTGAATAGTCTTTTAGAACAACAAAGAATTGTTGTGAAGATTCATGAATTGAATCCCATGTTAGCGCAATGGACATTATCAGAATTGATTAAAAGAGTTGATCAAGAAAAACATTGAATTTTTTTTGTAGATGTTAATAGCTCGGAACTAGCGGATTAGCTACTAGTCGAAGAAATAATAGAAAAAAATGTTTGCATAAAACTTGCGTAAGTAAAAAAAGGATGTACTTTTGCACCCGCTTTCAAACAAACAAAC
>JACCDM010754283.1_pt1 | contig 11468 bp, 10 predicted proteins | sample 7445851 | NCBI WGS metagenome assembly JACCDM01 (sample SAMN15323438, study PRJNA562643) | freshwater metagenome | isolation source: river surface water | place: USA:Blue River Watershed | collected 2017-08-16
AGGTGAATATAAAGTGTCTAATAAGATTTTAGCTTCCACTTCAGGATGATCTTCATAATCTAATAAGCGAAGTGCAACACTTAAAAACCGAAAACTATGCATTTCTTCTTCTCGTTTGATTTTTAAGATTTCAACAAAATCTCCATTTGCCAAAAATCCAGCAGGAGAGTCCTCATCCAACCAAAAATAATTGTTACGAACAATCATTAATAAATCCCCAGAGGAGATTTCGTCTTCTTGGTATAATATTTGTTGACGAATGTATCGATTATACATCACTGCACTTTTATTTGATCGAGTTAATACAATCGTATTTTCCTTTCCAAATTTCCGATAGGCATAATTCATCCCATCTTCCATTTTCTCACCAGTCATTTTAAAAAAATCTTTAAATGATTTGGTGTTAAACTGGATGTTTGTCGATTGAGTCGATAACAACTCTCTTAATTGAGTGGCATTGTAAAGGATTCCAGAATGCATTTCTTGTCGCATAACATCTGTTAATTCATGTTCCTCTACTTCCATATGAAAATTGGATTTAATATACTCTCTTGATAGTGCAGGAGATAAGGAGGTACCAACAGGTGGTAATTGTGCTGTATCTCCAACGAATATGATTTTATTACCATTGTGTCCATTTTCTGGATTGGTAAAAACATATTCAATCAAATCGGTCAATAAACTACTAGTTCCAAATTCTGCCACATCACTAATCATCGACGACTCATCAACAATGTAAATTGTATTTGTCGCATAATTATTCATTCGCTGAAATGACAAATTACCTGTATTGGCGTTACTAACTTGTCGGTATATTTTTTTATGAATAGTACTAGCTTTCTTTTTGGCATAATTTGCCATCACTTTTGCCGCTCTACCCGTTGGAGCAATGAGTTGAGACCGATAACCAAATTGCGATAGAATTTTGATCAAGGTAGAGATAACTGTTGTTTTACCTGTACCTGCATATCCTTTTATAATAAAAGTTAATGCCGCCCATTCATCTTTATTTTGAATAAAGTCTCCCAATTTTTGAAACAAAACTCGTTGAGATGGTGTTGGTTCAAAAGGAAATTTTTGATTCAATAAAAAATTGGGGCTTTTTTCGGAGCTCATAGATTATCAAAATTACAAAATGCAGTCTGGAAGCGAAAGAGAATTTTGCAAGTTGAGTTCGCGAAAAACATTTATGAGGCAAATTCGTTCAAATTGATCGATTTGTGAAGTTAAAATATCAAGTTCTTGGATTTTATGTTCAACTAATAATCGAGCTCTTGTACTGCCTTTTAAGAGGGGTGATTTTGGAGTATACCAAATTCCATTTTTTAAAAAAGCCAAATTGGCAATCGAACAATCTTGAATTTTATGTTGGAAAAAAAATATTATTTCATCCGATTCCGGATGAAGTTTTAATTGTTCATTAAAATAAGAACGATTGGCCCATTTATACGTGTAATCAAATTCACCTGATTCGATCAACTGGAGATTTTTAATGGGTTTTTCCTTATAGGGTAATATCTCAAAATGTTTAATTTGCTCTTCATAAATCAATCGACCTCTAAAGATCCCATCAGAAGGCAAATCTTGATGATTAAAGAAATCGATTAAGGAAAAGCCTTCATTGATTTGGTATAAATCCAATAAACTACGATTAACACGATCTTGGTGATAGTCAAGATGAGCGACTTTGCCATTTTCAATCTTAAAAGTCTCTAATAAATCAAACATCAAAATGGTAAATAGATTTTATCATTTAATTCTTGGTATTCTGTTAATGCATTTGAAAAAATAGTGATTCCTCCACCACTTTTAAAATATAATTTATTTCCTCTTTTTTCAATAAAACGGATCATCACAGCACTGTCCAAGTTTTTGCCATCAAATGTACCCATAATTCCGGTATAAAATCCACGTTCATAACCTTCAATTTGTTCAATTATTTCGCATGTTGAATTTTTAGGAGCACCTGTAATAGATCCTGCGGGTAATAATTCTTTTAAAATACTTCCTATTTTACCTTTAAAAGAAGGAGTAATGGTACCTGAAATTTTGGAAGACATCTGCCATAAGTCTCCTTGATGTGTTGAAACCTTTTCAACATATTTAAAATCTTCAACTTGAATAGGATAGGCCACCTTACTTAAATCATTTCGAATTAAATCAACGATCGTAGCGTGTTCTGCATTTTCTTTTTGATTGTTTAAAAGCAATTCCTTTGATTGCGGTCCTATATCTTTTTGAGTCCCCTTCATTGGAAAGGAGTAAATCTTTCCTTCGATTATTTGGATAAAGGTTTCTGGAGAAAAAACAACAAATTGATCTTTTAATAAAAATTTATACTTTGCCTTAGCGCGTTTGTAAATTTCTTTTAATCTCAAGTTTGTTTCTATTTCTGTTTCTTGGGTTAAATTCAACAAGAATGAATTCCCAGCACTTAATTCATCTTGAACTTTATTAAATTTTTCAAGATACTTCTCAAAATTGATTACTTTTTTTTCAAAAGTATAATTTTTAAAATCAGATGAATCTTTATCATCAGCGTAATCTTCATCATTAGCGTAATCAGTGATTAATGCACACTTTTCTCCTTTGTAATCGATGATAAAAGAAAATTCTTGCCCATTCTGACTTAGTTCATCCATTAAAGGTACTAATTCATCAAAAGGCAAGAATTTCATGAAGTTAAATGCTATAAATATTGTTTAGCTAAAGTAAGTACATTTGTTAGTCCAGCCGGATTTTGCCCCCCAGCAGTTGCCAAGAAGGGTTGGCCACCTCCACCGCCTTGAACCTCTTTTGCTAATTCACGTATGATTTGTCCAGCATTTAATCCTTTAGATTCGACCAATGATTTAGAAATAGCCAATGCTAAACTTGCTTTACCCTCAATTTCTGCAACCAATAAACAGAACATGTTTTCTTGGGCGTTTTGTATATCAAAGCTTAAGTTTTTTAACGCATCGGCATTCGGCGCCTCTACTTGTTCAAGTAGGTAGGATATTCCATTGTATTGTTGAATTTTTGCTAATAATGAATCTTTCGTTTGATTCATCTCTTTACTTTGGTAAGCCTGAACAGATTTTTGTAAACTAGAATTTTGCTCAATTAAAACTTGTACAGCTTTAGCAATATCTTTTGGTGATTTTAAAAATTCGTTTAATTGGTCGATCAATTGTTCTTGCTCACTTAATAATTGATAAGCTTTTTGAGCTGTAATGGCTTCAATACGACGAACGCCTGTTGCAACAGAACTTTCAGATACTATTTTAAATAATCCAATTTCACCTGTTGCAGGTACGTGTGTACCACCACATAATTCCACTGAATATTCTTTATCAAAGGTGATTACACGTACAAAATCGCCATATTTTTCACCAAACAAGGCCATAGCGCCCTTGTTTTTTGCTTCTTCGATGGGAACATTTCTTTCTTCAAGCAAAGTGATATTTTGAGCAATTTTCTCATTTACTAATCGTTCAATTTCTTTAATTTCCTCTTCAGTTACTTTTTGGAAATGTGAGAAGTCAAAACGTAAAATATCCTCATTTACTAAACTACCTTTTTGTGCCACATGTTTTCCTAAAACACGTTGCAAAGCAGCTTGCATTAAGTGTGTTGAGCTATGATTTTGTGTAATGGCTCTTCTTCGTTTTTGATCAATTTTAGCAAAAACAGTTTCAGTAGCTACTTTTTCGATGTTTGGATTATTTACAATATGAACAATTAAATCATTTTCCTTTTTGGTATCAATTATCTGGATAATTGTTTTCGATTCATTGAAATGTAAAGCTCCTGTATCACCAACTTGTCCACCTGACTCTGCATAAAAAGGAGTTGTCTCTAAAACAACTTTATATTGAATACCTGCTTTATTTTGAATTTTTTGGTATTTTAATACTTGCGTTTGAGTCTCAAACAATTCATAACCAACGAAACTTGATTCTTCTGAATCGTTTAAGATTACCCAATCCTCTGCACTTGCATTGGCGTCTTTTCTTGAACGATTTTTTTGTGCATTTAAGGCCTCTTGATATCCTTTTTCATCAATTTCTAATTGATTCTCACGAGCAATTAATGCTGTTAAATCAATTGGAAAACCATAGGTATCATTTAGTTCAAAAGCATCTTCTCCTGAAAGAATATTTTTCTTTGCGGCTTTCGTATCTTGAATTAATTTATCTAAACGTACTAAACCTGTTGATAAAGTTCTTAAAAACGAGATTTCTTCTTCCAGAATTACTTTAGCAACAAAAGATTCTTGTGCCACTAATTCGTCAAATACTCCTTTAAATTGTTTTGCCAATAAGGGAACTAAATTATATAAAAATGGTTCTTTGAAATTCAAATACGTATAACCATAACGTACAGCACGGCGTAAAATACGACGTATTACATAACCTGCTTTTGCATTTGAAGGTAATTGTCCATCTGCTATACAAAATGCAATAGCACGTATATGGTCAGCAATTACACGCATCGCAATATCAGACCATTTGTCTTTTCCGTATAGTATTCCACATTTAGTAGAAAGATATTGAATTGTACCTTGGAAAACATCGGTATCATAATTTGATTGCTTGCCTTGAATAGCCATACACAAACGTTCAAAGCCCATACCGGTATCTACATGTTTTTCAGGTAGTGGAACTAATGAGCTATCTGCCATTCGTTCAAACTGCATAAATACATTGTTCCAGATTTCTACTACTTGTGGATGATCTGCATTCACTAAAGATTTCCCAGGTATACTATCTACTTCATCTTGATTTCGTAAATCAATGTGAATTTCTGAACAAGGTCCGCATGGCCCCGTTTCTCCCATTTCCCAGAAATTATCCTTCTTATTTCCTAAAATAATTCGATCCTCACCAACAATTGCTTTCCAAATATCAAATGCCTCTTGATCAAAAGGTACTCCATCAGCTTCACTTCCTTCAAAAACGGATACATAAATTCGATCTTTAGGAAGCTTGTAAACCTCTGTTAATAATTCCCAAGACCAAGACAATGCCTCTTTTTTGAAATAATCTCCAAACGACCAATTTCCTAACATTTCAAACATCGTGTGATGATAGGTATCAAATCCTACATCTTCCAAATCATTGTGTTTTCCAGATACACGTAAACACTTTTGCGTATCGGCAATTCGTTTAGATGGGGGAGTGCCATTTCCTAAAAAGAAATCTTTAAACTGCGCCATACCTGAGTTGTTAAACATTAATGTTGGGTCGTTTTTGGCAACCAATGGGGCAGAAGCTACGATTAAATGTCCTTTTGATTTAAAAAAATCTAAAAATTGCTGGCGGATCTCCGTTGAGGTCATTGGGTATTCGTTGAAATTATAGTAAATTAGATGATAAACTTTATCAAACCCCAAAATTAGTTCTTTTTTTGTAAATAATGGAGTTAAATAAGCAATATTATATCATTTCTGAGGTCGCAGAATATTTCAATGTGAAGCCATCTAAAATTAGATATTGGGAAAGTCAATTTCCGCATTTAAGTCCTAAAAGAAAATCGAGTGGTATTCGTAAATACACGATTGATGATATCAATAAATTAAAAACATTGGTAGAATTGATTGATGTCAAAGGTTTAACGATTGAAGGGGCAAAACTTGCAATTAATGCAAGAGGGGTACCTAAAAATGAAAATCAAATCTTAATAAATCAACTTTCTGATATTCGTAATTTTTTACAAGTTCTAAAAGATAATCTTTCTTCAGAATAGTGTACTTTCGGCATAAAAAAAATGCCGACCACTCAATCCGAAATATTCTATTCTATCGCGTTAACCTTATTAAAAAATGTAGGTTCAATTACTGCTAGAAAATTAATTGCTCATTTAGGTAGTGTTGAAGCTGTTTTTACGGCTTCAGGAAAAACATTACATCAAATCACTGGTGTAGGTCCACATTTGATTCAAGAATTAAAGAATAAAAGTTATTTAATTGAATCAGAAAATATTCTCAAATCATGCGAAAAAAATAATGTTACCTTACTTGTTTTTCAAGACGAACGGTATCCATATCGATTAAAGCATATTTATGATGCACCCTTAGTGTTATATTTTAAAGGTACTGTTGCTTTAAGTGGAGAAAAAATGTTAAGCGTTGTTGGAACTCGAAAAGCTACAGATTATGGCAAATGGGTTTGTCAGCAGGTTGCTTCAGAATCAATACCTTCTAAATTGTATTTTGTGAGTGGATTGGCATTTGGCATCGATGCGGCAATTCATCAGGCTTGTGTGGATTTAAATATTCCTAATTTTGCGGTATTGGCTGGTGGTTTTAATTTTATATATCCTTATCAACATAAAAAATTAGCAGATAGAATTGTTGAAAATGGTGGTTGGATATCAGAACACCCTCCACATGTAAAACCAGATGCAAGATATTTTCCCATGCGAAATCGTATTATTGCAGGACTAGCAGATGCCTTATTAGTAGTTGAAGCAGCCAATAAAGGAGGTGCATTAATTACTGCTGATTTTGCTAATAATTATCATAGAGAAGTTTTTGCAGTACCCGGAATGATTAATAAACCTTATTCAGAAGGATGCAATCAGCTAATTGTAGATAATAAGGCAATACTTTTTCGAAATACAACCCAAATGTTGGAACATTTAAATTGGAATATAGATGGTTTACGAACCCAGAAAAATATCAATTTAGATTTTTCCCGATTTACTCAAAATGAATCTTCTATTTTAGCTGCATTGCATCAACTTGGAGAATTATCATTTGAGGAACTTTCATGGAAAACAGGAATTCCTTTAAAAGAAATTGCCTTAATCTCCATCAATTTAGAATTTTCAGGCATGATTAAGGCAATTTCAGGTAATCGATATCGATTAAATTAAAGATCTTTTCTCCATTCTGATGGGTTCACTCTCCAATCTTGTAAGGTTACTAATTGTGGTTCGGTTACATAATTTAATTTAACAGCTTCTTCAATTAGTACATCATAATTACTCAATGTATAAAAAGGAATATTTTTACTTTTAAAATTATCTGTCGCAATTTGAAATCCATAAGAAAAGATAGCTACCATACCTAAAACCTCAGCTCCTTCATTGATTAATGCTTCAGCTGCTTTTAAGGAACTTCCTCCTGTAGAAATCAAATCTTCAATTAAAACAACTTTCTGACCTTTCGAGATTTTACCTTCAATCTGATTGCCCATTCCGTGTTTTTTAGGTTCTGGACGAACATAGCAAAATGGTAAATCTAAATAGTCAGACACCAATGCTCCTTGAGCAATTCCAGCAGTTGCTACTCCTGCAATAATTTCAACGTCTGGAAAATAAGCTTTTACAGCTGCAGAAAGTGCATTTTTAATATGTGTTCTTACCTCTGGAAAAGAAAGCGATATACGATTGTCGCAATAAATAGGTGAGTTCCATCCTGAAGCCCATTTAAAAGGTTGGTTTGGTCTTAGCTGTATGGCTTGTACTTTTAATAGATGTTGTGCAACTTCTTGTTGAATACTAATATTTTCCATGGAATAAATTTATAATCACTTTACACAAATTTAAAATTAAATTCCTTCATTTCTTAAAAGATTTCTATTTTTGCCTTGAAATAAATGTAAATAATGGTAATTTTTATTGACGATCGTCCGATTCGTATTCTTAAAAAATCTAAAGCAAAGTCCTTACAACAGGATGAAGATTTTGATTTAATCGTTGATACAAGATTGCAGAGCATAAAAGTTGAAAAATTTACTGGACATACTTGTCTCTTAAATGTTTCTTCTAGTCAAATTGAAAAAATATTACGCACTTTACATGAAAAGTCTGATTTAGCTTTTCATTCTCTTTATATTATCACGGAAGATAAAAAAGCAGCAAAAGAAAAAATAATAAACATGTATACTTTAATTGAAGCTGCTGGCGGAGTTGTTTTAAATAAAGAGAGAGAAGTTTTATGGATTTATCGTTTGGGTAAATGGGATTTACCAAAAGGTAAATTAGAAAAAGGAGAGAAGTTTACTATTGCAGCAGTTAGAGAGGTAGAAGAGGAATGCAATGTAAAGTCCAAATTGTCTGAAAAAATTTGTACAACTTATCATACCTATACACACAGGAATCAATTGGTGTTGAAAAAAACGAAATGGTATTTAATGCATGAAGTTGGACAATCTGAATTAAAAGCTCAATCAGAAGAAAATATAGAAAAAGTAGAATGGCAACCTATTCAACAAATGAATAAAAGTCTAACAAATACCTATTCTTCTATTCGATATGTTATTCAGAATTATAAATTAATCGATTAATTTATAGGGTAAATATTGGTCAACCGGACTTCCATATTTATGTAGGTCACGAATGATGGTTGAACTGATGGGTGCTAAGTGTGGTGAAGTAATTAAGAATATAGTTTCTAATTCCTCATTTATATGTCGATTTACTTGAGAAATTGAGTTTTCATATTCAAAATCAGTAGTGTTTCTTAATCCTCTAAGAATATATTTTGCACCAACCTTTTTGGCAACATTTGCTGTTAAATCCTGATATGAAATTACACGAACTGGTTTTCCTTCAAAGGTTTGTTCAATGTATTTTTTCATTTGTTCTAATTCAAAATATCTTTTTTTATTTGAATTATGACCTATACCTACAACAATTTCATCAAAAAGGCCAATCGCTCTTAACACAATATCTTCGTGACCTTTAGTAAATGGATCAAATGAGCCAGGGAAAAATGCAATTTTAGGCTTGTTCATGAACTGTATTGATAGGAATTTGAAATTCAATTAATTCCTTTTGAAATACTGAATCCAATAATCTTTCTCCATAGATTGAAAAGGAATCGTTGGTCCAAATAAAATCAAAAGTCTCTCTAATTGAATGTAAATAAAATGCTAACTCTATGGCATCTTTACAAGAGTATGTATTAGCTAATTGTAATTTTCCATTTTTTCGTAGGATAACAAAAGATAAATCATTTTCAATCCACACATGCATCTGGTTACGCAAAAATTTTGACGTTTGCAGTAATTGATTGCCTAAAAAATGACTAAAAGTAAAATTACTTAATGGAAAACGAATGGATATAAAATCTTTCCAAGTACTCGGAATATAATAGGAAAGTGTTGAATCTTCCTTTTCAATTTTTTGATGATGTAATTCACAATTTTCAATTCGCCTTACTCCAATAGCTTTATCCAAAAAACTAGAAATAAACAAAGTAGAAAAATATTCATCAGGTATTAATAAAAATTTATTATTGATAATGGTTACATCTATTTCCTGTAAATCAACTAAATGTAATTGAAAATGATTTTCCATAATCATGGAAAAATTTTCTTGTGTATTCCAAGGTAGAAATAAATCCCTTTCCTTCAAATGATCATTTATCGAAAGAAGAATTCCCTCTGTCGATAAGGATATATGAAGTTTTTTGTTTGAATTCATTTTCTGGTTTCTATTCAAGAAGCTAATTAGCAGGCTAATTTGCAAAAAAAATCTTGGAATTGAATATAGATATCAGTTTTTTTCTACTTGGAAATTAAGTAATTTTACACCTTAATTTTTTAAGATATGTTATCAGTTTCAAATGTTTCCCTTCGATTTGGGAAAAGAGTATTATTCGAAGAAGTAAATATTAAATTTACTGAGGGTAATTGTTATGGATTAATTGGAGCCAATGGTGCCGGTAAATCCACTTTTCTTAAAATCTTATCAGGAGAAATCGAATCACAAACAGGATCTGTTTCAATGAATCCAGGTGAGCGTATGTCGATTTTAAAACAAAATCATTTTGAATACGAAGAAACAGAAGTGATGCAAACGGTTATTATGGGTAACAAGCGTTTGTATGATATCATGATTGAAAAAGATGCTATTTATGCAAAAGAAGATTTTTCTGAGGAAGATGGTAATAAAGCGGCCGATTTAGAAGCTGAATTTGCTGAATTGAATGGCTGGGAAGCAGAATCAGAGGCTGGTTCTTTATTGAGTGGACTAGGCGTTAAAGAAGATCTGCACTATTCTTTGTTAAAAGATTTAAATGGATCAGATAAAGTTAAAGTGTTATTAGCTCAAGCATTATTTGGTAATCCTGATATCTTATTATTAGATGAGCCTACCAATAACTTAGACATTGATTCAATTCTATGGTTAGAAAATTTCTTGCAAAATTTTAAGAATACGGTAATTGTTGTTTCCCACGACCGTCACTTCCTTGATAATGTTTGTACACATATTGCTGATTTAGATTTTGGAAAGATTCAATTGTATGGTGGAACTTATACTTTCTGGTATGAATCATCTCAATTAGCAGCTCGACAAAGAGCAGATCAAAACAAGAAAACAGATGAGAAACATAAAGAACTAGAAGAATTTATTCGTCGATTCTCTGCCAATGTTGCTAAATCGAAACAGGCTACTTCTCGTCAAAAAATGTTAGATAAATTGCAAGTAGAAGATATTAAACCATCTTCTCGTAAATATCCTTTTATCAACTTTAAGCCAGAAAGAGAAGCTGGTGATCAATTATTAAGTGTAGAAAATTTATCAGCTTCAACAGAAGATGGAGTAGTGTTGTTTTCAAATTTATCATTTACTATTAATAAAGGAGATAAAGTCGCATTTCTTGCTAAAGATTCATTAGCTATAACCGCCTTATTCGACATATTGATGGGAGAAAGAAAAGCAGCTTCAGGTGAATATAAATGGGGTGTAACAACCACTCAAACATATCTTCCGAATGATAATGCAAATTATTTTAAAGATGATTCATTGAACTTAGTCGACTGGCTTCGTCAATATTCGGTTGAAAAAGACGAAAGCTTTATTCGTGGATTTTTAGGTCGAATGCTATTCTCTGGTGATGAGGCATTGAAAAAATGTACGGTTATCTCAGGTGGTGAAAAACAACGTTGCATGTTTTCAAGAATGATGCTCTCTGGAGCAAATGTGTTATTATTTGATGAGCCAACCAATCACCTTGACTTGGAATCTATCACAGCGCTAAATAATGGTATGATGGAATTTCCTGGTACAGTCTTGTTTACTTGTCACGATCATCAATTAACAAATACTGTTGCAAATAGAGTGATCGAATTAGGTGCTAAATCTAATTTAGATAAATTAATGACATACGACGAGTATATAACAGATGGAACTGTGAAGGCTCAGAGAGCAGCTTTGTAATTATTAGGTATATTATAAGGTATAAGGTATAAGGTATAAGGTATAAGGTATAAGGTATAAGGTATTTTTTACTTCACACCTTACACTTCACACCTTACACTTCACACCTTACACTTCACACCTTACACTTCACACCTTACACTTCACACCTTACACTTCACACCTTATACTTCACACCTTATACTTCACACCTTATACTTCACACCTTACACTTCACACCTTATACTTCACACCTTATACTTCACACCTTATACTTCACACCTTATACCTTACGCATCATAATTTCTTCACCTCCTCCTTCACTCCAGGAA
>JACCDM011857375.1_pt1 | contig 11467 bp, 8 predicted proteins | sample 7445851 | NCBI WGS metagenome assembly JACCDM01 (sample SAMN15323438, study PRJNA562643) | freshwater metagenome | isolation source: river surface water | place: USA:Blue River Watershed | collected 2017-08-16
CATCCTTCGGGTAATTTAACGCCCAGCGATGAAGATATTGATTTAACGCAACGGATAAGAAAAGCGGGCGATTCGTTGGATATTCGGTTGATTGATCATTTGATAGTCTTTGAAAATCAATACTATAGCATGGCGGATGAGGGAAGGATTTAATTCAATCAAAGACGTTGTGCGCACGGTGTTGGGGTGCTTTGTATAAGAGTTGAAGCTTCCTTGTTAAACCCACTGAAATTGAATAGAAAATCAATGCAGAATCTGTAAATTTGTGCATCTATGTCAAGCCATTTCAACGCTCGTTATTCTGAATCGTTCGCGCATCGGCATTTGGGTCCGAGAGAAAACGATGTAAAAGCCATGTTAGAAGTGATCGGAGTTAATTCTCTGGATCAACTCATTGACGAAACTGTGCCTGCAAACATTCGTTTGCCAAAACCCATGAACGTAGGTGAACCTATGAGTGAGGTGGAGTTTTTGGGAATGTTAAAACAGAAAGCATCCAAAAATAAATTGTACAAGCATTTTATTGGTATGGGGTATTACAACACCCATGTTCCAGGAGTAATTCTAAGAAATATAACTGAAAACCCAGGTTGGTACACGCAGTATACTCCTTATCAGGCTGAAATCGCGCAGGGTAGATTGGAGGCATTGTTGAATTATCAGACCATGATTGTAGACTTAACTGGGTTGCCTTTGGCTAATGCTTCTTTGTTGGACGAAGGAACGGCAGCGGCTGAAGCGATGGCTATGTTCTATGGCTTGGATAAGAAGAAAGGCGCGCATAAATTGTTTGTAGATAGTAAGGTGTTCCCACAGACGTTGGATGTATTGATTACCCGTGCAGAGCCCATCGGTGTAGAAATTGTGATAGGCGATTATACGTCGTTTGCCGCTTCCGATGAGTACTTCGCAGCGTTTGTTCAATATCCAAACAGCGAAGGTAGCATTGAAGATTACCGCGCGTTTGTAGCTACTTGTCAGACGGCAGGTATAAAAACCATTTTTGCTTCGGATTTGATGGCGTTGACCCAGTTAACCCCTCCCGGTGAATTTGGTGCGGATTGTGTGTTGGGAAATACCCAACGGTTTGGAGTACCCATGGGCTTTGGCGGTCCTCACGCAGCGTTTTTTGCTACCAAGGATGAGTTTAAGCGTCAAATTCCTGGAAGAATTATTGGTGTTTCCATTGATGCCGATGGTAATCGCGCTTTGAGAATGGCTTTGCAAACTCGCGAGCAACACATCAAACGTCAGAACGCTACTTCCAATATTTGCACTGCGCAGGTGTTGTTGAGCATCATGGCGGGGATGTATGGCGTTTATCACGGTGCGGAAGGCTTGAAAAAAATCTCTGGTAAAATTCACGCATTAACGGTTTCATTGGCCGATGCTATTGGCAAGATTAGCGGCGTTTACAAAGTAAGGCATGCCCATTATTTCGATACATTAACCATAGAGGTACCGAACAATTCGACTATCAAATCGTTGGCGGAAGCCGCGGGAATGAATTTCCGTTACGAAGGAACTTCGGTTGTGGGTATTTCGTTGGACGAAACATGTACTTTAGCAGACGTTAAGTCGATTGCCGATGTATTCAGCAAATCGGTGGATGGAGTTTTGGTTAACCCTAGCGCTGATGTTACAGCGGTGATCCCAACCGCGTTGGTGCGCACCAGCAATTTTATGTCGCACCCCGTATTTAACTTGTATCATTCCGAGCACGAAATGCTTCGGTATATTAAGTCGTTGGAAGCCAAGGATTTGAGTTTATGCCATTCGATGATTCCATTGGGAAGTTGCACGATGAAATTAAATTCAACTACGGAAATGATTCCGGTTACTTGGCCTGAATTTAACTCTTTGCATCCCTTTGTTCCACGGAATCAAGTGGATGGTTATTACGAGATGTTGGAGGAATTGAATCGCGATTTATCTGAGATTACCGGATTTCATACCATGAGTTTGCAGCCAAATGCAGGTTCTCAGGGTGAATATGCGGGATTGATGGTTATTCGTGAATATTTCAAATCCCGTGGAGAAGATCATAGAAATATCGCGTTAATTCCGGAAAGTGCGCACGGAACCAATCCAGCATCGGCGGTAATGGCGGGTATGAAAGTGGTTGTTACCAAGTGCGATGACCATGGGAATATTGACGTTGCTGAATTGAAAGCCAAAGCCGAAGAACACAAAGACAACTTGGCTTGTTTGATGGTAACTTATCCCAGTACGCACGGTGTATTTGAAAGTGCTATTACGGAGATTACTGGAATCATTCACCAATACGGTGGCCAGGTATACATGGACGGTGCCAACATGAACGCTCAGGTTGGATTAACCAGTCCTGGGATGATTGGCGCCGATGTTTGTCATTTGAATTTGCATAAAACCTTCTGTATACCCCACGGTGGTGGTGGACCTGGAATGGGACCTATCGGTGTAGCGAAGCATTTAGCGCCATTTTTACCAGGCCATTCCGTGGTGAAAATGGATGTTGAGAAACCCATGCATGCGGTAAGTGCCGCTCCTTTTGGAAGTGCGAGTATTTTGTTGATTAGTTATGCTTACATCAAGATGATGGGTGGACATGGTTTAACCGAGGCTACGCGTTATGCGATACTTAATGCCAATTACATCAAGGCTCGTTTGGAAAAGGAATATCCCATTTTATATACCGGTGAAAACGGACATGCAGCGCACGAGATGATTTTGGACACGCGTAAGTTTAAGGCGGTGGGCGTTGAAGCGGAAGATATTGCCAAGCGTTTGATGGATTATGGGTATCACGCACCTACCTTGAGTTTCCCGGTAGCAGGTACTTTGATGATTGAGCCCACCGAGAGCGAGAGCAAAGAGGAATTGGATAAATTCTGCGATGCGATGTTGGGAATCCGTGAGGAAATCCGCGAAGTAGAAAACGGAATCTATCCTCAAGACAACAACGTATTAAAGCATGCACCTCATACAGCAGCTTCCGTTATTGGCGATACTTGGAACCGTCCATATGCGAGAGAAAAGGCGGCATTCCCTGCAGATCGTTTGCGTTGGAGCAAATTCTGGCCAACGGTTTCTCGTGTAAACAATACCCACGGAGATCGGAATTTGGTTTGTGCATGTTTGCCTATCGATGCTTACATGAACGAGGAGGCGAACGCGTAGTTGCAGCCCCTTTAATTTGAGATTATGAACGTGGCGCCCCCAAGAGCGATATTTACAAAGTACGCTGCTTGGTGGGCGCCACTTTTTTTTGCTTTTTACGGAGCCTGGGGATTCTACACCCTAGCCGATTTTGGAGTTGGGCTGGACGAACTTACCCAACGCACCATCGGCATGGAAAATAATCGGTTTCTAACCGGTAGAGTGGGCTTCGATAAAGTTCAAGAGCACGGATTTTTTGGTCCTATTTGGGAGAGTTTGTGTTACTTGGCCGAACAGGTATACTTCCCAGGAAGTTTGCGTTTTAAACTGCTGTTACATCGAGGGTTGTTATGGTCGTTTTTTTTACTGAGCTGCTGGAGGGTGTACCGTTGGGGGATGCGCAGAACCTGGGTAGGCATAGAATTGGGTTCTACTGTACATCGTTGGGTTGCCTTGTTGCCGGCGTTGTTATTGATGACCTGGCCGAGATTGTTTGCCGATGCGCATTATAATTCCAAAGATGCGTTATTCTTGAGTTTAATGATTTGGGTTTGGACGGGTTTGGATCAGCGCTGGCAAGCCGCAAATCTGTCGAGGTTTCAACGGGTGTGGCCTTGGTTGCTTTTGGGGATATCGGCTACGATTAGACTCAGTGGATTGATTGTCTTTGCCATCGCATTGATTGCTGATTTTGTAGTATCATATCACCGGAGTGAGAAAAAGCAATTATTTATCGTTTCGGAAATTAAAGAAAAATCTGGGTTGCTGGTATTGTTCGCGGTAGGATATATTTCCACCTATCCATATCTGTGGTTTACAGGATGGAATGGATTTATAGAAATTCTGCAATTTGGAGCCAATAATCCATGGAAACACCCCACTTTATTCATGGGGGAGTTGATCAATACCTTCGAAAATCCGCAATCCCGGTGGTATTTACCCATTTGGATACTGGTGACGCTCAGCGAGTGGATCTTGGTATTGCTTGGGGCTGTATTATTGCATGTTTGGCCTAGTAATAGGGTATGGAAACAGCCCATCGTGTTCTTTTCGTTGGCGGTGTTATTTGCATTTTTCTGGTATACCCTATTGTTGCAGCCTGTTTTATACAATGGCTGGCGGCATTTGTATTTTTTGGCAGTTCCTTTAGTTCTGTTCATTGGAGTAGGGGCTTCGGCCATTAATCACCGCAAGATGTGGTGGATGCATGCCCTATTGGCTGGCAGTTTATTGTACTCGTTGGTGGAACCCAATTCCGGGGTGAACGCAAATAAGTCGATACAATTGGGTTATTGTTCTACAGGATCGGACTTTAATGTTTTGGCTTCCTGGATAACGAAATCGGAAAAGTCCCAATTGATGGATGGGCTTTTGGGTCCGGTGGATGGATTTCCGTTTTCGGGGGATTATTGGCAGCATACTACGTTGCAGGCCTATCGGTATATGTTGGAAAAATTTCCTAAGAGTACAATATTTGTTTGTGGAAAGGGAGAGACCCTGTGGTTGAATTCTTGGACGTTATCTGCGGAGGACCGAAAGCGAATACAGTTTTTGTCGATGGAGGGGATCCCAACCCAGGTGGGCGAACCCACAGAGTTTCCGTTAATTACCTTAAAAGAAATGCAATTGAGCACGGAAAATGGGCTGAATACAATAAAACAGATAGAAAATCCGTTAGTCTGTTTGGTGTTCAACGAAGAAGGTAAGATGATTATTCCCATGGAGAAGAAGTCCAAGGTGTTATTGTCAGCGTACCGAGATAAGCATTTGTTGTGGACTGCTTACGATTTCCATTGATAGTTTCTTAAGTTTCTTAGTAGTTACATTTTTGCATGAAAATATTCGTTTATTTAGGTTTTTTGTGTTTTGTATTATCGGTTTCGGCCCAACAATACGACCCGTTGGAAGGGGTTTTTTCGGCCAAATCGGACAAGAGAGACGGGGAGGAAAGTCCTAAACGAAAACAGAAAAACTTGGCCGAATGGATGGATTTGAATTTGGCCTATGCCCCGGCAGGAGGCTTGGTTCAGCATACGGGTGGGTTTACCTATACGTGGCTCGATGGCGCACCCGTAGTATGGAAAGGTCCCAACGAGGGAAGACGAATAATTAAGAATAATGTTCCAAAGGATATTGAGCCGTTATTGCCTTACCCGGCGCAGAAGTGCGTGTGTATCTTTAACCATGAGGTATCCAATAAAGAGTATTGGGATTTTGTGACCGATGTGGTAATACAGCGGTTGAAAGTGGTTTCGCCCAATCTCCAAGTCCTGGATAAAGAGGGCCTGTTTTCCGATAGTTTTAATCATGCATTGTTGCGTGTTTTTTTACCGCCCAACGCCAAGGTGTACGGAGAAATTAAGAAAGCAGATCGATTGGGTACTATTTTAATACAGTCGATGATTGTGGATACGGTAACCAAGGAAAACAAGTTGTTGCATCAGCTGTTGACATTATCCACGCTTACATTCAATGGAGTTGCGATTTTTCCGGATATTTCGGGATGGCAATTCAATTTATCGGCCATGAATTATCACGATCCAATGCGGGAATATTATACCTTTCATCGTGCCTACGGAGATTACCCGGTTTGCAATTTGTTGCAACCCCAAGCCATGGCCTATTGTGCTTGGTTAAGTAAACAATTATCGGCAATATCTAATAAAGAGGTCGTGGTGGCCTTACCCACGGAACAGGAATGGATACAAGCTGCGAGTTACGAGAATACCCAGCGATCATCCTATTACAAGCCCAGCGTGAACAAGTATTGGCGCAATGAGAAGGGGGTGTACATTGCCAATTTCGCTCCTATTGGTGATTTTAAAAGCCGAGTTCAAAGTAAGAAAAAGTATGTAAATCCCTTCGAACAAGATTCTATGGTAATTGATGATGACAATAGGGCTTCAAACTTGAACGATATGATGGCCGATATGGGGTTGTACCAGGTTCCGGTTTTTTCGTATTCGATGAACGATGCTGGATGTTATAACATCTTTGGGAATTTGGCTGAAATGACGAGTACCAATGTGGGAGATATGATGGTTGTGAAGGGAGGGTGTTTTATTGATGTAAACGATTTGTTATTCCCTGGCAGTAAAGCGTTGGTTTATACCCACGAATCTTTGCCCATGGTAGGGTTTAGACCCGTGGTGAAAATAAGATAAATGGGGATACCCGCACAAAAATAGAGGAGAAAATGTAACTCCTCGCCGAATTGAACACTAGTCCACGATGTAACGCAGCAGCTGATATTGGCGTTGATTGCCCCGATGTATGATTTGAATTTCCAGAATTTTAGCTTTGAAGTTCTCTAGTAAATCGCGAAGTAAAAAATCACCAATTTCGGGCCATTCGATGAGGTGTTGGCTTGGATATTCGTTAAGTATTTCTTCAATTCCGGCGTCGAACAATTCTCCGGCTTCTTTCAATCGGTACCAATCGTGGTGGTATAATTTAGTGCCATTGGGCAGTGTATAGGGATTTACTATGCTGAAGGTAGGACTGGTTACATCGTCGGTTATTCCCCATGCTGTTAAAAGTGCTTGGCTCAGGGTTGTTTTTCCGGCACCGACCTCCCCCCGCAACAAGTAAAATTCCTGGGATTCCAAGGATGTAATCTTTTCAACGAGAGCTTGAATGTTAGATATTTCTCCCTCCCACTTATCGATGGAATAGGTATGGTTCAACAAAGGCGCCACAACGATGGAATTAAATTAGTAATTTGGTTATCTTGGACTTAAAACGGCCAATGGGCAGCACATTTCTTCCAAACTTATACCTCCGTGTTGGAAGGTGTTTTTATAATAATTAACGTAATAATTGTAGTTATTGGGGTAGGCAAAGAAGTCGTTTTCTTTGGCGAATACGAAAGCACTGGATAAATGTTGGGTTGGTAAAAAGGCATCAACGGGCTTTTTTACCTCGAACACTTCTTTGGGGTTGTAGGTTATGTTTTTTCCTTGTTTGTAGCGCAAGTTGGAGTTTACGTTTTTATCGCCAACGATTTTTATGGGATCTTTTACGCGGATACTGCCGTGGTCTGTGGTGATGATTACTTTGCAAGGTTTGTCGGCCAGGCGCTGCAACGCATCCCACAAGGGCGAATGCCTAAACCAGGTAGCCATTACGTTGCGGTAGGCTGCTTCTTCTTCGGCCAATTCGCGTACAATGTTTACATCGGTACGCGCATGCGAGAAACTGTCTACAAAGTTGTATACCAAAATGTTAAGTTTATTTTTTAACATGTTGGGAATTTGATCGACCAAGTTTTTACCCCCTTCCAAGTTGGTGACTTTGGTGTAACTGAATTTCATATCCCGGCGCAATCGCTTAAGCAAATCCTCCACGAATTCTTTTTCAAACAAGTTTTTCCCGCCTTCGTCTTCGTCATTGCTCCACTTATCGGGAAAACGTTTCTCTATTTCGGACGGCAGTAAACCGCTAAAAATCGCATTTCTACAATATTGTGTGGTTGTAGGTAAAATGCTCAAGTACATGTCTTCGTTGTCGATGCGATACCGTTCTTGAAGAATATCGCTAATAGCTCTCCATTGATCGAAGCGGAGGTTGTCCATCAACACGAAAAATACAGGAAGAGACTCGTCCAATAAGGGATTTACTGTCCTACGGAATAGGTTATGGCTCATGATGGGACCGTCTTCCCCGGTTTGTTTGAGCATGCCGATGTAATTATCGGTGACATAACGACAGAAATTGCGGTTGGCATCGGATTTTTGGGTTTCTAAAATTTCCCGCATGCTTTCTTCCCCGTTGGAATCCAATTCTATTTCCCAATAAACCAATTTTTTATAAACTTCTTTCCATTCGTTGAAATTCAATTTATCGCTAACGGACATGCCGATTTGCATAAATTCTCGTTGGTAACCTTGGGTAGTTTTTTGGGTAACCAGCCTTTTTTCGTCCAGGTTCTTTTTAAGCGCTAATAGAATTTGATTGGGATGCACGGGTTTGATCAGGTAATCGGCAATTTTGGAACCAATAGCTTCTTCCATGATATGCTCTTCTTCGTTTTTGGTTATCATGATCACCGGTAGTGAGGGTCGGCGTTGCTTGATTTCCTGCAATGCTTCTAATCCAGAAATTCCGGGCATGTTTTCGTCCAATAAGACCAAATCGTAATCGGTTTTATTCACCTCTTCGATGGCATCCCTTCCGCTGCTTACGCAATGAACTTCGTAGCCTTTTCCCTCTAAAAATAAAACATGTGGTTTTAATAAATCAATTTCGTCATCGGCCCAAAGTATCTGCGGTTTTGTCATAGTTAAGTATGTAACGATTTCCTGTCAAAATTCGTGCCTGCATGCCATAAAATGCGTTTAAATATGCAACTTTGTGGATAAAACCATGAGTTCCCATCACATTGTACGCGATAATCAGGAGGCTGCATTAATTATTGCCAATGGCGAGAGTTGTTCGATGGAGTTGATGGACGAATTAATGGAATGGTGTCCGTTCGTATTGGTATTGGATGGGGCGATGCACAGGGTGCAAGAATTGGGCATTCGGGCCGATGCTTGGTTGGGTGATTTTGATTCGGCAAACGGTGGAGGGAATTTGTTGGAGCATCCGTTGTGGGCTTCCGAAGAATTTTTATTGGCGGCAGGCATTGAGAAAATTATCACCCCCGATCAGGTAAAAACGGATTTGGAAAAGGGCATTGAATTTTTAATATCGCGCGGACACAAATCGGCCAATATTATCTGGGGTACGGGAAGAAGGATGGATCATACCTTTCAGAATTTATCTGTTTTGCCTCGGTATCGGAATGACATTACGGTTTCCATTTTGGACGATTATTCCAGGGTGTATCCCCTGCCTAAGTCATTCAAGAAATGGTATCCTGCTGGCACCACTGTATCGTTAATGCCTATTGGAAAGGTGGAAGAGGTTCACAGCGAAAATTTGGAATTTCCCTTGGCGGGGATGGATTTGGAGTTGCCCTATCGGTCTGGAAGCTCAAACCGAGTGCTGGCCGATGGATTTGTAGAAATAACTTATAAACACGGGCATTTGTTGCTCATGGAATGTTGGGATCATAAAGTAAAATCATGAAAAAAATTCTTTCTTATAATGTAAATGGCATTCGCAGTGCTTCGGACAAAGGGATAGCGGCATATTTGCAAGAGTCCAATGCCGATGTGGTTTGTTTGCAGGAATTGAAAGCCATGCCCGATCAAATTAACGAATCTTTATTTGCCGATTTGGGGTATCGTTGTTATTGGTTTTCGGCACAAAAAAAGGGCTACTCTGGGGTAGGTATATTGTGCAAGGAGGAGCCGTTGCATGTGGAATATGGCTGTGGACATGAAGGGTTTGATTTCGAAGGCAGGGTGATACGGGCCGATTTTTCTTGGGGTAGCGTTTTGAGTGTGTACTTTCCAAGCGGAACGTCCGGTGACGACAGGCAAGGGGTGAAATACGAGTTTTTGGATTTCTTTTTTGATTATGCTCAGCAGTTGAAAACGGAGTTGGGGCCTGATAAATTGGTGGTTTGCGGGGATTATAATATTTGTCACCGAGCCATCGACATTCACGATCCCGTGAGTAACAAAAACAGCACTGGATTTTTGCCCGAAGAACGCGCTTGGATGGATAAATGGTTTGAGTCAGGTATGGTGGATACGTTGCGGGCGTTGAACCCGGAGCCGCATTTATATACATGGTGGAGTTTTAGGGCGGGAGCTCGAGGCAAGAACAAAGGTTGGCGTATCGATTATGTGAGTGCATCCCAAGAACTGGCTTCAACCTTGGTTGCTTCTGGGATCGATCCCCAAGCGGTTCATTCCGATCATTGTCCAACCTGGGCAATCTTGGATGTTTAGTAAATAAAAAAACCTGAACAGCGTTTGGATAAACGATAGCTGTTCAGGTTTTTAATTCCCGAATTGGGATTTTCGGATGGAAACGGCAGGAATCGTATAGAAACCGTTGGTAACCGGAATTATTTGGTGATTTCCTTGATGGTTCCTTGTGGAGTGATGATCAATAAATCCGTTTGTTTTTTAACTTCGGTTTTGGTTTGAACCACCACGGTGTCTTTGAGGCGGTAGCGCACTTGCAAGGTATAGGCAAACTGAATGGTTGGTTGTAAGGGGGATGGATTTATTACGGCATCAAAACCTTTGCTGGGCAATTGGTTGTAGAACATGGTGTTACGCTGAACTGGGGCTACAACGGCTCCGTTGGCAGGAGTAGACTCGGATTCGTCTATACTGGAAATTGCCAAGGGTTTGTACGGCATATATTGATCGATAGGATAAAATTCGTAGTTCTTTTCGTTGTACGTACGGAAGCAAGTATCTAAACTGATTCCCATTTGTTTGGCGTTATTTAATCGTGTATTTAGTACTTTAAGTGCGCGTTGACGCATGCTTTGCAAGGCCATTTCGGTTGAATCTACTTGGTATTCTACTTTAATGAGATCGTAGATTTCGTTTTGAGCCGCAAAAGTGAACAATGCATCCAAATGGGCGGAGTTTTTAAATTTTACGTGCAAGTTTTTCTGCATTTCAAATCCTTTGGGAACCTGCATGTAGGTTTTGGAAAAGGTCTTTTTCTCTTTCTCGAAAATCGGTACCAAGGCAATCATGTCTAAGTGAAAGTCCTCTTTTTTCAACCCCAAGGTTTGGGCTGAAGCAATGAATTTATTGATTCGTTTTTGCATCAAGCTATCCAACTCTTGTACTTTTTTACCGGCTTGATTTACGTGGAATATGGCCACGTGAGAATTTGCTGCTGCATTGTATAACACACTGATATTAAATACCATGTCGTTGCCATCGTAATATGTACTCACATTGTTTTGAATGGTTTGCATCAAAGAGCGTTTATCGGCCGATTGACCATCTCCAAAACTCCATTGATAGGATTTATCTGCTCTGCCATCGCGGTCTACGGATTTGGATTTTCTCATTACGGCAGCCGCCCTGTAATCGTCGGACTCTACATAATCCGCTGTCGCTGGTGCTGCTTGGTAGGTAGAATTGTTTTTGAACCGGTTGTTTTCGTTCCAAACTTCGTTGCCGGTGGCTTGTGCTTCTAGGGGCAATGCTAGCAATGACAACGCAAATGCGGCAGCCGTGTTTTTGATGTTCGAGTGATTCACCATTTAGTTAGAATTGTTTGATTTTGGGCCTTAATACGCTAAGGCGTTGAAAGGTAAACGCTAAAAAGAAATAATTATTGGAGCCGGATTAATATTCCAATTGGCCCCAAGGTCCCAGGATGCTTAACTTTTTGCCATCGTGTTTTTCCACGCGGCCTATAATTTGAGCGTCAATGCCAAAGTTTTTGGAGATAGCCATCATAG
>JACCDM010320375.1_pt1 | contig 11466 bp, 8 predicted proteins | sample 7445851 | NCBI WGS metagenome assembly JACCDM01 (sample SAMN15323438, study PRJNA562643) | freshwater metagenome | isolation source: river surface water | place: USA:Blue River Watershed | collected 2017-08-16
CGGTAGCGGGCGGCCAGCTCCATTTCGCTGGGGATGGCCTCACCCGGGTTCCACTCGCCGGATTGCAGGCTTTGCAGCATCAGGCCCTTGATTTGCTGGTACAGCGGGCTGAAGGCGGGCACGGCCGCGAGCGGTGCCAGATCGGTGCTGGCAGCAGGTTCGGGGAGATAGGCGGGGTGGGTGGGCATGCGCAAGGTCAAACGGTCAGCGGCTGTCGCGTGATGCGTCAGGCCGGTGTCAAGGCGCGATCATATCTTCTATAAGACATAAGACAGGTCGCGTCAGGGTTTTCGAGGGTAAACTTCGGCGTCTGACAGTCGTCCCTTTCACCATCCACTGGAGTTTTTTCCCATGAGCAAGAAGCCTGTTCGCGTCGCCGTCACCGGTGCCGCCGGTCAAATCGGTTACGCCCTGCTGTTTCGCATTGCCTCCGGCGAAATGCTGGGCAAGGACCAGCCCGTCATCCTGCAATTGCTCGAAATTCCCGACGAAAAGGCCCAAAAAGCGCTCAAGGGCGTCATGATGGAGCTCGAGGATTGCGCCTTCCCGCTGTTGGTGGGCATGGAGGCCCACTCGGACCCGATGAACGCCTTCAAGGACACCGACTACGCTCTGCTGGTGGGCTCTCGTCCCCGCGGCCCCGGCATGGAGCGTGCCGAGCTGCTGGCGATCAATGGCGCCATCTTCACGGCCCAGGGCAAGGCCCTGAACGCGGTGGCCTCGCGCAACGTGAAAGTGCTGGTGGTTGGCAACCCGGCCAACACCAACGCCTACATCGCCATGAAGTCGGCCCCGAACCTGCCGGCCAAGAACTTCACCGCCATGCTGCGCCTGGACCACAACCGTGCTGCGTCGCAAATCGCTGCCAAGACCGGCAAGGCCGTGGCTGATATCGAAAAACTGTGCGTGTGGGGCAACCACTCGCCCACCATGTACGCCGACTACCGTTTTGCCACCATCAAAGGCGAATCTGTCAAGGCCATGATCAATGACCAGGAGTGGAACGCCAACGTGTTCCTGCCCACCGTGGGCAAGCGTGGCGCGGCCATCATCGAAGCGCGTGGCCTCTCCTCCGCTGCCTCGGCGGCCAATGCTGCCATCGACCACATGCGGGACTGGGCGCTGGGCACCCAGGGCCACTGGGTCACCATGGGTATTCCGTCCCAAGGCTGGTACGGCATCCCCAAGGACGTGATGTTTGGCTTCCCCGTCACCTGCGAGGGCGGTGAGTACAAGGTGGTCGAAGGCCTGACGATCGACGAGTTCAGCCAGGCTTGCATCAACAAGACCCTGAAGGAACTGCAGGAAGAGCAGGCGGGCGTCGCTCACTTGGTCTGACAGGGCCACGGCATGACCCATCCACGCGAGGTCCTGCTGGGGGCGCAGGCCGGGGCAGTCAGCCTTCCGGTCTGTGACCACTACAGCGGCGTCGAGGTCCGCATGCGCAAAAGCCTGCAATTGCAGGCCGAGATGCTGCAGGAATTCGGTACTTGCGTGGTGGATGTCACCCTGGATTGCGAGGACGGTGCGCCCGTGGGCGGCGAAGTCGAGCACGCGGCGCTGGTGACCGAGCTGGCCCTGCAGGCTGATCCGTCAGCCCGCGTCGCGGTGCGGGTGCACCCGGTGGATCATCCGAGCTTTGAGGCTGATGTGTCGAGCATCGTGGGCCAGGCCGGTGCGCGTCTGCGGCATGTGATGGTGCCCAAAGTCGAGTCACCGGCCGATGTGGCGGTGGCGGCCGCGGCGCTGGACCGTGCGGGCCATCCCGACTTGCCCTTGCATGTGTTGGTGGAGTCACCCGCTGCGGTGCACCGAGCGTTTGACATTGCAGCGCACCCGCGGGTGCAGTCCATCAGCTTTGGTTTGATGGACTTTGTCTCGGCGCATGCCGGTGCCATCCCGGCCAGTGGCATGGGGGTGGCGGGGCAGTTCACCCATCCGCTGGTGGTACGCGCCAAGCTCGACATTGCCAGTGCCTGCCATGCGCACGGCAAGGTGCCCTCGCATTGTGTGGTCACCGAATTCAGCGATACCCAGGCCATGCGCGGTGCCGCCGAGCGTGCCGCGCGTGAGTTGGGCTACACGCGCATGTGGAGCATCCACCCGGCGCAAATCCGTCCCATCCTGGACGCCATGGCGCCCGATGCCCAGGCCATCGAGCAGGCGAGTGCTATCCTGCTGGCTGCGATCGCTGCTCAGTGGGCGCCGATCAGCCACCAGGGTCAGTTGCACGACCGCGCCAGCTACCGTTTTTTCTGGCAAGTGTTGCAGCGAGCCTTTAACACCGGGCGTGTGTTACCGACCGAAGTCCGGGCGTTTTTTCAGACATCCTAGGAGCCGATGATGATGCGCAGGACAGGTCGTGTGGTGGTGTGCAGTCTGCTGTGTCTGACAGGATGGGCAGGCGCCCAGACGGGCTCCCAGGGAGGTGGCGCTTCAGCCGACACGTCCCGCCCCCGCGCCAGCAGCAACGTCAAACCAGCGAACGCGGCGGCTTCCAAGCCCCGACGCGAGGCAGCCCGCAAGCCGGCTGCCCTGGCTGCAGGGGCAGCCACCGCCGCGGCGCTGGCCTCTGCCTCTGAGGTCATGCCAGGGCTGGAGCCCGAGTTGATGGCCTTGGCCGATCAGGTGCATCTGGGCCAGATGGCGTGTGAACTGGGACAGTCGGTGGTCATCACCACGGACGACAAATCCCCCGGTCGTTTTTTCCTGCACCACAAGCAGCAGACGTATCACCTGGCGCCCGTGATGTCCAAAACGGGCGCGCTGCGACTGGAAGACTCGCGCAAGGGCGCGGTCTGGATCCAGTTGTCCAACAAATCGATGTTGATGAACAGCCAACTCGGTCAGCGTCTGGCCGATGAATGTCAAAGCCCGGCCCAGGCGGCCGTGGCTCAGGCCATGAAGCTGGCGCCACCGGTCCATCTGCTTGAAGGCGGACGTGACCTGGCCCGCCAATAATTTTTTTCGCCATTTACAGGAGAGAGACCCATGTTGAAAGCCTACCGTGACCACGTGGCCGAGCGCGCAGCCCTCGGCATCCCGCCGCTGCCGTTGACGGCCCAGCAGGTGGCAGACGTCATCGAACTGATCAAGAACCCACCCAAGGGAGAGGAGGCCTTTCTGGTCGACCTCATCACCCACCGCGTGCCCCCGGGCGTGGACGATGCGGCCAAGGTCAAAGCCTCCTTCCTGTCGGCTGTGGCCCATGGCGATCTGTCCGTGGCGCTCCTCAGCAAAGCCAAAGCCACCGAACTGCTCGGCACCATGGTGGGTGGCTACAACGTCAAGCCGCTGATCGACCTGCTGGGTGACAAGGACGTCGCCGGCGTGGCCGCTGAGGGTTTGAAGAAAACCCTGCTGATGTTTGACGCCTTCCACGATGTGGCCGACAAGGCCAAGGCGGGCAACGCCAAGGCCCAGGAAGTGATTCAGAGCTGGGCTGATGCCGAGTGGTTCACCAGCCGCCCCGAAGTGCCCAAGAGCATCACCGTGACCGTGTTCAAGGTGCCCGGTGAAACCAACACCGACGACCTCTCGCCCGCGCCTGACGCCTGGAGCCGCCCGGACATCCCGATGCACTACCTGGCCATGCTCAAGAACACCCGACCTGATGCAGCTTTCAAGCCCGAGGAAGACGGCAAGCGTGGCCCGATGCAGTTCATCGACGACCTGAAGAAAAAGGGCCACCTGGTCGCCTACGTTGGCGACGTGGTCGGCACCGGCTCTTCACGCAAGTCCGCGACCAACAGCGTGATCTGGGCCACGGGCCAGGACATCCCCTTCGTGCCCAACAAGCGCTTTGGAGGCGTGACCCTGGGCGGCAAGATTGCGCCCATCTTCTACAACACCCAGGAGGACTCCGGCTCGCTGCCGATCGAAGTGGACGTGTCCAAACTCGAGATGGGTGATGTGATCGAGGTGCTGCCCTACGACGGCAAGATCACCAAGGGCGGGACCACCGTGGCCGAGTTCCAGCTCAAGAGCGAGGTGCTGTTTGACGAGGTGCGTGCCGGCGGCCGTATCAACCTGATCATCGGCCGTAGCCTGACGGGCAAGGCGCGTGAGTTCCTGGGCTTGCCTGCTTCCACCTTGTTCCGCCTGCCCAAGGCCCCGAAGGACACGGGCAAGGGCTTCACCCTGGCGCAGAAGATGGTCGGCCGTGCCTGCGGCATGCCCGAAGGCCAGGGCATTCGCCCCGGTACCTACTGCGAACCCAAGATGACCACTGTCGGCAGCCAGGACACCACCGGTCCGATGACCCGCGACGAGCTCAAAGACCTGGCCTGCCTGGGCTTCAGTGCCGACATGGTGATGCAGTCGTTCTGCCACACGGCAGCCTATCCCAAGGCGGTGGACGTGAAGATGCACCACGAACTGCCCGCCTTCATCAGCAACCGCGGCGGCGTGGCCTTGCGTCCGGGCGATGGCGTGATCCACAGCTGGCTCAACCGCCTGCTGCTGCCCGATACCGTGGGCACGGGTGGGGACTCGCACACCCGCTTCCCGATTGGCATTTCCTTCCCCGCGGGCTCCGGCCTGGTGGCCTTTGGTGCCGCCACGGGCGTGATGCCGCTGGACATGCCCGAATCGGTGCTGGTGCGCTTCAAGGGGCAGATGCAGCCCGGCGTCACCCTGCGTGACCTGGTGCATGCCATCCCGCTCTATGCCATCAAGGCGGGCTTGCTCACGGTGGAGAAGAAGGGCAAGAAGAACGTGTTCTCCGGCCGCATTCTGGAAATCGAAGGGCTGCCGGACCTGAAGGTCGAGCAGGCGTTCGAACTGTCCGACGCGTCTGCCGAGCGCTCCGCGGCTGGCTGCACCATCAAGCTCAACCAGGCGCCGGTGGCCGAGTACCTCAAGTCCAACGTTGTGCTGATGAAGAACATGATCGCCAACGGCTACCAGGACAAGCGCACGCTGGAGCGCCGCATCAAGGCGGTCGAGGCCTGGTTGGCCAAGCCCAACCTGCTCGAGGCTGACAAGGATGCCGAATACGCGGCCGTGATCGAGATCGACCTGGCCGAGATCAAGGAGCCCATCGTCTGCTGCCCGAACGACCCGGATGATGCCAAGTTCATGAGCGACGTGGCCGGTACCAAGATCGACGAAGCCTTTATCGGTTCGTGCATGACCAACATCGGTCACTTCCGTGCCGCCTCCAAGGTGCTGGGGGGCGCTCGTGACATCCCGGTCAAGCTGTGGGTGGCCCCGCCAACCAAGATGGACGAGAGCGAGTTGATCAAGGAAGGTCACTACTCGACGTTCGGCGCGGCCGGTGCCCGCACCGAAATGCCCGGCTGCTCGCTGTGCATGGGCAACCAGGCGCAGGTGCGTGAAGGCGCCACCGTGGTGTCCACCTCCACCCGCAATTTCCCCAACCGTCTGGGCAAGAACACCAATGTGTTCCTGGTCTCGGCGGAATTGGCGGCGGTGTGTTCCAAGCTGGGCAGAATTCCCACGGTGGCGGAGTACCGCGAAGCCGTGGGCGTTCTCAACCAGGATGCCGCCAGTGTCTACAAGTACATGAACTTCGACCAGATCGAGGAGTACGCGGAGACGGCCAAGGGCGTGACGGTTTAAACGCACGGCCAGGATCGGTGTTCCGTGAAGGGACGCCGACGGATGAACGGCCCGGCAGCGATGCCGGGTCTTTTTTTTGGAATGAGTCACTTTCTAGGACAGCCATGAACGACAGCGACCTGCCCGCACTGACGCCGACCCGCCCCGGGCTGTACCGCCATTACAAGGGCGGCCTGTATGAGGTGATCGACACCGCGAGGCACAGCGAAACGCTCGAGCCCATGACGGTGTACCGCGCGTTGTATGGCGAACGGGGGTTGTGGGTGCGGCCGGCTGCGATGTTTGCCCAGACCGTGGAGATCGAGGGCGTGCAACGCCCCCGTTTCGAGTGGATGCGGCCGGCGTGAGTGCCCGCCTGCCCATCGCCCGTTGAGGGCGTTTACATCAGCAGGTGTTCGCCCGCGTTGTCCCCGCCCAGGATGACATAGTTCACCTTGCGGATGTCCATGAGCTTGGTGCCGCCAGCGTAAGAGATGGAGCTCTGCACGTCTTCCTGCATCTCGCGCAGGGTGTCGGCCAAGGTGCCCTTGATGGGTTCCAGGATGCGTTTGCCTTCCACGTGCTTGTACTCACCCTTGTTGAAGTCCGAGGCCGAGCCGTAGTATTCCTTGAACATCTCGCCGTCGACTTCCACCGTCTTGCCAGGCGATTCCTCATGACCGGCAAACAGCGAGCCGATCATCACCATCGTGGCACCAAAGCGCACGCTCTTGGCGATGTCACCGTGGCTGCGGATGCCACCGTCGGCGATGATGGGCTTGGTGGCCACGCGGGCGCACCACTTGAGCGCCGACAGCTGCCAGCCGCCGGTACCAAAACCGGTTTTCAGCTTGGTGATGCAGACCTTGCCCGGGCCCACGCCCACCTTGGTGGCGTCCGCGCCCCAGTTTTCCAGGTCGATCACGGCTTCCGGGGTGGCCACGTTGCCGGCAATCACAAAGGCGGCAGGCATTTTTTCCTTGATGTAGCCGATCATCTGACGCACGCTGTCGGCGTGGCCGTGGGCGATGTCAATGGTGATGTAGTCAGGCGTGAGGCCGGCGGCAATCAACTGGTCCACCGTGGCGTAGTCAGGTTGCTTCACGCCCAGGGAGATGGAGGCGTAAACGCCCTTGCGCTTCATCTCGCGCACAAAGGCCACGTTGTCCAGGTCGAAACGGTGCATGACATAGAAGTAGCCATGCCGGGCCAGGTATTCGCAGATCGACTCGTTGACCACCGTCTTCATGTTGGCTGGCACCACGGGCAGGCGGAAGGTGTGGGCCCCCAGGGTGACGCTGGTGTCGCACTCCGAGCGGCTTTCCACGCGGCACTTGCGGGGCAACAGCAGGATGTTGTCGTAATCGAAAATTTCCATGATGTCCAAGCTCCGAAAAAACACACGATGTTGTGGATGAGCGCTTGGCCTGGCCGGTTTTTTGGAAATAAAAAACCGGGCGCAAGAATCTTGGGCCCGGTGGCTGATTCTATCAGCGTAGGGCCAGCCGGTCACCGGTCCTGTGCCGGGCGGGGGCATGCCCCAGGCTGTACCCGCAACCCTACAATCGCGGGCATGACTTCCTGGCCTGCTCACGACGACCCTTTTGCACCCCTGAGTAGGCCTGACACCGGGGGGGCTGCGGGTGAACGTCCTGCTTCAGCGGAGTCCCCCCTCTTGCGCGGGCTCAACCCCGAGCAAAGCGCGGCCGTTCTCCTGCCGCCCGAACACGCGCTCATCCTGGCCGGTGCCGGCTCGGGCAAGACCCGGGTGTTGACCACCCGCATCGCCTGGCTGCTGCAAACTGGGCAGATCAGCCCCGGCGGGCTGATGGCAGTGACCTTCACCAACAAGGCTGCGCGCGAAATGCTCACCCGCCTGTCGGCCTTGCTGCCGGTGAATGTGCGCGGCATGTGGATTGGCACCTTCCATGGCCTGTGCAACCGCCTGCTGCGCGCGCACTGGAAGTTGGCAAACTTGCCGCAAACCTTTCAGATTCTGGACACACAGGATCAGCTCTCGGCCATCAAGCGGCTGTGCAAGCAGCTCAATATCGACGAAGAGCGCTTTCCGCCCAAACAGACCCAGTGGTTCATCAACGACTGCAAGGAAGAGGGGCTGCGGCCCCACGCGGTCGAGGCGCGGGACGCCGACACGCGGCGCAAGGTGGACATTTACGAGCACTACGAAGCCCAGTGCCAGCGTGAGGGCGTGGTGGATTTCGCCGAGCTGATGCTGCGCTCGTATGAACTGCTGCGCGACAACGACCCGGTGCGTGAGCATTACCAGCGCCGCTTCCGTCATGTGTTGATCGACGAATTTCAAGACACCAACCGGCTGCAATACGCCTGGATCAAGCAGCTCTGCGGCGCGCATTCGTCGGTCTTTGCCGTCGGTGATGACGACCAGAGCATCTACGCGTTTCGTGGCGCGCGCGTGGGCAACATGGCCGACTTCGTGCGCGAATTCCAGGTGCGGCATCAGATCAAACTCGAGCAGAACTACCGCAGTTGCGGCGCCATTCTGGACACGGCCAATGAGCTCATCAGCCACAACCGCAACCGCCTGGGCAAGAACCTGCGCACCGACCAGGGTGCCGGCGAGCCGGTGCGCGTGGTCGAGTCCCCCAGCGATTTCGCCGAGGCGCAGTGGCTGGTCGAGGAGGTCAAGCAGCTGCTGCGCGAGGGGCGCGATGGCGACGGTCAGCAGGGCGTGGCGCAGCGCAGCGAAGTGGCCTTGCTCTACCGCAGCAACGCACAAAGCCGGGTGCTGGAAACCGCGCTGTTCAATGCCGGGTTGCCCTACCGGGTGTACGGGGGCTTGCGGTTTTTCGAGCGCGCTGAGATCAAGCATGCGTTGGCGTATTTGCGTCTGCTCGAGAACCCAAACGACGACACCAGTTTTTTGCGCGTGGTGAACTTCCCGCCACGCGGCATCGGCGCGCGCAGTATCGAGCAGTTGCAAGACGCGGCGCGTGCTGCAGCCACGTCCTTGCATGATGCGGTGCCGCAGGTGACGGGCAAGCCTGGCGTCACCCTCAGCGCGTTCGTCGCCAAGATCGATGCCTTGCGCGCCCAGACGCAAGGGCTGAACCTGCGCGAAATCATCGAACTGATGTTGGCTGACAGCGGCTTGATCGAGCACTTCCGCGCCGAGCGCGAGGGGGCCGACCGGGTGGAAAACCTGGAAGAATTGGTCAACGCCGCCGAGAGCTTTGTGATGCAGGAGGGTTTTGGACGCGATGCGGTGGCCAGGCCGCAAGACATGCCCGCCGTGGCTTCGGGTGGTCAGTCGGGGGCTCAGTCGGGTGATGAGTTGGCCACTGATGCGGCCACTGATGCGGCGACCGAACCGGCCCGCCTGCAATCCTTGATGACCAACCAGGACACCGGTGAGACGCTCTCGCCGCTGGTGGCGTTTCTGACCCATGCCGCGCTGGAGGCCGGTGACAACCAGGCGCAAGCGGGGCAGGATGCGATTCAACTCATGACAGTGCATGCGGCCAAAGGGCTGGAGTTTGACTGTGTGTTCATCACCGGCCTGGAAGAGGGCTTGTTTCCGCATGAAAACTCGCTCAGCAGTGCGGATGGTCTGGAAGAAGAGCGCCGTCTCATGTATGTGGCGGTCACGCGGGCGCGTCGCCGCCTCTACCTCAGCCACTCGCAGACCCGCATGCTGCATGGGCAGACCCGCTACAACATCCGCAGCCGCTTCTTTGACGAAATGCCCGAGCACACCCTCAAATGGCTCAGTCCCAAGGGGGGCTTGCCGGCGCAGCGCTGGGGGGCAGATGGCGGATTCGAGCGGCGCGGTGAGCGCGCGGGTGGCGGGTCGGACTGGTCTGGCAGCGCGTTCGGCTCATCAGCAGGCAGACATGGCAGCGCCGCCAGTGCACCGGTGCCCACGCGCGCACAGGCGGCAGCCGAGGGGCCCAATGCCTGGGTGCGCTCGGGCATGCAGGTGTTTCACACCAAGTTTGGTGAAGGCACGGTGTTGGCGTTGGAGGGCAGCGGCGAGGATGCTCGTGCGCAGGTGAATTTTCCGCGCCATGGGGTCAAGTGGCTGGCGTTGTCGGTGGCCAAACTCACCCCGGTGTGACAGGGGCGATCTGGGTAAGCCGCTGGCCCCCAGCGCAATATCGCTGCGTGCAGCGGGCCCGCCTCAGGCCAGGATGGGATCGTTCACGAAGCTGTCGCGAAACGTGAAGTAGCTGGAGGTGAAGAACATGGCGGCGGTCAGCAACATGAGGGGCAGCAGTAACACCGAGGCGATTTCGGCACTGTCGGCCAGGCTGGCCACCAGCAAGATACCCATGGACACGGCCCCCAAGAGTCCAAACCAGGTCAGCAGGTACATGCCCATGGCGCGCCAGTTGCCCAGGCAGGCCACCAGGCTGAAAAAAATGCTTTTGACCGCGGGTTGGTTGTGCCAGTGCACCAGGGCCGGCGCATGCCAGAACAAGGCTGACAGCGGCAAGTAGAGCAGGGTGGAGACCCACATGGCGGTCTGAAAACCGCTGTCCAGCACGGTCTCCTGGGTGAACGTGCCACCCACCAGGTACAGCCGTGCAAAGGTGCCGCCGTCAAAGAGACTGGACAGGCCCATGATGCCCAGAAAGCCGCCTGCGTACATCACGCCCAGAATCAGCATCTCGCGTTTGCGTTGCTGCCCCGCCCGCAAGGCGCTCACCAGCACCCTGGGCAGGGGAAATTTGCCCAGGCTGGCCTCACGGGCCGCCGCCATCAGGCCCAGGGTCGCAGCGGGCAACAACATCAGGGCCAGCACGCTACCCAGCATGGGCAGCAGGGCAGAGAGGGACATCACCGCCATGAACATGAAAAACAGCCCCGACATCGCAATGGGCTGGCGCCAGAATGTCTGAATGCCTTGACGCACCCACAGCACGCCGGTCTTGGCAGGGACGATGTTGAGTTTCATGGTGTGTGGTGTGTCAGTCTCACAGCGCCCAGGGCGCCTGGACGCGCTGGCGCAGCACGCGCTCGAAGTGTGACGGATCGTGCGCCTTGAGCAAGTTCGCTTCGCGCGGCAGATGATAGTCCCACAGACGCGAAATCCAAAAGCGCAAGGCCCCGGCACGCAGCAGGGGATTGAGCAGTTGCCGCTCGGCGTACTCCAGCGCACGAACCGATTGGTAGGCGTCCAGGAAAGCCCGCATGCGCTCGGGAACGAACACGCCGCTGTCCAGGTCGATGCACCAGTCGTTCAGACACACGGCCAGATCGAACAGCCAGGTGTCCACGCCGGCGAAGTAAAAATCGAAAAAGCCAGTGAGCTGCTCGCCCTCGAACATCACGTTGTCGCGAAACAGGTCGGCATGGATGGGGCCGCGGGGCAGGGCTGCGTAAAGACTGTCCGAGGCCACATGCTGTTGCATGGCCAGTTCGCTTTGCAGCAGGCTGGCTTGCTCGGCGTTCAGGTAGGGCAGCACCACCGGCGTGGTCTCGCTCCACCAGGGCAGGCCGCGCAGGTTGGGTTGCTCGCGCTCGAACCCGCGTCCCGCCAGGTGCATGCGGGCCAGTGTGGCGCCCACCGTGTGGCAGTGCGCAGGGCCTGGCGACAGCTCGCTGCCGCCGCGCAGCCGGTTCACCACCGAAGCGGGTTTGCCCTGCAGGGTCAGCACGATATCGCCCTGGCGGTTGGCCACTGGATCGGGTACTGGAATACCTTGGCTGGCCAGGTGTTTCATCAGGTACAGATAAAACGGCAGCTGTTCATGGCTGAGCCGCTCGAACAGGGTCAGCACATACTCGCCCTGGCTGGTGGTGAGGAAGTAGTTGGTGTTCTCGATGCCGCCCTGAATGCCTTGCAGGGACTGCACGTCGCCCAGTTGGAGTTCATGGGCCAGTGTCTGGGCCTCGTCTGCGGTCACTTCGGTGTAAACGGCC
>JACCDM010525647.1_pt1 | contig 11465 bp, 9 predicted proteins | sample 7445851 | NCBI WGS metagenome assembly JACCDM01 (sample SAMN15323438, study PRJNA562643) | freshwater metagenome | isolation source: river surface water | place: USA:Blue River Watershed | collected 2017-08-16
GCCAGCCGCCAATGATGCGGGTGCGGAGTACTTCTTTATAGAGCAAGACATGACCTACGGTCGTGACCCTTTTGACTGCATCAAGGATTCGCGAGAGTACCTAAGTTCAATCGGGTACTAAATATTTCGATATCCTTTTCAGGTAAGTAATTACGGGCTGTAGCGCAGCTTGGTAGCGCACTTGTCTGGGGGACAAGGGGTCGCAGGTTCAAATCCTGTCAGTCCGACCACGAACCTAATGGGTGGGCCAAGCTACTTTCGCAGCGCCCAGGCGTAGGCGGCAGAAAAGCCAAAACCCACCGCTGCGTATAAATAGGTAAACCAGCCAAGCGGCGCAGGTATCAACAGGGTCAAAACACCCAAGGCTGCGGCGCTAATCAGCATTACTCTGCCTGAAAACAGCACGGATTCGGCTGACCCCTTTACAGACACCGATAACATGTTGCCGGCCAGCGCCACCAGGGTGATGCCGATCATGCGCATGGCCCAATCCAGCGCTGCCGAGGCTGGCAGGCCCAATAGCTGGTTGAAAAAGGCCGGAAACCCAATTAGCACTAAGGCACTCAGGCCAAAGACTATAGATCCGGCCCCTAGGACCGCTCTGATGCGCCGTTCTTGGATTGGTTTTTCATTCATCGCTAACTAACCCCTATCTACGGCTTAACTATGGCATTTAGCCAAAGAATTGGCTGGGATCCGGGGCAATTTAGTCGAATTCCCCCAAGAATGTAAGCGTTTACAAATCGTTATCAAAAATGGTTTTTTGTCCGGACTAGAAGGTTTAGTTTTATTACAAACCTCTTTTCGACGTCGATGGAGGTTTCCATGGAAAGGGAAATTCGTATGAAGAAAGCTACAAAATTTGCAGCTATCGCTCTTGCTTCTGCACTAGCGGTTTCTGTAATTTCAGCACCTGCAGCAAACGCTGCACCTGCATGCCCTAAGAAGGCAACAGTAACAATGCTTGGAACAATCAAGCCTGAAATCCAGGACCAGTTCCTAAATGCAGTTGCTGCATACAACAAGAGTCAGAAGTGCTACACAGTTAAGTCAATCCCGGGCGACCGCAAGCTGACTTTCCTACAGAACGTAACCCCGATGTACGCTGCCAAGAAGGCTCCGACCATCATGTACGACCTACAGTTCCTACCAGACATGGCAAAGCGTGTTATGGACTGGAAGGGCACCAAGCTTGCAGCTGCTGCCCCGAAGGACCTACTAACTGCAGCCAACATCGGTGGCAAGCAGGTTGGTGTTCCATCAACTGTTGAGGCTTTCGGTCTTCTATACAACAAGAAGGTTCTAGACAAGGCTGGCGTTGACCCTAAGAAGATCACCACCCGCACTCAGCTAGAAGAAGCTTTCAAGAAGGTTGAAGCATCAGGTACTGGAGCGATCCGCTTCTCAGCTATCTGGTGGTCACTTGGTGCACACGTAACCAACCTTTACTTCGCTAACGCATCTTCAACTCACGAAGGTCGTCTAAAGGTTCTAGACGCTATGGCCAACGGAACCAAGAAGCTAACTGGTGACCCAGTATTCAACAACTGGCTAGCAACCTTCGAACTAATGAAGAAGTACAACCAGGCAAAGCCAAACCTTGCTGACACCGAGTACGCTGCAGCAATTGCAGACCTTGCAGCTGGTAAGGCTGGTTTCTGGTTCATGGGTAACTGGGCAGAAGAAGACTTGATCAAGGCTTCTAACGGTGGAGACTTCGGAATCATGCCATTGCCAATCAGCACCAACGCGAAGGCATACGGAAACACCTCAATCTCAGTTGGTGTTCCTGGATACTTCATGATCGACAACCAGCAGTCAACCAAGGAACAGCGCGATGGTGCTGTTGACTTCTTGACTTGGTTGTACCTATCACCAGCTGGTGAGAAGTTCGTAGCTGGCGCCCCTAAGGATGGCGGCATGAACTTCATCCCTGTTTACAAGGGCACCAAGTTGAAGGCAACCTCATTCATGGCTCGTGAAATTGCGACCTACGTGAAGGCCAACAAGTCAATCGAGTGGATGAACACTTACTACCCTGGTGGCGGTCAGGACCTATACGGTGCCTCAGGTCAGAAGTTGATCACCGACAAGATTGACGGTGAGCAGTACGCCGCTGAACTAGAGAAGGCTTGGAAGGGCGCTGTAAAGACCTGGCGCGGAGTTAAGAAGTAATTCTTACCTCAACTTTCTAGTCAACTAGAATCAAATTCCTGGGGTGGGGCAACCCACCCCAGGAATTTCTAAACTTAAAAGCAAAACTCGCAAAAGCAAACAAAGGGGAGAGGCAAATGCCCTTTACTAAAAATTTGAAGAAATTCATAATCTTCGGAGCACTTCCGCTCTCGATCTTCACCTTTGTGCTTGTCTATCCTTTTGCGCAAGGTCTATTCCTTACCTTCACCGACTGGGATGGCTTTGAGTTTGCCAACTTCGTTGGTATAGACAACTACGTAAAGTCATTCCAAGATGAAACTTTTTGGGCGACTCTTTCTTTCACAGCACTATTCGTGGTTGTGTCTCTTATCGCGGTAAACGTTGTGGCCTTTGGCCTAGCTCTACTTGTGACTTCTAAACTTCGTAGCTCTAACATTTTCAGAACTTTCTTCTTCGTGCCAAACCTAATTGGTGGAGTTGTCCTGGGTGTGATTTGGCAGTTCCTCTTCAACAGCGCATTGACTTCGCTGGCAACCAGATTCGGTTGGACCGCCCTTGAGTCCTCCTGGCTAAACGAAACAGATACTGCCTTCTGGGCTTTGGTCATTGTGACCGTGTGGCAGCAGTCGGGTTACATGATGATTATCTACATCACCGGTTTGATTAGCATCGAGCAAGATGTTCTTGAAGCAGCTCGCATTGACGGAGCCTCAGCTCTTAGAACTCTATTAGCGGTGAAAATCCCGTTGATGGCATCGGCTTTCACCATTTCACTATTCTTGACATTGCGAAACGGCTTCATGGCTTACGACGTAAACCTTGCCCTTACCGGTGGTGGCCCTTACCGCACTACTGAGTTGATCTCGATGCACATTTTCCAAGATGCTTTTGCATTCGCAAACTTTGGTACCGGTCAGTCAAAAGCCGTAATCATGTTCTTGATGGTCGCTATCGCAGCGCTAGTTCAAGTGACAATCAGTAAGCGCTTGGAGGTTCAGCGATGAGCAAGAATGTATCTATGAACAGGCGTGCTTCGGTAGCCAAGTCAATTATTTTCACAGTTGGTTTGGTACTTTCAATTGCCTTTGTGATGCCATTCTTCTTGGTATTCGTGAACGCCTTTAAGCCGATTCCTGAAATCATCTCAAACCCACTGGCTTTCCCAGTTGAATTCACCTGGGATAACTTCACTCAGGCACTCGAGAAGATGAACTTCTTCATGTCGCTAACCAACTCGGTAATCATCACCGTGCTCAGTGTTGGAGCATTGATTTTGATCTCGTCAATGTTGGCCTACTACCTACAGCGCACAAAGAACAAGTTCACCAAGAGCACTTTCTTGATCTTGGTTGCCTCAATGATCGTGCCGTTCCAGGCGCTGATGATTCCATTCATGTCAATCTTCGCGCCGTTCGTTTCCTTGAATAACCAGGCTGCTTTGATCTTCTTCTACCAGGGCTTTGGTGTTGCACTTTCAACATTCTTGTACCACGGCTTTATCTCAAACATTCCAATGGAATTAGACGAAGCTGCGGCACTTGACGGAGCGAATGACTTCACAATTTTTTGGAGAATCATTTTTCCAATGTTGAAGCCGGTCACCGCCACAGTTGCCATCATTAATTCGCTTTGGATTTGGAACGACTTCTTGCTTCCAAGGTTGGTGTTGACTCCAGAGACCCAGACCTTGCCGCTTTCTACCTACCTGTTCTACGGTCAGTACATGACTGAGTATGGTCAGGCCATGGCGGGTCTGCTACTTGCAGTTGTTCCAATCATCGTGTTCTACCTGATTCTGCAGAGGCAGTTCATCTCAGGCATTTCATCTGGTGCCGTGAAGTAATTTTTGGTTATGAAAAACCGGCCTTTCTTGAAGGGCCGGTTTTTCTTTTAATCGCTAAGTAGGCTGAAGCTATGGAATCACTAAATCGGCACGAGGATTATGGCCAAGAGTCGCTGGATGAAACTCACCTGCTGAGTGACCCAATTGAGCAGTTCAAGATTTGGTTGCGTGAGGCAGAAGAGGCCCAGATCTATGAGCCAAATGCTTTCGTGCTGGGAACGGTTGATGAGCACTCACGCCCGCGAACTCGCACCGTTTTACTAAAAGGTGTTGACGAGCGCGGCTTCTTTTTTGCTACCAATTACCTCTCGCGCAAGGGCGAGGCGGTTGCTGCCAATAACAATGTCAGCGCCACCTTTGGCTGGTACTCAATGTATCGACAGGTTTTAATTCAGGGAACTGCCGAGAAGGTTGACCCAGTCGAGTCAGATGAGTATCACGCCTCGCGTCCGCACGATTCGCAGGTTGCCGCTTGGTCAAGCCACCAGTCCAAACCAATTGACACCCGCTCTGCCTTGGATACCCAGTTTGAACAGGCACTTGCCAAATTTGAAAACACCGATGTCCCGCGCCCCGATTACTGGGGTGGGTACCGAATTGTGCCGACCCGAATTGAGTTTTGGAAGGGCCGATCAAATCGCATGCACGACCGTGTTGAGTTCGTGCGTTCACTAGCGGCTGATGGCAGCCTAGGGCAGTGGCAGGTTCAGCGGCTGCAGCCGTAGTTCACCTAAACTCGCAGTATGACCTGGAGCTTGTTGGTATCGGTGGCTGTTTTCAGCTTTGTGACCGCAGTCTCCCCAGGCCCAAACAACACCTTTTTACTGTCCTCAGGGGCCAACTTTGGGCTCAAGAAATCGGTGCCCTATCTAAACGGGATCATGGCAGGGCTAATCGGCATGATGGCTGCCCTTGCCGCCGGCCTTGGCGTAATTTTCACCACCTTGCCCCTGGTCTATCAGGTACTCAAGTGGGTGGGCTTTGCCTACATCGTCTGGCTTGCTTTTCTAATCGTCAAAAGCACCAGCAAATCCGATACCGGTGAGGCTCAGTACATTGGCTTTTGGAAGGCGACCACTTTTCAGTTCGTGAACCCTAAGGCCTGGGTGGTTATCGGGTCATTTATGGCAACGATGGTGCCGGTTGGTTCCGGCCTTGGTGTCACAGCATTTATTTGCTTTGTTTTTTTGATTTTTACCTATCCGGGCGCGCTGCTTTGGGCAGTGGCTGGGCAGGTTTTGAAGGATTGGCTAAGCAACCCGGTTCGTCGCCGCATTTTCAACATTGCCTCGGCCATCTTGCTGGTGCTGTCTATGGTGCCCGTGCTGTTTCTTCAGTAGCCACTGATCCCAGAGTTCCTTTAGATCCCAGGCATTCTCGGCCATGATGGAGACCCCATTTACCCCGGTTCTGCGAGTTTTGCCACCGATAATCACCAGCTTGGTGTTGAACAAAATGTGCGCGCAGCGGGCCTGAGCCTCATCAAAGAAGGTGGCATCGGCACAGCCCTGGCCGTCATCAAGGGTGATGAACACCACCCGTTTACCCGACCGCATGGGTGGGGTTTGGGTAGCAACGCGAACTCCGGCCACCAGCACCTCTGATTTATTGCGCATGCCAACCAGTTCGTTGCTAGTGACCACCCCCATCTCATCGAGCATTGGCCGGTATTGATCCAGCACGTGCTGAGTGACATCAAGGTGCAAAATCTCAAGTTCGTGAGCAACCTGCTCTGTCACGCTCATTTCGGCATTGCCGGTTGGCAGCTGTTCAACGCCTGCGTAATCAAGCGAGGCGAAATCCAACATGGGCTGATCTTCGCGCGGGGTTGGCCGCTTCTTCACCGCGTTTAGTTGTCGAACTCGGGCCAGCACATCACCGCGGGTAAAAACTTCACCGGCACTGATTCCGGCAACTCCATCTAGCGCACCAATCAGCGCCAGCCGTTCCATGGTTCGCCTGGCTGGTTTAGCCCGCATATAAAAATCGGCAACATCAACAAACGGCTGCTCTTCAATAATGCGCGCGATCTCGGCCTCGCTAATTCCCTGCACCTCGGTGAGTGACATGCGAACACCGATGCTGTCTGCAGATTTTTCTACACCGTTTCTTTCAACATGGCTTATTTCAACTCTGTATTCATCGGTGGATTTATTGACATCAATTGGCAAAAGTTTTACGCCAAGCCGGCGAGCTTCACTAAGTAGTAATCGGCGCGGATACATTCCCGGGTCGTGGGTGAAGAGGCCAGCCATAAATTCGGTGGGGTAGTGAGTCTTGAGCCAGGCGCTTTGATATGTTGGCACCGCAAAAGCGGCACCGTGCGCCTTGCAAAAACCAAAACTGCTGAAGCCCTCAAGAATCGACCAAACCCGGTCAATCACATCTTGCGGATATTTTCTGGCGGCCGCTTCTTTGCGAAAAAACTTTTGCACCAGGTGATTTTTTCTTGGGTTCTCTAGCGAGCGACGCATTTCATCGGCCTTGGCTAAACCGCAACCGGTCATGGTGTTTAGGATTCGCAGAACCTGCTCGTGAAAAACTACGATGCCAAAAGTCTCGCGAAGGATTGGTTCTAAATCTTTGTGCATGTAATCCGGTTTAGCAAAACCGTGACGACCATCAAGATACGGGGCAATCATGTTGCCCTTCATTGGGCCCGGGCGAAACAGTGAAATCTGAATGGTTAGGTCATTGAATTGAGTTGGTTGGTGCTTGCCGGTTAGCTCACGTTGACCCGGGCTTTCAATCTGAAAAACGCCAAGCGTGTTTGTGGTGCGAATAGCCTTGAAGGTTGCGGCGTCGTCGCGCGGCACAGCATCAAGATCAAGCACCTTGCCGTGCACGCGCTCAATCTCGCGAACGGCATAGGCCATGGTGCTTTGCATGCGCACGCCAAGCACATCTAGCTTTAAGAAGCCCATTGGGTCCATGTCATCTTTATCAAACTGACTCATTGGCAAACCAGCCCCCGATGGCTCCACCGGAGTCAAGTTCAACAAACTGGAATCACCAAGAATCACACCGCACGGATGCATCGAAATGTATCGGGGTAGCCGGTCAAGCCGCTCCGTGATATCAACCAGCAGGTTCATGCGCCGATCTTCTTCTACGGCGGCGGCAAACTCGGCCAGCTCTGGCTTGCTGCTCAGCGCCCCGCGAAAACTGCGGGCACTGAAGCGCCACATGTTCTTGGCAATTTCATCGATCTGTTCGTCATCTAGACCAAGCGCCAGCCCGGAATCCCGCATTGCCCCGCGACCCCGATAGGTGCTCTGCATCGAAAGCAGCGTGACCCGCTGACTGCCGTAGCGTTTGAAAATCGCCCGATAGATATCGTGCCGTCTGGCCGATTCAACATCAATGTCTATGTCTGGCAAGCTGGAGCGTTCTGTGCTTAGAAAGCGCTCAAACAATAAGTCGTGCTCAATTGGATCAACCCCGCTGATGCCAAGCAAATAATTCACCAGCGAACCGGCACCGGAACCACGCGCTTGACTGCGTATCTTCATATCGCGAATCATTTGCGCCACATCGGCAACGGTCAAAAAATATGTTGCAAAACCAAGTTTGTTGATGGTGATTAGTTCTTGACCTAATCGGTGTTGCACCTGTTGCAGCAGCTTGTCTTTTGCGTTTGGGTAGTAGCGCTCAATACCAGCGTGTGCTTTTTGCCAGAGCACCTCAAATGGATTGCCATCAATACCAAGAGCAGATTGCTCTGGAGTCTTTGGTTTACCCCAACCGCAATCATTCACAGCATCAAGTCGGCAGCGTTCGGCAAGTTTTGCGGTGACATCAAACAGTTCAATCGCACGTGCGCGGTCTTCAGTGATTTCAATTGCTAGCGCCAGCATCTTTGCTTGCGGTTTTAACCAGGCTTGCGCATTTGGTTGCGACTCAAAAAGACCAAGTGCTTCAAGATTTCTTGCCGCATCAAGAACGTCGGCGGTGATAGCGTCATCGGGTTCTAAATAACGCACAGCATTGGTCAGCACCGCTGGAATTTTGTGCGCATCGGCCAGCTCAACCATGCGACGAGCTTGCACACTTGAAAAAGATGTGCCCGGTTCGGTTAGGTGACTAACAATTTCAATTGCAAAGGTGCCGGGGTATTGAAACAAGCCCTGCCAATTTTCTAGCAGCGCCTCGGCACGATCGCGATTACCGGCAACCACCGCGTGACCAACGTCACTGTCTGGGCCAATCAGCAGCGTGCAGTTGCCATTGGCAAGTAGCTCGGCAAGTGTGCGACGACCAATACCAACTTCTTTTTTTGAGGAGCGAGTGGCAAGTCGTTTGTTGTGCGCGGTGGAAACAATTTTGCAAAGCGTGGACCACCCCGCTCCGCGATTATTGCCATGCGCCAAAATCACACAGCGCCCCAAGCTAGAACCATCATCATCGAATACGGTCAGGTCAACGCCAACTATCGGTGTGATGCCAAGTTGCAAACAAGCACCGATATGTTTGACCGCGCCATAGAGTCCGTCGCGATCGGTGATGGCCAGTGCGCTGAAACCCTGGGCAACGCTGGCCTCAACCATTGCCTCTGGCCGGGTCACGCCGTAGTGCCCGCTGAATGCCGAGGCCACGTGCAGGTGAGTAAACGAGTTCATGAGTGGTAGATGCGCACTAGGTGCCAGGCGTGCTTTGAATCGTTGCGGTGCATGATCTCGAACATGCCGGTCTCTTGAGATTCGTTGGTGGCTTTGACCCGCCACATCTCAACTTCAAGCACCCCGGGGCCGATACCTCTTTGTACGTGGTTGGCCTCAGACCACCACTGCTTGCGGGCGAACCAGCGAACCGGCTTGGAAAGCACGGCGTAGGTAGCACCCTGCCAGCTGAATTTGACCGGTTCACCAGCCTGGTTCACCGATACGGCAATGGTTTTCTCCATGATTACCCTCGTTTTGGACGTTTTACACAGATTTTGAGTTCGAACACTTGTTCGAATGTTAAGAGTGTATGGGGTAACGCCGACAAAGCAAATTCAGCTGATTTAGGGTTGGAACATGCCACCGGTAGCCAAGACTAAGAACGGGTTTGAACCCAAGATCTGTGAGCGCTGCGGCCTGCCGTTTGAGTGGCGCAAAAAATGGGCCAAGGATTGGGCGAACGTCAAATACTGCTCCAAGAAGTGCAAGGGTTAGCCGGTTTAGCGCATGGCTTTTGAGCGAATTCTTTATGTGGCCCATGACCACCTAAACCAAACCCGCGGCGTGCTAAAAACCGCTAACCCAGACACCGATGCAATCGTTCTGGTTGAAAGTGCTCGAATGACCACCGGTAGACCTTGGCACAAAGAGCGACTGTTCTTTTTGATCTCCTCGGCTAGGCACTTCGCCTCACAACTTACTGCAGCCGGTTTCACCGTGCGCTACATCAAAGCGGCAACAACGGTTGACGGACTCAAGGCCGCGCTCGCCGAATTTGGCAAGTTACCAATTGCTGCTGCCGAACCATCTTCTTTTAAGCAGTATGCGCAGCTAAAAGAGTTTGGTGTTGAGTTTGTTGAGAATGATTTTTTTCTAACCAGTCGCGAGCTATTCAAGCTCTGGGCAGAAAAGCAAAAAACATTTGTGATGGAAAACTTCTATCGCGCGCAACGCACTCGTCTAGATATTTTGATGACCAATGGAAAACCTGAAGGTGACCGTTGGAATTACGACGCCGATAATCGGTTGCCGCCACCAAAGAATTATTCTTGGCCGCCGTATCTAGAGCACGCTCGCGATGAAATTGATTTGCAAGTTGCTAAAGAATTAGATTTCACTCCAACCACTACCTGGGCTACAACCCGCGCCGGTGCTATACAGCAGCTTGAAAACTTTATTCAGCACCACCTGCACGCTTTTGGCCCATACGAAGATGCCATTGCGGCTGATAACTGGGCGCTTCATCACTCGCTGCTAAGCCCCTACCTGAACAATGGCTTGCTGCACGCTGATGAGGTGGTGGCTGCGGTTATCGGTGCTTATAAAAAGAAGAAAGCGCCAATTGAATCTGTTGAAGCTTTTGTGCGTCAGGTTATTGGTTGGCGTGAATACATTAATGGCATGTATTGGTTCTTGGGTGAGGACTACCGCAACCGCAATGCACTGAATGCAAATCGCAAATTGCTGCCGCTTTTTACCGACTCATCAAAAACAAAAATGAATTGCGTGAAATCTGTGGTGCAAGATGTTGAAGCAAGATCTTGGACGCATCACATTCCGCGATTGATGGTTTTGAGTAACCTGGCGCTGACCACCGGAACCAATCCGCAAGAATTCTTGAACTGGATGCGCGAGCAATTTATTGATGCCTCTGACTGGGTAATGGTGCCAAACGTTATTGGTATGGCCGTGCACGCTGATGGTGGCCAGCTGATGACTAAGCCTTACGCATCCGGTGGTGCTTATTTGAATCGCATGACTCAGCACTGCAAGGGTTGCGCGTATGACCCAAAGAAGCGAGTTGGCCAAGATGCCTGCCCGTTCACAACTTTGTACTGGGATTTTCTTGATCGTCATAAAGAGACCTTCGTAAAGAATCACCGAATGAGCCAGCAGGTAAATGGTCTAAAACGCTTGAGTGATTTGCCGGAGCTCAAGGTGCGTGCCCAGCATGTACTGGCCGGTCTAGATAAAGGTGAAATCTAGTTTCAAGCCAGTAAATCGCCTAGGCTTGAAGAAATCAAAGCATTGGGGAGCGTTTTGGCACTGATACCGACTAGCGTGGTGGTGTTTGGCACAGCTCTCGTTGCCGCTACCCACATTGGGATGCTGGCCGCCAGCGCAGGGGGCAATGTAAAGCTTCCGCTAATTTCTGGTTTTGAAACCCCTTTTGAAGACAGTCTGTCCAACCAGCTCAACGAGAAGTTTCTAGTTGGCCCCGTTGGCCCAATGGGTCCACAGGGTCCTGCTGGTGAACCGGGCAAAGCTGGCGCTCAAGGCCCCGCCGGTCCTCAGGGTATTCAAGGTAAAACCGGACCCCAGGGTCCTGCCGGTGTGCAAGGGCCTGAAGGAGAACCTGGACTTCCGGGTGCCGTTGGTGCGACTGGACCTGCAGGTTCATCTGGTGCCACTGGTGCAACTGGACAAACCGGACCCATGGGGCCTCAGGGACCACAAGGTCCGGTTGGCCCCGCAGGTCCACAAGGCGAGCCTGGCCCAACTGGTGCAACTGGTGCAACTGGAGCCACAGGCGCCACCGGAGCCACTGGGCCAATGGGCCCATCTGGAGTGATCAGTGCAGCATCACCATTGGTCTACGACGCAGAAAGTAAATCGATTAGTTTGAACCAATCTCAGATTACGCAGGTTGGCTCACTTGATTATTTGCAATTCAGCTTGCTAACTTCGGCAACAGACTCGCCAGGGCGTCTGCGTTGGAACGAAGCAGCCGGTACTTTAAATTTGCAGATGCGTGATGGAAACGTCACACTTCAAGTTGGACAGGAATCTGTCCAGTTGGTAAA
>JACCDM011496584.1_pt1 | contig 11465 bp, 10 predicted proteins | sample 7445851 | NCBI WGS metagenome assembly JACCDM01 (sample SAMN15323438, study PRJNA562643) | freshwater metagenome | isolation source: river surface water | place: USA:Blue River Watershed | collected 2017-08-16
AAAATTCATTGAGCGAAGCATTCGCTATTTGATTCTAAAAACTGGAGAAGCTCAATACTTACGTCTTTCGGATCCTTTACGAGTCCAGAAACCTGCCTGGGCCAACTTTGAGGAGGAAGCATTCTTGTGTCCATATATCCGGGGGAAAAAAGTTTAATTGTCCATTCTAAATTTTTTTGAGGATGCAAAGATTTTTTTTTCAGAAGTTCTTCTCTTTCAGATTGAACTGACTGAATCAAACCTTTCAAAGCATGCTTTGCAGCCGCATAACTTGCAGCTCCTGGATCTGGTTTTGCCTCTGCAATCGAAGAACCTATAAAACAAACTATTTTTTGAGAACGCTTTTGACTCAATTCTATTTGACTCAAATTTTTTGGCTCTGAATGATTCATTTCGACTGTTTCTTTATCCCAGGTATTTTCATTTTCAATTGAAACCGAATTTTTGTTATCTGCCAAAAGAGAATGTAATAAAAATGCAGGAAATTCAAAGGTCACTTTCCAAGCCCACTGATGTGAAGAAAATTTTTTTTCTGAAAAAAAACCGTAGGGACCTCCACCGGCAAAATAAACTACTCGATCTGGTTTAAATAATTTTATAGAATTTAGAATTTCCGGCCATACATTTTCCTTTGAAAAATCGAACTGAAGCGACTCAATAGAGGATTGGTTCGCAAAAATTTGATTATCAAGGGCCTTTCTTGAAATACTCAAGATATGACTATTTGGTTTGTTTAATAAATCTTGGACAACTGACAGACCAAGACCCGATGAAGCTCCGAGACAAACCCATCTCATCACCAATACCCCGTATCTATTTCAATATCTCCGCAAACCTTGATTTGGCAGCTGATTCTTTCATTCTTTTTACATTGATTTTTCTCTTTTAAAAAAATCTCAATTTCATTTTCAGGATTTAAATTATGATTTCCGTTAATAACTTCAATTCGACATTTCCCACAAACTCCGTCGCCATTACAGCTCGATGCAACCGGAATTTGATGATCCAATAAAATTTTCATCAATGTTCGATTATCATCTTTCGAAATTATCAATGACTTCCTTTTTAACTTACGAAAGCGAATTTCCGACATCAAGGCTTCCTTAAACGAACGAAATTAATTTCAACTCCCTGGCGAGTAAATATTCTTTCAAATTGAGTCATAAAATTACCTTCTCTCATTGTCGAATTATGAAGATCCAAAGTCTCATACTCGATTTGATACTTTGAAGTTCTAATTTGCTCCATAGACCACAAAAAATATTCGCGGCTATCGGTTTTAAAATCTAAAGTAGAACCCGGTCTTTGCAGTTCAAAAAGCCAGTCTAAAACACGAGCATTCACAAACCGATTATTAGGCTTACGTGGACTGACCCATGGATCAGGAAAGTGAATATAAACATTATTAAGCTCATTTTTTTCAAATAACAGATCTAAATTCATTGCATGGTAACGGCATACCCGAGCATTTTCAGCTTTTTGTCGAACACAACCTCTAATTGTCTGTATAAGAGGTTTGTATTTTAACTCTAAACCCACAATGCATCTTTCTGGATGGGTTACTGCTCGATGTTGAAAATGAGAACCATTTCCCGTACCAATTTCTAAATCGATAGGCCGATCTTCATTCACTTTAAAAGTCTCACATCGCCACTTCCCCTTATTCGCTGGGGCTCTTTCTTCATTAAAAGCATAATCTTTAAATTCACCATCTAAAGCTAAAATATAGTAGTTCGGTTTAGGAATATTTTTGGTTAAACTAATTCGTGGCCTTTTAAATTCTCGTACTTCATCACCTTGACCATCTAACAGGTCATCTTCGACATGAGATTCTTCATTTTCAATATCTTTAATAAATACACCCTTATTTGTAGAAGAAGCGCTTTTGTTTTCTCGATTAACATCCTCTTTTTTAACATTCATTAATTCCTCATTTCTGTTCATCGAAACACTCCTCTATCACTTTGATTTTTATTTTGAATATTATTTTTATTTTGAATTCCTTGAGGTCGAAAAAATGTAGTAATTGTAATTTTACGCCCAAACTCAAGGCAATTAAGACCTCTTCGATGAGAGTTCAAAAGACTCTCAATAAAAAACTGACCTTGAAAGCGATTAAGGCAAATGCTCGGCAGCTTTTGTTTGAATTGATTTTTTTTAAATGCACTCATTTAAAGTTGACTCCCTTAGTTTGGAGTCAACTCGGTCAGGTTCTATTTTTTAGACTCTGAGTAGATTCCATCTGGCTGAGGCCCTTTGACCAATCGTTCAGCTTTGAAAATAGAACGATTTTGAAAGCTTCTTTCTCGAATAGGACAATTTTCAATTCCGCATCGACTACAGAAACGCTTCTCGCATGGATCAACGTGAAAGGCAATCTCTCCATCAAATGGATAGGTATCCACCACATTTTTTTCATATCGCTCGAGACTTCGATGGGTCGTTGCTACATCCCAAAAATCAGGCACAACAAGATGACCATCGATATGGTGAAAATGGCCAGATCGTATTACTTTAAGTTGATGGATATCAATGACCCAGTCCTCTCGTCTTTTCTCAAAAGCAGCTACCAGCTGCTCAAGAGACTCAATTTCCATTTCATCCATTAATGCTCCGGCAGATTTTCTAACAATTTTATATCCCACAAAGCCTAAGTGAATTGCGACTCCAAGAGCGATGAGAGGATCTAACCAAGGAATTTGGGTGAGCGAAATCACGACGAGACCACCGACAACTCCCACAGTCGTCACAACATCGGACATCACATGTTCACCACTTGCAACAAGTGCTTCGGATTTATGCTTCTTCCCCATTTTTTTTAAATACTGGGCAAGAAAAAAATTCAAAGCTGCCGCCACTATCATGATAACCGTTCCAAGTCCCAATTTATTCAGTGATTCACCACGAAGGAGAGCTCTTATTGCTTCCTGAGCGATTGCCAAACTCGCAAAGGCAATGAGTCCGCCTTCAAAGGCGGCCGAGAAATACTCCAGCTTTCCATGGCCGTAGGGATGTTGCTCATCAGCCGGCTCTGCGACTATTTTCATGACTATTAGAGCGACAAAAGCCGCAATAACATTGACGACACTTTCCGCTGCGTCTGACAAAATTGCGGTTGATTGAGTTAAAGCAAAAGCATAAAACTTTAACCCTAATACCAAAACACTGACAGCTAAAGAAATGCGAGAGGCTCTGATTGTTAATTGATCTCGATTTAAAAAAGATGGAAAATTCATAAGCACATTAAAATGAATTCACGAACAAGGATCAACTTATATTTTTAATTATTATCCAACCAATTTTTTTCGACTGATAAATTGAGGGAGGGTCTCTGCCGTTTTAGGCAACTCAATACAACTTACTTGATTGCGCCCTTTCCTTTTCGACTCATACAAAGCATGATCAGCAGCCCTCACAATACCTTGTGGATCTGTGTAATCATCTCCAGGGGAAGTGATTGCGAATCCAATACTTGCTGTAAGGCGAATATGGTCTTTTCCATTTCTGAAATCGTACTTCTCAATGTTCGCACGCAGCCGTTCACAAAACTTTGAAGCTCCTTCAAAATTGGTTTCTGTCAAAACCATTAGGAATTCATCTCCTCCATATCGAGCCCCTAAATCAATATTACGAATGCTTCGTCGAATTATTGCACCCACTTCTGAAATAACGAAGCTTCCAAAGAGATGGTCATGTCCATCATTCACAGATTTGAAGTGATCCATATCCATCATCACGACACAAACCTGCCGACCAAATCGTTTTCCCCTTTGCAATTCAGTATCAATTCTTTGGTAAATTGAACGCATATTAAAGAGCCCGGTTAGGTCATCAGTGTCGACGAGTTCCTTCAACTTTTCATTTGCAATTCGCAGTTGATCATTTAAATCTTTAATTCTTAATTGAGTCCTCACTCTCGCGAGCAGCTCGAGCGGATCAAAAGGCTTTGGAATATAATCATCCGCTCCCGAATCAAGACCTCGAACAACGTGTTCCGTGCTCGTATTTCCTGATATAAACATCACCGAAACGTATTGTTCCTGCCGACGCAAATCCGTCAAAGTTTGAATTCCATTCATCCCGGGCATATTAACATCCAACAGAATTAAATCAGGCTTCCATCGTTGAATTAGGTCGAGGGCCTCACCACCGGAAATGGCCGTTTGAACCTGATAGCCTTCCCAGCGAAGTGCTTCTGAAATAATAGATAAACTGTCATCATCATCATCGACAACAAGAACACGGCGTGCATTTGGATTATTTAATGGAATGACTCGAGAACCCTTCATATAGTGAAAGAATAATTAATAATCCTTTTTTTTCCGAGACCTGCTCTCAGTGTTTAGACTTTTAACCTCGGAATTTTTTTCCGCAAAAAAAATTTTTACAGTTATCTAATGACCTTTGTCGCGACCCCATGAGTTACCCATAGAAAGATCCTCGGCTTTTTGATAGTTTTGGTCATGGCATATTCACATCAAAAAATCGATCAAAAATGGCAATCAAAATGGGCGAAGTCAGAAATTTTCAAAGCTCATTTAGATACAACGAAACCAAAATACTATGCGCTTGATATGTTTCCTTATCCTTCGGGATCTGGGCTCCATGTGGGTCACATCGCATCTTACACTCCTGCGGACATAATCTCTCGCTTTAAAAGAACTAAAGGTTTTAATGTTTTGCACCCAATGGGTTATGATGCTTTTGGATTACCTGCTGAACAGTATGCAATTCAAACTGGAATTCATCCTGCGATCACTACACAAAAAGCCATCGAAAGCTTCCGCAAGACTCTCCAAAACTTTGGCTTTAGTTTCGATTGGTCTCGGGAAATTTCAACTTGTGATCCTAAATACTACAAATGGACTCAATTTATTTTTACAAAACTTTTTGAAAAAGGACTTGCTTATCAAAAAGAGGTTCCAGTCAATTGGTGTCCCGCACTTAAAACAGTTTTAGCTAATGAAGAAGTCGTTGACGGTAAAAGTGAACGAGGGGGGCACCCGGTCATTAGAATGCCTATGAAACAGTGGATGTTAAAAATTACTGATTATGCTGAACGACTCTTGCAAGACCTTGAAACTGTCGATTGGCCAGAAAGAACGAAGGAAGGGCAACGAAATTGGATTGGAAAATCGGAAGGAGCTTTGGTCGATTTTAAAGTTGAATCGCACAACGAAACTCTAACTGTATTTACGACTCGTCCAGACACTTTATTCGGTGTTACATTTATGGTCATTGCTCCAGAGCATCCTTCTGTGAACAAAATAACGACATCTTCCCAGACTCAAGAAGTAAAAAATTACATTGAAAAAACCTCTCGAAAATCAGAAGTGGAAAGAAAGGCGGCGACTGAAAAATCAGGAGCATTCACAGGAGCCTATGCTCTCAACCCTGTGACTGGAAGTCGTATACCAATTTGGATTTCCGATTATGTCTTGATGGATTATGGAACTGGAGCCATCATGGCAGTTCCTGGTCACGATCAGCGCGATTTCGAATTTGCTCAACAGTTTCAACTGCCGATTCTTCAAGTTTTAAAATCTGAAAACGAAGAGGACAACCAGATGAAAAAAGCTTTCGAAGGCGAAGGCATCTTAATTAACTCAGATTTTTTAAATGGGTTGAAAAAAACAGAAGCCATTAAAAAAATGATCTCTTTTCTTGAAGAGAAAAAAATTGGCAAACTTCAAGTTCAATATAAATTAAGAGATTGGCTTTTTTCTCGACAACGGTATTGGGGAGAGCCATTCCCGATTGTTCGAATGAGCGATCAAAGCTTGCGAGCTCTTCCCGCTAATGAACTCCCTATCACTTTACCAGAAGTGGCAGACTATGAACCCTCAGATAAGGGAGAAGCCCCTCTTGCAAAAATAAAAGACTGGGTTAGTTATGTTTCTCCTTCTGGAGAGACGGGTTTTCGCGAAACCGATACGATGCCTGGATCCGCTGGATCTTCGTGGTATTTTCTACGATACATTGATCCTCATAATGATTCTGAACCATTTTCATTTGAAGCTCAAAAGTATTGGATGCCTGTGGATATTTATGTGGGAGGCGCTGAACACACTGTTGGGCATCTTCTTTATTCTCGATTTTGGCAAAAAGTTCTCTTTGACTGTGGACTAACGACTCATGCCGAACCCTTCAAAAAACTCGCTCATCAAGGATTGGTCTTGGGCCCTGATGGCGAAAAAATGTCTAAATCAAGGGGAAACACTATTCCTGCGGACTCAGCCCAATCCGATTACGGCGCCGATGCGACAAGGATGTACATCTGTTTTATGGGTCCATTTGAAAAAGACAAACCTTGGTCCTTGAGTGGTATCGAGGGAGTTCGTCGCTTTCTGGATCGAGTGTGGAGATTAGTTTACGATGAGGAAAAAGAGATCGTTGTCGCTGAGAACAAACCCGCTTCAAATGAAATTGAAAAACTTTTACATAAAACAATAAAAAAAGTTTCTGAAGATATTGAAAACATGAGTTTCAATACAGCTATTAGCCAAATGATGATTTTGGTGAATGAGTTGTATAAAAACAACGAGAAGCCAGCAAGCACTCTCAAAATTCTTTCTCAATTAATGATGCCTTTTGCTCCCCACTTAGCTGAGGAAATTTGGGAGAAACTTGGTGGAGAAGGATTTGTCTCTATGGCAACATGGCCTCATTTCTCTCCAGAATTATGTATCGATGACGTCATCACCATGGGTGTTCAAGTAAACGGAAAAATGCGAGGTACAATTTCCATAGCACCAGATGCTTCAGAAGAAATTGCTATACAAAAAGCAAAAGAACTCGCAACCGTACAGGCGCTTTTAAACAATGGAGAAATTTCAAAAATTATTTATAAGGCGGGAAAAATTTTAAATTTGATCATGAAAACTTAATTGTATCTGACTCGGAAATAAGTTACCAACTAGTCCATGCAAAATGACTGGACTATACAACAAAGCGCTGAACTTTATGGTATCAATAATTGGGGTAATGGCTATTTCCGAGTCAATGATCAAGGAAATGTTTCCGTCACTCCCTACGGAGAAAAAGGCCCCTCTGTTGATCTTAATGAATTGACTCAAGATTTAACAGAAAGAGGAATTCGACTTCCGATTATGATTCGATTTCCCGATATTATTAAATCGAGAATTGAACTTATTAATTCTTGCTTCGCAAAAGCAATTGCCGATCACAGCTATAAAGGCGAATACCGTGGAGTTTACCCAATCAAGGTCAATCAGCAACGTCACCTCGTAGAGGAAGTTGTAATGCACGGTAAGAGTCGCAAATTAGGACTTGAGTGCGGCAGTAAGCCAGAACTTCTCGTTGTTCTCGCTATGATGAAAAATCCAGGCGCTTTGATTATCTGTAATGGCTTTAAAGATGAAGAGTATATAGAAACAGCTATTCTATCTCAAAAATTGGGGTTGCATACAATTATCGTCGTTGATCGCTTCGAAGAACTTCGTCTTATTATCAAGGTTGCAAAAAAATTAAATACAAAACCTCACATTGGTTTTCGAGCAAAATTAAATACACAAGGTGCTGGAAAATGGATTGATTCTTCTGGAGCTCGAAGCAAATTCGGCTTAACAAGTATGGAAATCGTTGAAGGTGTGGAACTTCTGAAAAAAGAAGACATGATTGAATGCCTTGAATTGTTGCATTTTCACATTGGATCGCAAATTCCAGTTATTCAAAGCTTAAAATCCTCTCTCAAAGAGGGAGCTCGATTTTATACCGAACTTTTTTCAATGGGCGCATCAGGTCTTCAATTTATTGATGTTGGAGGAGGACTTGGGGTCGATTACGACGGAACAGGATCTTCTGATAGCTCGATCAATTATAGCGAACAAGAATACGCTAATGACATAGTTTCTGCCCTTCAATCTCTTTGCGATGAAAAACAAGTTCCTCATCCAAATATCGTCACAGAAAGTGGGCGCTTTTTAACAGCTCATCACTCAATTTTGATTTTCAACGTATTAGGGATTAATGACCTCAGAAAGCCAGAACCTCCGAGACCCGCAACAAAAGCAGATCATCCGCTTATGCAGGATCTTCAATACATTTTTGAAAAACTCAATATTGAAAATATCAATGAGTGCTTTAATGATCTTCAACAGGCAAAGACTGAAATTCTTTCTTTATTTACTTACGGAGTCTTGAACTTAGCTCAAAGAGCTTGGTCTGAATCAATGTATTTTGCCATTGCAACAAAGATGATGGAGATGGCGAAAACAAACGACGATTGCAGCGATCTTGTGGCCGCCATTTCTCAGGAAATGTCTGAAACTTATTTTTGTAATTTTTCAGTTTTCCAATCGATTCCGGATTCATGGGCCGTTGGGCAAATGTTTCCTGTGATGCCAATTCACAAGTTAAAAGAAAAGCCCACTCGAGAAGCCACCTTGGCTGATTTGACCTGCGATAGTGATGGGATTGTTGAAAAATTCATTAACTGCGAAACGGGCGAATACAAAGAGACTCTTCATGTTCATGAATTTAAAGAAGGCGAACAATATTACCTCGCTGTCTTTTTAACAGGCGCTTACCAAGAAATCCTTGGCGACCTTCACAATCTTTTTGGCGACACTGAAGCGGTGCATATCTCCATTAAAGACAACGATTATAATTTAGATCATTACATTCCCGGAGATACAGTCACGGAAGTTCTCAGTTATGTTCAATATCGTCACTACGATATGGTCGATAGCATTAGAGCTGCCGCTGAAGAAGGAATTAAACAAAATTCTATTACTAAACAGGAAGCCAAGCTCCTCATAAAACATTATGAAGAAGGACTTTCTGGCTACACTTATTTAGAAGAAGCTGAATAATCCCGAAAGGAACTTAAAGATGGAAAAGTTTAACCCTTCTCAAACCATTTCGTCTGAATTCGGAATTTTTGGAATTCCTGTTGAAGAAAAAGATGCACGATTGATTTTATTGCCTGTCCCATGGGAAGTCACAACTTCCTATGGCATGGGCGCAAGCCAAGGTCCTCGCATTATTCGCCAGGCTTCTGAACAAATCGATTTATTTGATCTAGAAACTGGTAAAGCTTACGAGCAAGGTTACTTTATGCAGCCTATTTCAGAAGATCTCTTAAATAAAAATCAAAAAATGAAAGCCCTCGCTCAAGAACTTATAAAAATGAAAACGGATTTAGTTGATGATCCCGAGAAAGAATCTGCGATTCTCAACACAGTCAACTTGTCTTGCAAAGAAATGAGTGAATGGGTTTATTCAGAAGCCAAAAAAATTCTACAACAAGGAAAAATATTAGGGCTTGTTGGTGGTGACCACTCAACTCCCTATGGCGCAATTCGAGCTCTTTCAGAAAAATACCAAGGGAATCTGGGAGTCCTGCATTTTGATGCTCATGCTGACCTTAGAAAGGCTTACCAAGGATTCGAACAATCCCATGCCTCCATCATGTACAATGTCATGACTTCTTCTTTTAAGCCTCAAAAATTAGTACAAGTAGGAATAAGAGACTTTTGCGAAGAGGAATTCTTGTTTTCGAAAAACCCTCAAAATTCAATAAAAACCTTTTTTGATATCGATTGCAAAAGACGACTTTTACAAGGAGAAACATGGGCTCAAATCTGCAAAGACATTGTCGCAGAACTCCCTCAAAATGTTTATATTTCGTTTGATATTGATGGACTAGATCCAGCCCTCTGCCCAAATACGGGAACCCCCGTCGCTGGTGGTTTATCACTCAATGAAGCTTTCTTTTTATTTAGAGCTGTTGCAGAAAGTGGTCGTAAGATCGTGGGATTTGACCTTAACGAAGTCAGCACGGGCGATAATGAAGAGTCTGAGTGGGATGGGAACGTGGGAGCTCGCATCCTTTACAAGCTTTGCGGATGGGCGATTCAAACCCAAAACTAATTTTTCTGGCGTTTTTTGCTCTTGCAAACAACTCACTCGACTAAACATTTTAATATTTAAGTTAAGTTATAAAAAAGGGGCCAATGGCCCCTTTTTTTGCGTTTTTTTAACAACAACAATAACAACTTAGGAACACAAATTTCCTCACACGCATTGAGGAAAATTATAATTAAACCTTAACCGCCTCGAGCGTATCTTTTATTCATTGATTCGCGTATTTCAGCTCCTTCAATACTTAAGCGAGTCCAGGGAATAGCTCTCAAACGCTCTGGCTCGATTTCTTCTTCAGTTTCTTCACAAATCCCAAAGGAACCACTCTCAATTCTCGATAAAGCCATTTCTATTTCAAGCAATTGAGTTCTCAGCCTCTCATGGAGAGTCAGGAATTCGGCTTCCGCCAAAACTCTTACTGTTTGGTCAGCTTCATCCCCCCCTCGATCATCATTACTTAAATCCGATCGTGCGTCTTTTACTCGATTTAAAATGTCAGCTTTTGTTGCCAAAAGTTTTTGTCGGCATTCTGCAATCAAACTTGCTGATATCTGAGTCATCTTCCCCTCCTTAGATGGCCCTCTCATTATCTGAAAGTTCCAATTTGGAACTGGTACATTTAAAGTGGTAAAGCCTCACTTGGCAACTATTTTCTTACATAACCTTACACCGCGCCAAATGTCTGATTATAGTTATAAATTTTTGTTTTTTTATGAATAATTTAATCTTCTGTCTAATTTTTAAGTCATGTTTTTTAAGTTAATTTCAGATAATATCAGGACTGAGTTTAATTTTCTCGCTTTCTGCAGATTTAGCTAGCAAAAGAGACCTCATTTCAGTTTTTTTCCCTACTAAGGTCCAAACATCCACCGCCATTCTACATTTTCTTGCACCTGAATAATCAAAACTTAGGATGATATCTTTGAATGAAGTTATTTTTTAATAGAAAAGGAGACTTCCATGAACGAACAATGGGTTGTCATTAATCGCCAGTTCTTTGTTGGATTAGGAACGCTCTGCCTTATTAATGCAGGCCTAGCTCAAAGCAAAAACAGAAGTGGCCTCATTTGGTTCCTTTTATCCTGGATCCTCGGTCCTATAGCGACTTTTCTGATTGTTTATTTGAGCCCCGCTCCAAGGCTTCGTTAGGCTCATTAGAGGCTAACTCACCAAGCCTTACTTGTTCCTCATCAATTCCTAAGGGCTAAAGCTCGAATTCAGCGATCCAAGACCACGATGTCAAAGCTAATCTCAACTCAAACGATGACATTCCTTAGAGAAAAACTTTTTCTTCCAGAAAAAGAGTTCATTCTGAAAAGACTCCCTGTCGAAAAGTTTTTCAAACTAGTAAAATATTATTAAAATTCTACTAAAATCGATTTTTCGAAAGGAGCCTCCCTCTCTCTGCTTTCAAACTGAAGCTTTTATTGATAGATCCATCATTAAGAAATCCTTAACTGTGTCGGGGGACATAATGCTCAAAGGATGTTTAGGGGTCATCGCTATGCTATGGGGCGTGGGAAACAATCTTTCGGCCGCAAAAAACTCTCGAGAAGAGCGGCCGAAAGATTGCGCTTCTC
>JACCDM010615731.1_pt1 | contig 11462 bp, 2 predicted proteins | sample 7445851 | NCBI WGS metagenome assembly JACCDM01 (sample SAMN15323438, study PRJNA562643) | freshwater metagenome | isolation source: river surface water | place: USA:Blue River Watershed | collected 2017-08-16
CTAGATGAAGCTCAAAAGGCGTACTCAGATATCGTCAATAAACAGGCATAAATATCAATATGGCACAGAATATATACAGAGGCTTCTCTACAATCGGCGTCAGACAACGCCACTCCGTCTACGATACGGGTGGCTTGGCGCCAGTTGTCTCTCAGCCATCAAACACTGTAAAAATATCAGATGAGGCAGTGGTAACTCGTGACTTATTGAATGCCTTCAATATTAAACAGGGCGAGATTCCAGGTAACCCAGCATACGGTACAATCATTCAGGGCTTTATTTTTGAGCCAAACATCGAGAATGTGCGTAGTGAGATGGAGCAAGAGATTCGTCGAGTTGCCTCACTTGATCCACGAATCACGGTCGACGGTGTAAAGATTCAACCACAGGATAATCAGGTCTTATTTCAGTTAGAAGTCAGATATGAGCCATTCAATGACCCACAAACAGTCACTATGGGTATTGATAAAATCAGTGGACAAGTATCTCAAGTAGGATAATCAGCGAATCCTGCGCTGATAAATACAGAACTACGGGATAAATTCACATGGCATCAACAAAAAAATCTACAATGTTCGGGCTACAGGACTGGAAAAAGTTCTACGAGCCATATAGTAATGCGGACCTACAAAGTTATGACTTTGAGAGTCTCCGTAAGAACTTTATTGACTATCTCAAGCGTAACTACCCTGAGACATTTAACGACTATGTAGAATCAAGTGAATTCGTAGCTCTCCTAGACATTATCGCTTACATGGGTCAGGCAATGGCATTCCGTAGTGACCTCAATGCCCGTGAAAACTTCATTGATACTGCCCAACGCCGTGACTCCGTAATCAAACTGGCCAATCTCGTAGGCTATACCCCAAAGCGTAACACCGCTGGCCAAGGTCTAGTGAAAATTACCGCAGTACAAACATCTGAGTCAGTAATTGATATCAATGGCAATAACCTAAGTAATCAGCCTATTCTATGGAACGATCCAGGCAACAGAGCATGGCAGGAGCAGTTCAACGCTGTTATCAATGCCGCGCTAATCAACAATCAGCGTGTGGGTAAGCCAGGTAACAGTAACAACATCTTAGACATTAAGACCGACGAGTATACAATCAACCTACAGTCTAATCAACTGCCTGTTATGAAATTCCAAACAGCAGTTAATGGTCAGAACATGAACTTTGAATTGGTAAGTGCTACCAGTTTGAATCAAGAATACATATACGAATTGCCACCAGCCCCAAGTAGTCAGTTCAACATTCTATATCGCAACGATAAGTTAGGCTTTGGTAGTCAGAATACTGGCTTTTTTGCTTTCTTTAAGCAGGGCAGCCTACTATCACAGGACTTCTCTCTACCACAGCAGATTGAAAACAATCAACAGCCAATCAATATTCAAGGTATCAACGACGAAGACACCTGGTTATATAAGTTAGACACAACTAATACACCTACTGACCTATGGACTCAAGTTCAGAACGTATATGTCGCTAACAACAACAAACAGTCAAACGCTATCAAAACAATCTATAGTGTAATCAGTCGTGCTAACGATGAAATTACTCTATCATTCAGTGACGGTATCTTTGGTGAAATCCCAGTCGGTAACTATCGTGCTTACGTTCGTACATCAAACGCTAAACAGTATACAATCAACCCAGCGGATATGAGTGCCTTAACTGCTAGTATTCCATATGTTAGTAGACAGGGCAAAGCAGAAACCCTTACAATTACATTCTCACTACAAACTCCATGCTCTACCGCGCTAAATCGTGAATCACTAGCACAAATCAAAGAACGTGCTCCATCACGTTACTACTCACAGAACCGCATGGTCAACGGCGAAGACTATACAAACTTTGCGTTCACCCTATACAATAGTATCATCAAGTCAAAAGCTGTTAACCGCACATCAATTGGCGTATCTCGCAACTTAGATTTGCTAGATCCAACTGGTAAGTACTCATCAACAAACGTATTCGCTAACGACGGTGCTATTACATTTGATAATACCCCAACTTATACATCATTCTCAACAGCAAGTAGTTCATACGCTACTGAGTTTTTGAGTAGTACTCTAACATCGCTACTAGGTAGTGCGCCCGTCATTCAGTACTATCAAACTTACTACACTAAGAAGGGTAGTGAGGCAAGTGGTAGTGGTAGCTGGCGCTGGAATTTGACTAGTATCAGTGGCAGTCAAGTAACTGGTTACTTCTATGTAGATGTGGCAGGCACTACATCACCATTCCCGCTCGGTCCATACAGTACAACAAACGCAAAGTACATCACTAAGGGTGCTATGGTCAAGTTTGAGCCAGTTGACTCCACGATGTACTTTGACGAGAACAATCGCTTGACTAAGACTAACACTGGTATCAAGTATGTGTGGATTGGCGTAGATAACGTTGTTGGCGACGGCTTCAACTACGGCGCTGGTAATCTATCAACCGGTACTGGCCCAGTTACACTAAACAAATATCTACCAGGTAACCCTGCTGGTGACCAAGTTCAAATTACAGCAGTTGAGAGCATCATTCCGCAGTTTGATAACTCACTAAGTTCAACTATCATCAGTGAAGCCTTAGCAAAGATCAAGGTTCAACAAAACTTCGCCCTACAGTTTGACGATACAGTACTATCAAACAAGGAACGCTGGAGTGTTATTGATATCCCTGTTACTGACCCTAGCACCAAAGAATATTACACTGACCACTTAGTAAAATTTGAACACAGTGCCGCTGACGGAGCATATAATGTTACTATCCGCACAGTAAACTACAAGTTCAGTAGTGCTAAGTCTGTTCGTTTCCTATTTGACGGTGTACAGCGTGTGTATGACCCTAAAACGGGTGAGATGTTACAAGACACCATCACTATTCTGCCTACTGACCTAACAGTAAACCCAATCACACACTCATATACCTTAAATGTTATCGGGCAACCAACACAGGTCGACGGCTTCGCAGACGACTTCCAAGTAACTGTAAGTCCAATCGATCCTAATACCGGCTACAGTAGTAACCCTGACTTCTTTGAGCGCGGCATCGTAGTACTAACTGCTGGTAACTACCCAACAGTAAAGCCACAGCAAGAAGTATTCTTCAGTGCTATTACTGACTTGGACGGGTTAAACACTATTGAATTGTTGCCGACTACGACCACAGTTATCTATAATAACACCTACTCAAGTCTAAGTGCTATCAACGATATTATCTACGAGCAGCCAGTTGGAACTATCTTCTATTGTGAGAAAGCACTGAATGTCTCCCTATCAGCGGCCCCTATCTCACGCTCATCTACTTCATATAAAGTAACAGCGGTCAGTGACATTGAGCATAAGCTATCATCTGGATGGACGGTAACTATCGCTGATGCTGGTAAAATTTCAGAGTCTAACAGATATCCATACAACGGCAGCCATGTCATTACGGTTGAAGACGAGTTCACATTCACTTATGAAATCTCAAGCACTGTATCCTTACTCGCAATTTCAGGCGCCCGTGTAGCAAATCGCTTCTATCAGTCTGTGGAGTTAGCGGGCAGTGTCCCTGCGGTATATCTATTCGAGGATGTAACCGATTCATACAAGGTAGAGTGTGGACGTAACGGCCTAAACTTCCAGTATCGTCACAACAGTGGCCAAAGTAATCGTATCGACCCCGCCACATCTAACATTATCGACCTGTTCCTAGTAACACAGGACTATTACACTAACTATTCAAACTGGTTAGCAGATAATACTGGCAAAATCAGTAAGCCAAGTAAGCCAACAGTGAACGAACTACAGCAAGCATATGGCGAACTATCATCATATAAGATGATTAGTGATAATATCGTCTTAAACTCTGTGGAATTCAAGCCTCTATTTGGCACTAAGGCTGATTCTGCTCTACAGGCAACAATCAAGGTAGTCAAGAGCACATCAACAACGGCTAGTGATAGTCAGATTCGTAGTGCCGTACTAAGTGCCATCAATACCTACTTTGCCATCGACAACTGGAGCTTCGGCGATACGTTCTTTATGTCTGAAATGACAGCGTATCTACACGTACAGTTGAGTGGCCTAGTCAGTAGTATTATTGTGGTGCCTAACGATCCTACTAAGGGTATGAGTAAGATGCTTGAGGTTCACAGTCTGCCAAACGAGATTTTTGTCAATGGCGCAACGGCCAGTGATATCTCAGTTATCTCAAACTTGAACAATGTAGCGTAATCATCAACAAAACCATGACTTTTTTCGGTGATAAATACATTATCACACTTAATCGGATAAAAAAGTTATGGCAACACAAGTAAGAACGCTTACATTCCTACCAGAAATCTTCCAGACGGAGATCAATAGCCAGTTTCTAGGCTCAACCCTAGATATTCTGACTAGTGCTCCTGACCTGAAGAGAGTCAACGGTCTAATCGGTCAAAAACACGGCTACGGCATTTCTGGTAATGACAAGTATGTGGTTGAACCTACCGCTGAGCGTACTAACTATCAACTTGAGCCAAGCGTCACCTTCCTAAAGCAGGACACTAATGTCGCCCAGGACTTTATTGACTACCCTGGTATCATCAATGAGCTAACTCATCAGGGCGGCGCTACCCAGAACCACAATAAGCTATTTGCTAACGAATTCTATACCTGGGATTCGTTCACTAACCTAGACAAGTCAGTAAACTACTCTATGTATTACTGGTTGCCTCTAGGCCCAGATGCTATTATCGTTGCCGACAGTTTGGATATCTCTGATATCGAGGGTAAAGTAAACTTCACAACCCCAAGCGGCCTACAATTCATCAACGGCCTAAAGGTCCTCTTCTCAAACATCACTCCAGTATCAAACGTAAACGTTGAGTTCTACGTTGAGGGTGTAGGCACAGCAATCAAACTAGTGCCAGTTGACGAACTACTATGTACTGAAGTTACCGGCGGTGGTATCTATACACCGTTCGACAAGAACAACTACGACACTGATGTATGGAGTATCAAACTCTACATCCCTATCCAGCCTGATTATATTACTATCAGTCGTGCTAGTGCTGACCGTAACCCATGGAGCCGTGCTAACCGCTGGTTCCATCAGCGTGTGTTAGATACAACACAAGAGTGGAACGGTCAAGTTACAAAGAACCCAAGTAATATCATCACTCGTGCCCAGCGTCCTATCGTTGAATTTGATGCTGATATGCGTCTATACAACAGTGGCACAAAGAGTGCTGGTATGGTCGACTACATCGATACATACACAACTAACGCAGAGACAGCAATCTCCGGCGCACTACTAGGCACTGCGACAGTCGCTGTTACTCTAGGTCATACTACCTCTGTCGTAAACGGCAAGTATCAATTAGATTCAGTCAGCGAACTAACAGTTGACCAAGAAATCGTATTCAGAGAAACTCCAGGCGTTGGTACTAAGTACGTAGTAAACATCGATGCTAACGGCAATGAGACACAAGCTGACTATGCTATCTTGGGCAATGCTAAACTCAACAAGAAATACTACATCAAAACTATTGACCGTGATCTAAAGCAAATCACAGTAACTGATTTGTCCGGCACAGTCTATCCTAAAACGTCTACAGGTAGTGCTATCGTCATTCCATCAATGACTCTAACAAGTAGTGCTACTGTTCAGAGTAGTGCCAAGGTTATTTTTGCTGTTGACAAGAACCCAGCAGTTCGCAAGAAAGTATTCAACATCACCTACACCGGTACAGAAGCAACTGCTGTTGCTGTTATGTCAGAAGTGGGTACTGTTAGAGTAGAAGACAATGTACAAGTTCACGTTAGTGACGGTCCAGGTAATCTAAACGGCACAAGCTGGAGATTCATGGCGGGCGAATGGGTACTCAATCAGCAAAAAGAAGCTATCAACCAAGCGCCACTATTTGACATTTTTGACACAAGCGAAAACAGTTTAGGCGACACAAGCTACTATCCTGGTACCACATTCAAGGGTTCTAAAGTATACAGCTATCAGCCAGGCGTTGGTACTAACGACGGCGTACTGGGCTTCCCAGTAGCATACAGTAGCGGTAGTGGCGGCGCTGACTATCTATTTGATATCAACCTAAACAGTGATACATTCTCTTATCTAATAAACGGCGTAAGAACTACTAAGAATATTAGTATGGGCTTTGTTCAAAAGCTACAAGACTACACGACAGCTACATACTACACCGGTTGGGTAAAAGCAGCCGCGCCTAGTAAACAATATCAACAATACGAATTCACTGCTACTGACCTAAGTCAGACTGATGGCTTTGTATGCGACATCTTATCTAACACCCGAGAAGAAGTAGTATGGTCGCCTGTTGTTGTCCACCAAAATGGCAGCTTCATTCAGCCTAATAACATTAGTGTCACTCGTGATACTACCCTAAACAAAACAACAGTCAAGTTACTCAACACCACAATTACTGCTGGTGATAGTATCTCTATCTCTGTTCTAAGTGACCAAGTTAGTCCAACTGCTTTCTACAAGATTCCTGATAACTTACAGAACAACCCATTCAACTCAAGTTTGGCAAGTATTGCTCTAGGTGAAGTAAAGCAACACTATCTATCAATCTACAACAACGCACCAGGCACGAGTGGTGCTCAGCTAGGAAACAACAACTACGCTGACTTAGGTAACATCAACGGCTACGGCAACAGAATTATTCACAGTAGTGCTAGTTTGGTATTACCTGGCGTATTCTTACGTAAGCCAGAGTTCAATCTACAAGACTCACTACGCTACAGTGCTGAAAAGTACCAAGACTATAAGTCAACACTAACAACACTAGCCCTAGAGAGTGACTACAGTGTATATCAAACACCAAGTCAAATTCTAGATGACGTTATCGCTCGTCTAACCGCTAACAAAACTCCAGCAGATAGTTTCTTCTGGAGTGATATGCTACCAAGTGGCGGCGTATACGCTACCAACTCATATGAGTATCGCACTGGCTCAGTAAACACAGTTGTGCCACTATCTCGTGTCTACGACTACGAAAACGCAAACTACAACTGTGTTTATGTTTACTATGAAACAACAATCAACGGTCGTGCTACTAGTGAACTTCTACTACATAAGACTGACTATGTAATCGACGCTAATCAGCCAATCATTACTATGATCCGTCCTGTAGAAGCAGGCGCCCGTATCGTTGTAAAAGAATACAATCAAACATTTGGCAGTTACTGCCCAAGTACACCTACTAAGTTAGGCTTGTTCCCAGCAACTACCCCACGTATCATTACTGATACAAGTTATCAGTATCCACAATCATTCATTATTGGTCATGACGGTAGTTACACTAAACTATACGGTAGATTCACTGATGGCGTATTCAGTGACTTCCGTGACCTCGTTCTATTTGAGTTCGAGAAGCGTGTATACAACAACATCAAAGTTGGTGGTAAGATTCCTCTAGTCGCTGATGAAGTTATGCCTGGTCAGTGGAGAAAGACCGCATACAGCTATGATGAAGTTCAAACACTTTACAGAACTAAGTTCTTGGATTGGGCTGGCAAGTACCGCATCAACTATCGCACACAGCACTACGCCGCCAATGACCCATTCTCATACAATTATAACAAGTCTGGCAATATTATCGACGACTCTGTTATCGCACAAGGACACTGGCGAGGCATCTATCAATGGTTCTACGATACCGTAAACCCAGCACAGTACCCATGGGAAATGTTAGGTTTAGTTGATAAGCCACTATGGTGGGACAGTCGCTACGGCCAGGCTCCATACACAAGTGGCAACACTCTAATGTGGAAAGACATTGCCGACGGCGTAATCTGGAACAATGGTGATCCTATTACGGTTGAGAGTCGCCGTCGTCCTGGCTTACTATCAGTTCTACCTGTAGACGCTGAGGGCAAGCTACTACCTCCAAATCTAACAGTGGTTGGTAACTACGACAAGAATACATTCAAGCGTGACTGGAAAGCCGGCGATGGTAGCCCAGCCGAGGCAGCATACCTAAAGTCTAGCACATGGCCTTTCGACTTGATGGGTATTCTATCAGTATTCGAGCCAGTGAAGTTCTACAACTACTTTGCTGACCGCGATGCTTACAAATACAGTGACGCACTAGAGCAGTTCGTATTCAATGAACGCTATCACCTAGACCCACGCCAACTAACAATCTACGGCACAGATGAGACTACTGCTAAACACAGTTACATGAACTGGGTAGTAGACTACGCTAGTCGTAGTGGTGCTAGTGGCGCAAGTAAACTAGCAGTTGTACTAAAGAACTTAGATGTTCGTCTATCATATCGCTTAGCCGGTTTCAGTGATAAGCAATACTTGAAGTTCTTTACTGAGAACTCAACACCAAGTGCTACAAGTGCTAACTTACTAATCCCTGATGATAGTTTTGACTTGATGTTATATGATAACATTCCCTCATCACGCATTAGCTACAGTAGTGTAATCATTCAGAAGACAAGTGAAGGCTATACTGTATGGGGTAACAACCTCGTATCACCACACTTCTCTATCACTACACCACTAGAGGGTCCAACTGAGACTATCACTAAAGATACTGCGACGGTCAATGTCGCTCGTCTATATGATGCTAAGAATCTAACTAAGGTAGCTTACGGTACTCAGTACTACACTACAAGTGGTGTTGCTGAATTCCTAATCAACTACGGTCGTGCCCTAGAGCAATCTGGCGTAACATTCGAGCAAGTCAAGAGCGGCAAGACCTTGAACTGGAAGTACATGGTTGCTGAGTTCCTATATTGGGCACAGCAGAGTTGGGAAGTTGGTAGTACTATCAACTTGAACCCAGCCGCAACTGCGTTTACTGCTTACAAAGACGGCTTAATCGTTCAGCCTCTAACCATAGCCGAAGATAACTTTGTTCTAAATCAGAATCTATTCCCTATTCCTGCGACAAACATCTCGGTTGTTCGTAACAATCAGAGTTTCGGCATCAATGTATTGAGTGAAGAGGACACTATTGCCTACACTAACTTGAATATGAGTGCTATTGAACACGCTATTGTGTTCAACAATGAAACTCTATTCGGCGATGTTATCTACAATCCACAAACTGGTATGCGTCAAGCCCGTATCATTTTGAACGGCTCCTTAACTGCCGAGTGGAACGGCGGCGTAACTGCTACTGGTTTCATCTTGAACGAAGGCCAAGTAGAGGAGTGGAATTCATACTCTAAGTATCCTAAGGGTCAGATTGTACAGTACAAGAATCTATACTGGAGTGCCCAACAACAAGTTGAGCCAACTGGCGAGTTCGACTACACTAAGTGGAAGCAAAGTTCTTACGAAGAAGTAAAAGCTGGCTTACTACCTAACCCTAATACTAGTGCTCTACAGAGTGACAACCTATACAACATCAATCGTGCTAACCTAGACACTGATATGGACTTGTTAGCGTTTGGTCTAATCGGCTACAAGCCAAGAGCATACATGAGTGAATCACAAATGAGTGATATCGCCCAGATCAACGCCTATCGTAATATGATTCGCAACAAGGGTACCCTAACTGGCGCTATGGCGTTCAAGGGTGCTACAATGACTCAAGGCTCACTTGATTACTCTATTCACGAGAACTGGGCAATCAAGCGTGGTGAATTCGGCGGCGTTCTCAACTCTAACTATGTAGAGGCATTACTCGACGGTAATCTAATCACTGGTAACCCAGGCATTATCGGCTTTGGTGATGGCACTAGTGCTGTCGCGGGCGCACATCAAACTATCACAGTCAACCCATACTCACTAAAGGGTAGTAAGAACTATGTTAACGACCTTATCAACTACGGTCGTGCTCCTAAAGACAACAAGTTCCTACCAGCATCTACAGTTGTTACATCACAGCAAAACGGCCTACCAAGCGCCGGTTATGTAAACATCAATGATGTGAAGTTTGCGGCATACTCACTAGATGACCTAAATCTAAACCCAGATGCGGTCAGTAATACCTATCGTGACGACATGGTATGGTTAGCAAATCACCGTGGTGAGTGGGATGTATTCACACCAGTGTCACTTGAGTCAACTGTTTCTCAAGTAACAAACAACTTTGACGGCACAGTAACCGTTAAGTTCTCTGCGCCACACAAACTAGCGCAGTATGATATCGTATACATCATTCAGTTTGATGACCGTATCAACGGCTTCTATCTAGTTGATACCATTTTATCTGCTAACGAGATTGTTCTAGCTATCTCTCTAGACAAAACAGAGGCAATCATCAAGGGTACTGGCATCTCATTCAAGCTAATGAGTCGTCGTGTATCAGCTACTACAACCTTATCTGACCGCTCTGAAATTATCAAGTATGGTCAGTTCTCAACTCATAGAAGTTGGATCGACCAGTCAATCACTGGCGAGTGGCAAGTTCTAGCTAATGGTCCTGTTTACAAGAATAGCGACACAAAATCACCAGAGAAAACCGGTGTCGCTAACTACGGTATCAGTGTTGCTTATACTAGTGACCTCGGCTACCTAGTAGTTGATGGCGTCGGCAACATCTACCAGAACGGCGTAAAGATCGCTAATAAAGTAGCTGGCAGTGGCGCAGGCACAAAACTATTCGCATTCGGTAAGTTTGTTTACTGTAGTAGTCCCGACGAAGGCTTAATGTATTCATACGACTTCACTGGCAATGCTTACGGCGCCTCTATTATCAAGAAAGATGTTTACTACACTATCGACACTATCGGTACTACTGACTACATCAACTTAGGCGCACCCGCTCGTTGGGCAAATGGCGTACAGGTCAAGTTCACTCCTGAGACTGATACTCTACCAGCATACATGATTGTGTTCGACGCAAACGGCTACGCAATCGAAGATGACGCATACTTATCAGGCGCTGATGTAGTAAAGGGCACTTATGTAGTTCAACAAACCCACACCAAGGTACCTGGCATTGTTGCTCACATCAATGCTACACAAAACGAAAAGTACAACTTGGGTAAGAAAGACAAGCAGACTATTGCTATGACTGCCTCTACCGGCATCAAAGTTGGCGACTTAGTATACTGTAAGTATTTCCCATTCGGCACTAAAGTAAAGTCAATCAACACAAGCATCAACTCAATTACATTTGATGCCCGTTTGACAGAGGATGCGTTAGATACATCTGCTGACTTTACATTCTATCGTCCTGTTAGTGAGACTACGCTACCAGCTGACCTACAGGGCACTGGTGTATATCGTGTAAGTGAAGCTACTCCACTAACAACTACCATGACTACGACTGTTGATCCTGGTTCTGCTACTATCACAGTTAAGGCTCAGCCAGTCAAGGGCACATCATTCAAGGCAACCAAAGACGCTAGTGGTATCAACATTGATTCTGGTAACGCAACCGGTTATCTAGGCGGCACAGGCTTTGGCACATGGTCATTAGTCAATGGCGTCAAGACATTCACAATGGCTGCTTCAAGCGGCTATCGTCATGACGGCGTCTCTGGTCCTGTTTACATTGAA
>JACCDM011536823.1_pt1 | contig 11452 bp, 7 predicted proteins | sample 7445851 | NCBI WGS metagenome assembly JACCDM01 (sample SAMN15323438, study PRJNA562643) | freshwater metagenome | isolation source: river surface water | place: USA:Blue River Watershed | collected 2017-08-16
CTGCCTCAAAGTGAAGTATATCGAGTTCATTATCACATACATAACACCTACCGTTGCGGCACATTTTACTAAAATATAAGTTCCATAACTGTTCTTTTTGTTTCTTTCCAATAGTTCGGGAACGCGGAACATCTGGTGTTTTGATCAAATTTATAAGTTCACTTTTTTTCAATTTACTATAATTTTTCAAACCTAAACTTTTACACATTTCTTTGAGCTGTTTCACCGTCATCTTTGCGTGTGCGTCCATTGTATATAATTAAAAAAAATTATTCAATTTTTGAATATAGCAGGTCTCGCAGTTCGCGGACTTCCTTCCTCAACTTGACAACCTCGTTGTCATTTTTATTAATAACATATTTGTATTCGTCGGGCACCGGATACTCGTGATCAGATGGGATGCAGCAACCCGAGTACTTATTGCACTCGAAGCAATATTGATGTAATTTGTACTTACTGTAGTACTTATCAAGATCATCATCATAAATTTCTTCTTCATAAATTTCTTCTTCATAATCACATGTTTCTGGAAATTTATAAGCTACCAGGCGTTCAGCAAATGTAATTTGTCGATCATAAGAGCCTCTATCATTTTTATGCCACCAATACCCATTTATAATTATATTATGATTATATTCAGACTGTAAAGTAAACCCTTGATATTCTTTATACCAAAATAAATTTTTTATGGTTTTCGGGTTCATATTCAAAAACACCCCATTATGTTCAGTGCCAAATTCGTAACCATCACAAATTGATACATCATACCAATCGCTAACACCCGTAATGCTTTCGCTTGGGCGGAGCAAACCTTGTACTATTATTGGGCAATCATTCGACCAAAATTGATATTTATTTTTTTTATACTTATACTCAACTTTTGAACCTTGTTTCCACACAATATTATCAATATCAACCATTATCATCCCATCTATTCGTAATTTACATTTATCACAATGCATTTTTTTACTACCAAAGTTTGATTCTATAACATGGCATGTTCCCCACTTACGCGGAAATTGTCCATCAACTGTATTTTTTGTTATTTTTCCTGATAAAAATAATTCACAAAATTCATCTATTCTTTTAACATCAACCATATGATTAATATATAGTTTATTGCATCGAATAAGTGAATACAAACAATCGGTGTACATATACTTTTTAAATGCTACTTTTTTAACCACAATATCATCAAAGTATCGCAGTTCTGGTGTTTGATAGTCTTCCGGTCGAACGCAGTCAAAACACATACAATCGAACGGTCCGATCACGCAGCGCTCCTTACACACATCAGCACAAACGTCGGACTTCTCATATGAATGACAGCATTCGTCACACGGACAGCCGTTCCAGATATACAGATCGCTCACATTAGCTGCCAAATTGCTCGTCCGCAACGGCGCGTATTCTTGACCATTGACGCACTCGTAGCAGTAGCAATTGACGATTTTGCGCAAGTAGCTTTCGATGAACAGTTTCTCAATTGGGAACATGTTTTAGATATAATTGACATAAATTAATTCAATTTTTAACCCCGCGGGCTTCCATAAAATTACTATATGAAATGTGTTTCCCATGGAAGCCCGCGGGGTTAAAAATTGAATTCCATTACAACAAATATACAAAATGTTCGGATTCAACCACATGACTCAGCCAAACAAGCCAACTTACGCTGTGAACGATGATGTTCAGCAATTGAAAGAACGCCTCCAAAAATCGGACGAAATGATCGCCGACATTAAAAAATATTATGCTGACCACCCAATCTCTCGATAATTTTGAGCTCCGTTATTTTTTTTGCTCTCTCAATATTCATTTTAATCTAAATATAGGGCGTTATAATTATAAGTTATAATATGAATGGTTATTTATACATATTGTGGTCTAAATCTTTTGATTATGATGGAGAAAATTCTTTATATAAATTCGGGTGTACACAATGGATAGAGTACAGAAAATTCCACAGTTGCTATGTGACAGCATTTAACACACCATGTAAGTATGTTAAATATTTTAAATTTAAAATTAAAGAAAGAATCGAATTATTACGTATGGAAAAAATAATTATTGATTTTCTTAAAAATAATGGTCATTTCAATTATGATTCCCCAGGTAAGGAAATGTTTAATATTTCTTCAGAAATGTTGATTGAAATAGTTAAAAATAAATTATACGAATACGGATATATATATACAATATACGACGACGATATTGATAATAAACCATCTAAAAAAGAGATGCAAAAATATGAAATAACCGAACCCGCATACCACTTCTTTTACAACGAAGATGTTTTTAGTCTAATTAAGCATTTACATAATAACGGTGAAAAGTTATCAAATACTCAATTAGACTGGATTAAAGAGCAAGATTGGACGTATAATGGTGAGAAAGTACTTGATTTAAGTGTGCAAAAACGTTGCTGTTTTTGTAATAAATTTATCAAAAATTTATACATTATAACAAATAATTATAGTAATTTTACGTTATATAGTGGGATTGATTGTGTTAAAAAATATGCGACACTTTTCAGTGAAAAGGTGCGTGAAATTATACAAGAATACGGTTATGAGGATTCGTTATTTTTATTCGATAAAAATATAGAAAAAATAATTTATGATATCAATTACATCATGTATTCAAAAATTAACAATTGTATCGAAGAATGTGAAAAGCCGACACTGCTTAAAAATAGCGAAATTAATAATATTAATCAAAAATATCGTAAGTGGGATCCAAGAATAATGCACGCATTACTGTATAAATTTATGATTAATAATAATCATACATATTTTCCATGGGATGAATTTGTTGATAAAGTAAATTGGTGGAACCATGAATATGGGTATATATTTTATCCTGAAATATTCAAATCATATATAACCGAAAATTATAAAGATGAAATATTTACGTTTAGTTCGAAAAATAATTCAATATTTTTAAAGAATTATCAAAAAATGGAAATTGAAATTAAGGCATTTTTTGATACTTTTAATAACAAAAAGACCGTGGATTTTATTCAAAAAACTGATCTTGAGATGATGTTTAGATGTATTATAGCTTCTCTAACGCATTTTACTGGAAATGATAGTAAAATAGATGTTGATAATTTAAAAAATATATTTAATAATACGGTGTTTGGTATTAAAAATCGCGATGAATATGATGAATTTATAATGGAAATAAATATGCAATACCACTTAAATGGAAACTTTCAATTTCCAATAGAAATGGCAGAAATCTTTCTAAAACTTAAAAATAATAATATGGCATTTCTGTTAGGGGGGCCCGGTGTCGGAAAAACAACAACAAGTAATATCATTTATAATTTGTATAAGACGGAGTATAAAATAATTCGATTGGCACCGACCGGAAAAGCAGTCAACGTTATTTTAAGTAAAATGAAGAAAGATGGTGAAAAAATGATAGATAATGTTCATACAATGCACAGATACATCAATTTATGCAAGCATAAACATATCATCAATCAACGCACACTATTCATGATCGATGAGATAAGTATGATCGATACAGAATTATTATGTGATTTTCTTCAAATTGTTGGTAAAAATTGTAAAATATTATTTATTGGTGATTTAAATCAAATATGCCCTGTCGGCTTTGGATCTCCATTTAAAACTATTATTCTCAATAATAAGACATTATGTAGTAAATTAATAATTAATTTACGTTCAGAGGATGAAATAATTGAGTGTTTAAAAATTATTGAAAATGGTTCTGTGAAGAATTTAAATGAATTGAAGGTTCATTGTGAAGAAAATAAACGTATTCAATTTATTAAATATGATGAATTAAAAATTGTTGATTTTATTAAACAAAAATATCAAATATTAACATATTTGAACGAAACAAAAGATAAAGTCAATAATTTGATTGAAATTGATAAATTAGATAGATGTGCTGAAATTATTTTCACTAAAAATATATATGTCGACAATGTATTGAAATACAACAACGGATTGTTAGCAAAAATTCATTCCTATGAAATAATAAAAGAAAAATTTGATACTAAAATAGAATTTTTTCGAGTGAGTGATGAAAATACACGGACCTACGAAGAAGTTGCGAAAGAAGTTGCGAAAATTAAAAAATCAAATATAAGTTTGTCTTATTGTATAACTTGTCATAAATCTCAAGGTAGTGAATACAATAATATTGTCATCGTTATAAATAGTAATATAAATAAAAATCTGCTATATACAGCTCTTTCAAGAGCAAAAGAAAATATTATTATTATGTATAGTTCACTGATAGAATCTAAAATTGAAAAACCAAAAAAAAACAATAGTTATTTAGAATCACTGTATAATAAATCAAAAGGATGTGGTACATTTATTTATTATACACTTCAAAATGGGGCAAAAAATTATAATAAACGTTATAATTTTCTTAAAGAAATATGTGACGGAAAGTATGTTAAAAGTAGTAATCGGTGGAAAATACATAATAAATATTTAGATTTAATAAAAAATGAAGATATCTTTACAGATATCGCTTACATATAATGTAATTTTAAAAAATAATTGATACCAGGGATGGCAATCATAAATTTCTATACTTTTCGATCGTTTGGTTGATCTTATTTTTTTGATCAACGATACCGTAACGATTGTACAGATGAATATAAATAGCATATGCCAAGTTGTCGGGATTTTTCTTATATGTATCCATCTCAGACAACAACACATACGGATACCTGTCTTCCATGAGTTCGATAGCAAAGTCGACATTCAGCACTTTGTACAAGTCGCATGCCATGGTGATCTCACCAGTGAACAATAACTGTTGCTGGTTACAACCTCCCGTAATTTTGTGCTCCTCATTATTAAAGTCAACCTGGATGATCTCAACTATATCACCGAGCACCTTTCGGCTGTTCTTGACAGCATTCGAATTAAAACTGAATGTAATCACGCACCAGTCCGCGAGCTTCACGATATCTGTCCCATTAATAAGGTTGAGCATACTTTGCTTGCGGGACTTACCGATCCTGATCCTGAATGTAATATAGTCGTCTCCCATATTTTCGATGTATCGCGACAGCTCGAGTAAAGTTTCGAGCGTAAAGACCGGCTTATTGATCTTGCGCTCCAAGGCACGCATCCTAGCGACGCATTCGGCGTTCTGGGCTGTCAATTTCTTGACTTGGCGTCGCAGCATCTCGACCTCGGAGACCTGTTCGGCATGAAGCGTAACGCCGATCTTTTCATCCGAGAACGGCACCGGGATAACCATCACGATGTCTGTGTTCATTTTTTTGACCGTGATGTCGCCGACAACGTATTCGATCAGTTTTTGAATATTCGCAATACCAGTTCGGCCCATGGACTTGAATTGCGTTTCACCATCATACTTTGTATCGTCAAACGTCGTGGTGATCTTGTAATTGCTGTTTTCAGCTGTTACGGTGAACGTGAGTGGTGTGTTGTTAATCTTGGTGGTAAAGGTGAACATTTTATATATTTGTTCCGGAAAATTCAATTTTTTAAAAAAAAATATGTTGTTCTACTGTCATGGTTATATTTTTTTAGAAATTACCTGAACCCATGAAGCATGGTTGGTATTCATCCGTGTTAACCAATCACAATTTATACTAACATTTTTGAGTGTTTCCATAATTTCAGTTGCTATATCTACATCAAACCACAAATCATATAACATAGTAAATTTAAAACTAAAATTATAAAATATGGGCGGTTGCTGAGAATCGAGACGCAATGTGGTTCGGTTATCATCGACGCTAATACCGATGATCGTTATAATATCTGAAATAATTTTTCTAGTATTCTCGTTATAGTCTGCTTGGAAATCAACATAAATATCACACTCTTTTCCAAATTTTACAATTTTTGTTCCATTTATAATATTATTCAAAAATTGCCTGGGATCTTTGAATACGTCCACTTTTAATGCAACATATACTTTTAATTTATCAAAATATTTTGATAGTTCCCGTAGCGTTTCCATCGTAAAGACAGGCTTATTTCGCTCCTCTTCTTCGCGTCGCGCCAAATCGTTCTCCAATTTTTTGATGCGCCGGCGTAATCCCTCGACTTCGGACACATCTTCTGCGCGAAGCACAACAATGAGCTTTTCGCCGGAGAACGGCTCTGGGATTGTTAGCGTTATGTCACGGTTTAGCTTCTCAGCGCTGATATCATCGGCGACGTATTCTATCAGTTTTCGCACCACATCCAGCCCTCGCGGACCGACGGGTTTAAGGAACGACACGCCTTCGTACTTGACCTCGTCGAATGTTGTGGCGAACCTATAATTACCGTCGTCTTCGGCAATGACGGTAAAGGTGAGCTTTTCGTCGTCAATCGTAGTTGTAAACTGAAGCATATGTATATTTGAGTGGCGCATATTCAATTTTTAACGTGGATAGCGTCCGCTAATATATGGTTGAAATATACACGCCGCTGATTTATAAAAATTACGTAATTATGTTATAGATGATAATATTATCATCTATAACATGAGTGCGATGGCTTTGAGACTGAACGGTGTGGTGATCGAGTCACGCTCGAGTGATAAGTTTATTAATGCGACACAAATGTGTAAGGCAGGTAAAAAACAATTTCGAGATTGGTATAGACTTGATTCGACTAAAGAATTGATTAAAATGCTCGAACAAACTTTAATTGTGGGGTATCGCACAATTAAAAATATCAATCAAAATGGAGAACGGGATGATAATTTAATAGTATCAAAATTAGTTGAAACAAAAAAGGGTCGATACAACTCAGGTTCCTGGATACATCCAGACCTTGCCGTCCAACTCGCGCAGTGGATCAGCCCATCGTTTGCCATACAAGTATCGCGTTGGATCCGTGAACTTTATTTGACCGGTAGTGTTTCTATTGACTCTAACAAGAGCGACGAAGAGCTTAAAGAACTTCAACAAAAAGTGATGCACCTCGAAGCAAAAAACAAGCAAATTGAAGTTGAAAAGAAACAAATCGAAGACGAAAACAACCGTCTCCACAACACTCAGAAAGAGCTTTTGAGCTACAAAAAGCGTGTATCAAAGGATGAAACTATATATATTGTCTCTACCAAAAACTATGCCAGACAAGGCATATACAAGATCGGCAGGACCAAAAATAAGATGAAAACACGTTCATCTGGTCATAATACAACCCATGTTGCTGGTGACAAGGTCAAAGTTCTCAAGGAGTTCAAAGTCAACGATGCTACACTCGCAGAACGCAATATCCATACAAAATTGAATGGATTGTTGATCGATAACGAAAAAGAGTTCTTTATGTGTCCGTTCAACCTTCTCGTAAATATTGTTGATGTCATCGTCAACAACGACCAAGAAGAAAATGAACTCGTCAACTCCATTATCGAAACAGTATACAAGCTCAAAAATATACAATTTAACCCATCGGACTGGATGACCGGTATCCCGGAAGGCGCATTTGCGGAAGTATTTACTATCCAACACAATGACCAAACACCAGTTGTACTTGATATATCTAATTGGACTAAACAACACAAAAAAGACTTTATTGACCGATGTATCCAGGAATATGTTACTCAACAAAATAAAGTAGATCAAGAATATCAAATGTGTTGGAAGACCCTACAAAAGTACATTTACGATCAACTATCGGCTCAACTCACCATCCCACGATCCAAGTTCAAGGTGACCGAGTGGAAGCCGTATGTCAAAGATTGTGTTGATGACAAGGAAAATTTGTCCATCAAGTGGCGCGGTTAAAAAATTGAATATTATCGTAACAAATATATAAATGTTTGGCATCAGTCGCGTGTTGCGATCCCGCAAGTCTTCATACGCCGCGGATGACGATATCAAGCAACTGAACGAACGACTCCAAAAATCGGACGAAACGAACGTCGAGCTCGAAAAGTGTAACGAACTCCTTGACGAAATTAATACCAAATTAGAGCTAGATATCCGCAAACTCGTCGCCAAAAACGTCGAACTCGACAAAAATAATACCCGTCTTCGAGAGCATCTAAAAGATGCCGTTCATGATCGAAGCGGCTTACAACAACGAGTCATCGACCTCGAAAACACCATCAAAGAAATAGAACACAGAACCGCTTCTCTTGTACGAGAAACCAGTCAGTTAGTCGAAGAGAATAAGAAATTGACCGCGTGTCTTCAAAAATATTTTACATCATCTAAAAAATAAATGCCAGAAATACACCGTTTAAATTGATTTTTTTTTATATTTATTTATATATAAGTATGTCAAGAATATTAATTTTAACAAGCCTTGATACAAAAAATAAAGCCAGGGTCATATCTCGCTATGAAGAAGATAACAACATATTTGATGGTGATATAGAAGCTTTTTTTCAAAACAATGTACAATTTCGTAATATGAAAATAAACGATGTAGTAGTTATACAAAATACTGATGGAAAAACTAACTTTATTGCCGATCCAAATATATCATTTAGATTATTTTTTAAAAATTTAACTAGCGACACATACTCTGCATTGGATACATTATTTGAATTGTATAGGAAAGGTGATAAATTTGATTTTATCATTTCGTTTTTAGAGCAATCATGGTTGTATGAACCAGCTGTGTCCATGATGTATAGGTTAATATTATCACCGAATGGTAAAATATTTATACCACATTTTGCGGATAAACCATATCAAAATGATCGGTATTATTTTGACAATATACAATGGGTTGAAATGATGCGTGAGAGATATCTGCCGTTGTCACCTTCAAGAGAACTCTTTGAAAAAAATTTCCAGGACACAAAAAAATATACATCGACACTAAAGAAACTAAATCCGGGCGGATATACACGTGAAAATCTTTTACCAATACTTGAACAGTATTCACTACTAAAACAAGTCAACATAACAAAGTTGACAAAGTTGGACGGCATATCTTTGTATTCGACACATACATTTGATGAGTTTACTCTTTTAGAGTACCCGAATGAAATAGCAGACGAAAAAGCAGACGAAAAAGCAGACGATGCTATGGATGATAAAAAATTACTCATTGTAGGAACGAATGGGCTCGAATATTTGAATATTAATGGAATAAATATTTATATATTTGGAGAGAATCATGATATGCCCGTATTCGATGAGAGTGTATTAAATAAGTCATTTTCTTTGCTATATTTTATAGAGCATATGATTCGGACTAAAATAGCAAATAATGAAACAATAGACTTTTTCATTGAACGTGAACGAGATCTTAGTACTATAGGGTATGATAATTATCTAAAGGATTTAGTAGGTAGATCTGTATTAATGACGTCAGGGATGTGCTCATATATGATACAATTATCATATATTTATATATTATCTCTCATATTTGATATTTCACATAAATATGATGTTTTTAACATGCATAAATGGAATAAAAAAATATTTCAAAATATTGTAATGTTGAAAAATAACAACAAGATATCATACAGTAATTTACTTACCGATTTTAGAATGCATTATGTCGACGTTCGAAGGTTGATTGGTATATTTCACAATGAAGTTGTTGATTTAAATTTGTGGGCCGGCCCGGAGTCAGTTTCTGGATTAAATGAAACCTTTATATACAATAATATTTATAACAAATGTAGTCATGATATTTGTCGAAACTATATTTTTGATGAAGTCGGTTTTCGTTTTTTGATGATTGTTGATAATAAATTGGACAAAAAAATAAGCGCACTCGACCGATTGAAAGATAACGATTATAATGATTTGATTTACTCCAAATATGGTATAAAATTAGTCGACACCGCCGAAGACGATGAACATAACTATTATGCATTTGATACAATTTACATGGAATATTTCGAATCTGTTGAAGATCTAAGAGAAAATATGAATCTATTTAGGATGATCGACAACACCAGCAATATGAGTAAACTTTTTGGCAATCAAAGATCTTATCAGACTGTAATGGACGCGGTTACTATGAAATTAATGACACACCTGATTGATAATAATTTAACGAATAATATTATATTTCATGGTGGCAGTGCGCACAGCATAGTGTATTATAATTTTCTACAAAAAAAATATAATGTAAATGCTAATGTCGGTAAATTTAATATACTAAATAATTGTGTACAAATTACTCATGGAGACCTCAAAAAATATAATATTGAACGAGAATCGTTGATAGAAAGGGATTATACAGTGAATTTTATTCGAAATGAAAAGGTTAGTATTAATAAATTGAACGAATATTTAGTAAAACAACTTAATACCCGTGAATCTTTTGATGCCAGTAAATATGACAACTATAAATTACAGTTATTCAATAATATACCAAAATCAATAGTTGGTGGAGTAAATGATAAACTACGGGATCTTGAATACAAAACATTTATATTTCATTATAATTACGATATTAATTATAATGCATCAAAATCCATCATAACTTCACATATTATAGAGCCAACAATCAATATGATAAATACGGGCACCGAGGTTACAATAAAGGCCGGAGGGATAATTTTACACAATATAACAACTATTTTTATACTATGCTTAATTGTTACATGTATTATGATAATAGCACTTATTGCGGCCCGCGATCGTTCGTACGAACCCTATTATGCTATCGAAAATAATCCGGTACCATATCAAAGTATATACTAATATTGATAAATTTATTAAAATAAAAGAAATTCCATGCAGCACACTTTTGGAACTCCAAAAAAACTTAATCTATCATAAATAGTATACTCACGTACACTTTATTTTTTTAACACCACATACTTGTCGCACCCAGCGGCATGCCGCAACGCGCACACATCATCATCTCTCCAATCATGTCCGACCGCTTTTTCACTCATAATGTATAGATCCCCACCATGGAGCCGAACCAAAAAATTGTCACCGACAGGCTCACCTTTGTGAAACCACTGAAAGTGAAGCGGCATGGTCGCACCGAGACGCACCCCGATAACTTTGCGGCGCTCAGTGTCGCCATGATAGCCAATGCCACATGTTCGAATACTACGATACTTGTTACCTTCGCACACCAAACCTCTGAATTTGTTGACTATCAACAACCGACCCATATACTCAATGGTTGCTTTCAGCTCCGATAGGCCCGGCAACTTCGATATATCAACGATCGTCCCTTTGCGGTTCTCATAGTCGGGTGCCCGCGACACGCCTTCTAACAGCATCAAATTCGCACGGGCTCGCTTGTTCAGCACCCTGTTGCGCCTGACATCAAAATATTTCGTATCCCACTCCAGTTCATTCATTTCGCGAAACAAATCGGCATGATCGGCGACAAACCCCCTCAGTACGAGCAAAGCGGCTGGCGAAGTATCCTTTTGGTCCAGCAAGTCGTTCAGAACATAATATTCTGGGTTGATCACCACAGAGTCTTTAAAACAATCGTAGATCGCACGCAGTTCTTCGCACGTAAAGCCGCTGCCAATTTGACCACACTCA
>JACCDM010056590.1_pt1 | contig 11451 bp, 10 predicted proteins | sample 7445851 | NCBI WGS metagenome assembly JACCDM01 (sample SAMN15323438, study PRJNA562643) | freshwater metagenome | isolation source: river surface water | place: USA:Blue River Watershed | collected 2017-08-16
GGGGGAGGGGTAGGTTGTATGTGTTGCCCTTGCAGCAGCCCGTTCTGCACACAAAAAGGTAATTTCAGAAATCTTGATCTAGCCTCTTGACCCAGAGGTGAACTGAGCGAGAATATTTGTCAGAAATACAAAGGACAACTATGAAGAAGTATCTGGCTCCCATTTGCGTTGCTGTCTCAACGCTAGCACTCACAACATCAGCTATCGCTCAGGCCGCTGCTCCTACTTGCAACGCTGCAGCTCAAGAGAAGAAGCTTGCTGGTGCAGCTAAGACTTCATTCCTGAAAAAGTGTGAGCGTGAAGCTACAGAGAAGTGCGAAGCTGCTGCAACTGAGCGCAATCTAGCTGGTGCTGCAAAGAACAGCAACCTGAAGAAGTGTGTCAGAGAAGCTGTAGGTTGATAAGCCTCAGCGTCGACTATGGATTGCACAATCCGAAGATGATGACGGCTTATCAATTCTCTTAAGCTGAAAATAGTTAGATCCGTGATGACCCTCGCATATAGACTTTGCCGGTTATTTCTGTCTCTAATGCTATGTACATTTTTTGCCTCGCAAGCTCACGCGTCTGACAAGCAAGACATAGGACCCTTGTTAAATCAAGGTCGTGGCTTAGATGCTAAAAAAATAGCTTTAACTTTACTTGAAGAGTCAAAAGATAAAGCAGAAAAAGTTCAAAACGCACACTTGCTACTAGATGTGTGCATGTTTATTTCTGACAATGAATGTTTTCGTTTTTACTGGGATTTGCACTGGAAAGAATTATTCGATCAGCTTAATTCTATGCCTAGGGCGAGTGCAGAACAAGAAAACCTGTGGCACGCACAAGCAGACCACGTGACTGCAAAGCATGTCTACAACCTCACTCTTTTCCCTAACGAGAATTTTGTTAAAAGACAGCTGGTTTATGTGAAAGATAGGGTTATCGGCGGGAGTCAATTCGAGTCAGCAAGTCTGCGAACGGTTCTTGAAGCACGTGCAGCAGCTGCGATAGGAGATAGGGCGCTTGCGCGAAAGCTTTTGAGGCGCGCTAGGGCACTTGTACTCGCCAGAAGTTTGAATAACTTTACAGAGCAATTGACTCTCGCTTACTGTGTTGAAACAAGCGTCTATTCGTTGTTTGACACTCAAGAAATTCGGAGATTTGTAAAGTCTTTTCTCCTAGCTAGCGAGGAAACAGGTATAGACGTTAATACGTTTGTTAACCCATATATTGCAGTTCGTATCTATAGAGCAATTTATGAGTCTGGGATTCTTAATTCGCAAGGAAAATCGGCTTATGCTAATTACTTACACTCGCTGTATCAAAATTTACAATTCGCTCCATTCTCGACACTCCAAGCACAAAAAGAAAGCTTCTATGCTTACCTTGAGTTAGATAGATCCTGGGGTAATAACCTCAATATTAATTTTAACTCTGAGCTTGAATTCGCAAAAATTGTAAAACCCTCTAATTTTGATGCAATAGGAGTAAAAGCATATTTGAATTCTATAGGCTCTAACGCTAGAGATGAAGAACATAAACAACTTGATGAGACCTTGAAATGGCTGAAAATTGCTGTAAATGTAGAAGAATCCAATCAAAAAATTTATAAACAAACTCAACAATTTTTTCTCTCTCTTAAATATCGATTGCAGGGTGATGTCAAAAGTGAAAAGAAATATTTGAAGAGCTGGGCAGAGATAATGCTTGCTACATTTAAGCATGGTGGTTTTAGTTTGCTAGATCAACCTCCTGCGTTAAGTGGACTGACAAGTAAGCTTCTACGTTATGCGGTTCAACGATTAATTGAAATTGAACCTAATTCTGAAATTTTGCGAAGGTTGACATATTTTTCAATAGTAACTTTTAATGCAAGCAAGGATGGTGATGCCGCGATCGCATATTCATTGTTGAGGGCAAGTGAATCTGATTTGGAGGCACAACAAATTCAAGATCGAATACGACTCAATGCGAACTACTCTCGAAAAATTTCTGATGCTTACTATAAGGCTGCCAAACATATTCTTTTAAACAAGAAGAAAGAAAATTACGATGGAGGAGTAGGGTTGCTTGACACTTACCAGCTGCTTGAAAAGTTAAATACCAGCGATCAACAGCTTGCGAGGTTTGTGAATACTGCCAATCCATTCGTTGATTTGGACTACAAAACACTGATCCCCAAGGAGGCAGATACTTCAGTGATCTTGTCAGCTGAAGCAGATGGATATGTCCTGACTCTCATCCTCAAAAAAGATTCATCGCAAGTCGTGCTTGCTCCGACTTCTACGAATGAAAGCTGGTTAAGTTCGAAAAGCGTACTTACTTCACAGAACTTGAATAGTGTGTCAAAAGAAAAAATAAAACTGGCTTCAATCCAATTTTCTAAAAAAATATTTGGTGACTCAATGGGCTTCGGATCTCATATCCAGATACTTAGCGGGCCAACATTTATGGGTGTTCCCTACACACTTCTATCGGATCCATCTTCTGGTAAGTGGTTAATTGAGCGAGCAATTGTAGAGTCTTATCTTTCCCCTCAGCAACGTGAAATTGGTAATAGACCCCTGCAAGTGAAGCGACCTGTTGATTACATTGCATTCGCCAATCCGGTGCTTCGATCAAATAAAGAGCAGGCCACTGTAGAAAGCGTTGCTGGAATGATCAGAGGTACAAATGGAGATGTTACAAGTCTCCCCGAATTGCCCGAGACAGAAGTAGAGTCAATCGAATTCTCAAGAGCATTTGAAGGTCAGAAATTGCTCTATTTTGGTAAAGATGCAAGTGCCGAGAACCTAGTTGCTTTAAATCTTAATAACGTACATGTTTTGTCATTTAGCACGCATGGTGTTCTTGCCGGGGAAATTGACGGAGTCAAGAGTAGTGCCATAGTCTTATCACCAACCAAAAACAATAATGGATTAATTTCGACGGATTGGCTATTCTCAGTAACTGGTGCGCCAAATCTCGCAATTCTGTCTACTTGTAATTCGGGTACAACTGCGATGCCCCTAGATAGTTCAGAACTGACCTCTTTGGCGTCTGTTTTCCTCTTAAAAGGTAGCGATGCTGTTATTTCCTCCTACTGGCAGGTAGATTCGCAAGGCACTGCAGAGTTAATGCAAAGGCTTTCAAGGGAGATGAGGAAAACCTCAAGCTATTCGACTGCCCTCTCAACTACCATTAGAGCACTACAAGCACACCCTAAGTGGGGCCATCCTTCAATTTGGGCGGCCTTCGTGATGGTGGGTAACCATAAAAAAAATGAAGTAGCAAATGTCATCAATGATGACATTAGGCTTGAAATCAATGCATCGGTCAGATACGTTTATGAGAAAAAAAATTCAACTGTCTTAATCGGGTTTGAGAACGAAACTGATGGTGCGTGGACGATTGCCGAGACACAAATTGAACTGCAGACGAAGCAACCGTATTCCTCGGTAAAGAAAGGTCGTGTGTATCAACGCGTGAGTGAAGTGGCAGTCTCTGAGGCTAATTTTTATGGCGCTATTGCCGCAGTTCAAAATGTAGATGGTTGGACGTTTAGTGAGATCACTGAATCTGGTGAGTTTAGAAAAATTTGTACGCTTGAGCGCGTTGCCAAAGACTGGCTTATCGGAGATTTTTTTAGAACATCAACGCATATATATAGCCTCTTTCGCCGTCCTTCAGATGATGGAGTTGAAGTTGCTCTGGCAAGCATTTCAATCAAAGATTGTTCTTCAACAATAAAAGGGGCTTTCCCACTCAAAACCGGTGTTGATGGGTATGCTAATTTGAGACTCTTTCCTCTTGCAGGAGGGAAAGAAATCGTCTTCTGGGTTGGTGTGCCGAACAGTGAGAAAGCGAATACTTTCCCTGGGCCCATTACTGAACTTGGGGTTGCTCCGGTTTGCGGTTATCACACGATTAACACTTACTTTGTCCTCGACGCAGGCTTGATGATGAAAAGTGAGGGCATGACTAACTATGCAAATATGAAAATTGACAGCATCCGCTTGGCTGGTAGCGAAATAGGAGTGCTTGGTCTGTGGAGTGATGCATGCACCGGCAAAGTTGTACCGCGTTTTCTTTCCAGCGAATTTTTCAAGCTAGAGAAGCATTTAGATCGCGAGAGGGTGCTCGAAAAGTCAGATAGGTTTGGTGTCGAGATTGAACAATTGGTTACTCAAAATTTCGAATATGTTTCTCGTCTCTGGTGGAGACCAGAAGCAGAGTATTTGTTCGTTGAAGGGTCCCCAATTTATACAGCTGGGTTCTTTGGGCATGTGACAAAAAAGACGGTTGGGAATGATGCTTTCTATGAATGGCTGCTAGGGCTTCCTAACGTTTACTCATACAGTTTTCGAACAAAGAAGTGGCGAAGAATTTCAACTTCAGACGAATGTAAATTCCCTCAGCCGCTTGGCTACAGTAAGGGCTCTTTTTTCTTGTGCAACGAGCTAGTCCCTTCAAAAAACAAGCGTACTATTCATCTGAAGCGTATCCACTGAGAGGTTCTTATGCGTTACTTCCCCCTCGTAAGCGTTCTTGTGACCTTGGTTTCATCTTCATTGGCTGTTGGAGCTAGAGAAGTTCAAAACTTTAACTTCAAGTTTGATGCATCTAATTTGCGCCCGGCAACAGTGATAATTGGTGCTAGTGACTCGCTCAATGTAATGGCTGCTGAAGCGGCCAGTAGAGCACTATCGTTTAAGGAAGAGTCAGCAAAAAGAGGGGTGGCTGAAGCTGCAATCTATCAAAAAGTTTCAGCTGGAACGGTGCTTATTGCTACCGAAGACGGGCTCGGAAGTGGTGCGGTAATTACCAACAATGGACACATACTGACCAATCAGCACGTAGTCGGGGATGCGAAGACAGTAAAAGTTTTTTTCAAACCTATTTCTGGTTCAAATGAACTAGAAAAGGCTATTGAGACTTCTGGAACAGTCTTAAAGGTAAATACAAGAACCGATCTGGCTTTAGTTCGAGTCGATAGAGTGCCTACAAATGTACGTCCCATCCCTTTGAAGCTTGATGGCCCACCTGCAATTGGTGAAGATGCGCACGCTGTTGGACACCCGCGTGGTGAGGTGTGGTCATACACGCGTGGATACGTTAGTCAATACAGATCAAGTTATGTTTGGAACACAGGTAAATCTGATCCATCTCGTAGTGCAGATGTTATCCAAACGCAGACCCCAATCAATCCAGGTAATTCTGGAGGGCCTTTGGTTAACGCAGATGGACAGATGATTGGATTGAATAGTTTTGGTGATCCTAAATCACCTGGATTGAACTTTGCAGTTGCTATTTCAACTATCCAAAACTTCCTCAAGCAAGATGGCAGCTTAATTGAGAAGCCACGACCTACTGGCTCGCAACAAACTACAAAATCAAAAAATGGCTGTGGCAACGAACCTGTGGGGCAGAAGTCAGGGGAGTGGAAATCAGGCCCAGCCACATTAGTGTATTTTGACCCCGGCTGCAAAGGCCGATCTACTGTAGTGAAGATCATTCCTCAAAAGGCGGATGAACCAATTGTCTTTTTCATTGAAGACAAACAAAGTGGTAATAGAGAAACTATTGGGCTTTTTGATTTCGATCGCGACGGGCGAATCGATTTCACATTAGTTGATGTTGATGGAGATGGGATCTGGGACCTTTCCGGTGACAACAAACCCGGTGAGTCGGTGGCTTCCAACTTGAAACCAATTAAGAAAGGCTAGTATTAGTTCTTCGTGTGTTTGGGTTCTGGAAAAATTTTTCTTTACATAGCAGTTCGTAAAGTGCTGAGTAAATATGCTGCAACAGCGTTATGTTGGTGGACTTCGCTGGTTTGGGCACACGGCGGGGGACTTGATGCCTCCGGTTGTCACCAGAATCGCAAAACAGGTGACTACCATTGTCATCGTTCTCCAGCCGCAGCTCCGAAAAAAGAGCAACCGGGCAACCTTCAGAGGCCTTCGTCCGACCCCACCTGCCATGTCGGCCCAAGAGGTGGAACCTACACAATCACCCCGAGTGGCCGGAAGAACTATAACGGCTGCTGATACTGAGGTTTTGAGAGCACGAAATACTTGATTTTCACTATCACTTAGATCGCCAAGATGAACGCCCTTGTCATTGCATGCCTGATGGTTTTTCTATCTGCAAACAGTTTTGCTGCTACGTATCGTTGTGAAGTGCAGTCTGCGACTATTTTTGATACAAGTCTTACTGTGCAAGTACTCTCAAAAACATATCTCAAAGGTCGCCAGCAGCACGTCATCATTGAGGATGGCACTAAGTCCTTTGTACAGCGATGTTCACTTAACCCGTTGGTGGGTAAGGTGGAATGTGACAGGTATGAAGCCGATCGAGTAACCAAAGATGCAAACATCAATTTCAAGAAATTTTACTTTTTCAAGTCACAGTTCGATGTTCAATTACTCAGTGATTTGTCATTCATTGAGAATAACGGTAGAGGTGGTTTAGCTTATGGTCAGTGCAAGTTAATCAATCCCTAATTTGACCTTACATGTTCGCCTCAGCTTCGATCGTTTATTACCTCCCCGGTCACGGAGGAAGCCTTCACAAAGGACTTGGAGAGGGGCTTCTAAGTCGAGGCTATGAGGTCACCGGTCGAGAGACTTTAGGAGGCTTCCGTGCTCTTGCGTTCGAAGATCAAGTTGATACGGTAGCGGAAGACTTGGAAAAGAACTTCTGGATAGAAGACGCTCAAGTTATCTGTGTGTCGTTCGGTGCCTACTTGTTTCTTCACGCACAAGAAAAGTTGCCTCCATTTCCCGGTAAGGTGTTACTGCTGTCTCCGATAATTGGTGAGTTCAAGAATGACTCAACCAGCCTAGGGTTCATTCCTCCCAGAGCAGGGAAGCTTATGAGACTAGCCCGGGAAGGTCGCTATCGTGTTCCCAAACAATGTGAGATTCATGTTGGCTCTGAAGACTGGCAAAGTCAGCCTGAGGTCGTCACTGAGTTCGGGCGGCTAACGGGGATAGCAGTCAATGTTGCTCAAGGCAGGGGACATGACCTTGGGAAAGACTATGTTGGCCCATTACTTGACAGGCTATGAGATTTATCGAGCGAGGCCAGACCAGCGTTTATTAGTCTTTGTTGCTTGTCATTCCATTCCTGAAGCTTTGGTATCTCACTCGAGAGGTCATTCGCCAGCTTTAAATCAGCCTCCATGCGTTCCCAAAAGTTATTTTTTCTCGATGCCAATTTTTTGTAGATCAAGTAGGGTGCCATCGGTAGGATGGATAAAAAGACGCCAATGATCACAATAGCTGGTAATGTTAGCCAGCGACTAAAGCTACTTCCTAAAAGTGCACCCATCGTAGTGAAGAAAAGTCCACCACATGCTAGTCCAAAGGAGAGAAAAATTACTTTGAGAAAGCAACGAATCAACCAGTAGCCTAACAACTTATTTCTATCAGCGTAAACACGACGAGCCCTTTCACTGATCCAGCCCTCTGGCTTGAAGAACCGCCACACCTGTTGTTCCCATCGCTCATGTGCGCCTCTCCATGCGCTACCCAAATAAATACCGCAGATAGCAGCACCTAAGGCGATGATGAATGTTTCATGCTCTTCATATGAGGTCATCACAAGAGCTCCATAGAGAATAGAAACGGCTGTAGGGTTCAGAACTGCACTTGGTGAAAAACGACTTAGCATACGCACCTTTTGTAGTCACAGACTCTTTGACTTGCAGAAGTAATTAATCTAGATGGTAAATGGTTTTGTTTTTGAAAATTTGCTTCTGCTAATTATCAAAGAGAGGGAGTGAGCTCGACTGCACCCGATCCTTCGAGAGTTCAGGAAAGAAGTCAACTTCCAGTTCATCTGCCCAGCACTCTTTCAGCACCTGTTCAGCGGCCATCTCGGTCATCAGCCCTGTATTGACCATCAATGCGTCATGAATCGGTAGGGCCGTGATGCCAAGTTCAATAAGCCTAAGTTGTGCGCTGATCATGATTTGCCCTTCGAGGCTTTGCAGCATCACTCCCAGTCCTTTGTTGAATGGCACGAAAGGATAAATCTTTTGAGTCTCAGCCATGATGGCCAGAAAGGTCTCCTTCTCGATCACTATTTCATTATTCTTGTCGGCAGCCCCAAAAATGACACGACCAGCATGATCACTGCCCAGACTGCGGTTGATCGCTGACTTCACGACATCACGTCCAAACCCAGTAGTTTTGACGATCTCTAGATAGGGGTCTGGTGGCAATTCTTGTTTGACTAGTGCAGAGGCCATTCGAAGGTGATTGGCCTTCAAATCAATCTCGACGACAGGCTTGCCATTGATGAGAGTGTTCAGTCGAACCTTGGCTTTTTTATCGGGCAGGCGTTGCATGTCCATGTAAACGCGACCACCTTGTAGTGGCATGTCTGGTTCTTCAAGGTAGATCAACTGCTGAGGCCCGTGCAACGCGTAGGACTGTTCACGCAAATGATCGTTGATTGCTTTCATGTTCTTCAAGTCATGTGATGAAGCACCAGCCCCTAGATAGACTTTTCTTTTGCCTCCGTTTTCTTCATTAGAATGGCTTGCAAATATGTACTCGTCGGTAAATGGCTTGCGAACTAGGTACAACCACTGGAAGATTTCTCTTTCAAGTTCTGGAGTCGGGCAGTGCATCGTGGACGTGTGTTGCATGTTGTTTCCTGAGACTGCTGGAAGTAGCCAGTCCATAACCCTCAGACGCTCTAAAACGGCCATGGTGGGCCTATGAGACAAGTAGATCTGGTCATGGAGGTATCCCCCCTTGTTGTACATCTCTGGCTTTGTCGGCAGAGCCAGCCACTTTCGTTGGTAGATGCAATGCACAAGATTGGCAAGCACCATGCGGGCTGCGTCCCTGATCTTTTTCTGATCTTGTGATTTTTTGCGAGGAATGCCGCTGGTGATTTGATCGAGGACACTTGCCACGTCATCCCGAGGACCTTCAAGGTCCTTGATAGTTAGATACCTGATGTAAGTGGCATTGTCTTTATGTGCATCAGGGTAAGCGATGGTCTGAGCTGCTTGCTTCGCTGCTAAAGCGCTGGCTTGTTGGGTGATGGTCATGATTACTGTTTCCCTATATAGCTGTAGCAATTGATTTATGTACTCTCTTCTAAGTATGTGTATTACTACTACAAATAGTCCACTGTGAGGTACACACTTCAAGTACTTCACTTGTTGATATGTCTAACTTATTGGCTGTTATCCATGGTGTTGCAGGGACCTTCAGCGGCTCACATTCAAGCCCCTGTTGAACCTTGAAAGTGCCCCTGAAGGCCCAAGTACCATTTCATTGGTTTATGGCAGTTGAACCAGTAGATTCCTGAAGCTTTCTTACCGCTGATCGCACTGTCTCAAAGTTAAGGCCCAGACAGTCACCGATGGCACGCCACGGCATAGCTTGATTCCTAAGTTCAATGGCTCTAAGGATTGACTCCGCAGGGACCGAAGACTTACGGTGATATTTGTGCCCAGCTTTAAACTGTGCGGCAGGCCTTAAGTTCCTCAAACTGTTGTGGTTCATGTTCCTACGGTTTTTGTCTTTACCCCGTACTTGTAGCGAGGTCAATTTATCGATAAGTTCATCAATAGTCAGTCTCACTGGGATGTCGTATCCCTTGATGTTTCCTGATACTTCGTACCTATCGAACTTGGCAGTCATAGGATTGGCATAGTTCGAGATGATCCCGATGCATGCATACTTTTCTGCTAGGTAAATGGCCTCTGACAAATTGGTCTTATTGGTGCGTGAATTGAGTCGAACAGTTGCAATAGGCTTAAGCCAAACTGGATGGATAACGGTTAAATATTTCAAGATAAAACTCCAAAGCAAAGCTCACCGAGGGTCATGAATGACGCCGGAGGGCAGGATTAGCGAAAAAGGGGAGGTTCCTTCAGCGTGAAGAGGCCACGCTTAAAAGGTGCAGGTGCTGCTTGGTTGACTCAAGCCTTCTGCAATGAGATTTAGATTGCCAAATATCGCGCCGTGAGCGCTTATGTCAGAGGCATTGCCGATATATAGCTGGCGGATGCATAAAGATATTCAAGCAAACAATATTTTATCATGAAATTAAAATAAATGCAACATTTATATTGAAGATTTTCAATATTTATTTGCTATTGAGGTAATAAATAATTCCAATACTTGACCGCAGGGCGCTGGCAACGTGAGTGTATCTGGCCTTTCCGACGTTGTGAGATACTGAATGTCCCATGATTTGATCGATAACAGCCTCAGGAACATTGGCCATCACCAGTTTTGACCTAAAGGTATGCCTGAAGCTGTGGAAGTCGAGATCTGTCATGCCCAAAGACTTTAGATAGCGACCGAACCAATTGCTGAAATATCCCCCAGCCTTGTCTTGCCTCATGGGCAGCAAGGGCCACATGTTTTCGTGCCCCGCTTTGGCCTGAGCCATGGCATAGCTCAGAAATCCAGCGTCGACCAATGCCTGATGAATAGGTATTTTTCTTTTGGCTGCGACTGATTTGAGCTTTTGGTGTTCGGCCTTGTCGGTGATGTTTAGCCAGTAACCATCGGGTTCTTCAACCAAGTCGGAAGGGGTTAGTTGTGCCAATTCACTGAGCCTTGCACCTGTGTACATCGCCAACATCGGAAGCCAATAAGCAGCTTCGGCTCCAGCCCCGACGTGTCTGGTGAGTGGGCTTTTATTAGGGCTTTTGAGCGCACTCAGCAAGGTGGAGATCTCTGAATCGCTCCAGTTTCTTCGATTGCTGGCTTGCGAGTATTTAACTTCGATGCCGCGCCACGGATTTCTTGGAATCAGTTCAAGGTCATCGCTGGCAAAGTTCAGCAGGCTTTTGATCCAAGTGAGTTTTCCGTGGGCTGTTTTCCTACTTTTGCAACGTTCTACCAGATGGGCGCTGTATTGCTGCCCAAACTTGCGACTCAAGTCACTCAGGTCCATGTCGGGAACCTCCAGCATTGCCATCAGACCTTCGACGGCCAACTCGCAGGCGCGGAAGGTGTCTTGGCTGGGTTTCTTGGTAGTTTTCCATTCACTTAGCAGTGACCTGACGGTGTAAATCGGTTTGGGGTCTTGTGCTGTTTTCTTTGATCCGATCAACAAGTGATTGGAGACTTCAGGGCTGAGCAGCTGGGCCCGAAGCGCAAGGGCTTGTGCGTTAGCTTCACGCTTGCTGGTTGTGTGGAGTGATCTGACAATGCGGCTGCGCCCATCGAAGAGATGGCGTTGTCGCTGAGGGATGATGAAACGCAGGTAGAACGTACCGTTGCGTAGAAACAGGCCTGTTTGTTGGGACATTGTTTGCGCTGGAAAGTGACACAAAAAGTGACACACTGCGCTTGTCCGGACCTGTAAAACTTGTCCAAGTCCTTGATTCATAAGGACTTGCGAGGAAGAAGTTGACGAGCCTTGACCCCGGCACTGGCTCCACAGTTAGGGCTGCTTGGTTCCCCACCTGACCCGGTTGGCCGCTTCACCATGCGGGAAGGCCCGTCA
>JACCDM011467929.1_pt1 | contig 11449 bp, 4 predicted proteins | sample 7445851 | NCBI WGS metagenome assembly JACCDM01 (sample SAMN15323438, study PRJNA562643) | freshwater metagenome | isolation source: river surface water | place: USA:Blue River Watershed | collected 2017-08-16
AAGCCAACGGCATTTGCAATTTCTTGAGCACAACTTTCAGCTGGGTTGACCCATTGAGTGTCTTTCACAAATGCTGCTGTGGGTGTGCTGTGAGAATTCAAAGCCACGTGTGTTCGACCCTGGCGCATGCGAGATAAAGTTTCTTTCCCTGCTGTCACAATCGGGTCACAACCCAAGATCAAATCGGCTGCAGCCATGCTGACGCGCGTGGTTTGAATGTGATCTTGATGTTTGGCCAAGAGCACATGGCTCCAAGTGGCACCACCCTTTTGTGCCAATCCAGCAGAATCTTGTGTCACGATGCCCAAACCGTCTAAGTGGGCGGCCATGCCCAACAATTGGCCAATCGTGATCACACCTGTTCCGCCCACGCCGGCGACCACAATGCCATAAGTGTTGAACGAAGAACTTAAATCTGGCAAGCTTGGCAGGTTTAAAGCTGGCAATTGCGCGGGACTGAATTTTTGTTCTTTGGATTTTTTACGCAGTTGGCCACCTTCAATGCTGATGAAGCTGGGACAAAAACCTTTGAGGCAACTGGTGTCCTTGTTGCACGTGTTTTGATTGATCGTGCGCTTTCGCCCGAAGTCGGTTTCCAAGGGTTCAACTGAGAGGCAATTCGATTGCACACCGCAGTCGCCACAGCCTTCACAGACCAATTCATTGATCATCACGCGCACAGCCGGATCGACCATGGTGCCGCGTTTGCGGCGGCGACGTTTTTCAGTGGCACAGGTTTGGTCGTAAATGATGACCGTGCAACCCTTCACTTCACGCAATTCCCGTTGAATGGCATCCAATTCATCACGGTGATGAACCAACACGCCTTCGGCCAATGCAACACCGTTGTATTTTTCAGGTTCGTCAGTGACCACCTTGATGACCACGGCACCTTCAGCACGCATGCTTTGTGCAATTTGAACAACCGAGTGCCCCTCTGCGCGCTCACCAACACGTTGGCCGCCTGTCATGGCAACGGCATCGTTGTACAAAATCTTGTAGGTGATGTTCACGCCTGCTGCAATGCTTTGACGAATGGCCAAAATACCGCTGTGAAAGTAAGTGCCATCGCCGATGTTGGCAAACACATGTTGTTCATTGCTGAAATGTTGTTGACCAATCCAAGGCGTGCCTTCACCGCCCATTTGGGTAAAGCCCACCGTGCTGCGGTCCATCCACAAACTCATGAAGTGGCAACCAATGCCCGCCATGGCCCTGGAACCTTCAGGTACTTTGGTGCTGGTGTTGTGCGGACAACCAGAGCAAAACCACGGCATGCGATCGGCAGCTGGATTTAAAACCAAACTGTTTTGCGAACGCTCTTTGCCTTCGATGATTTGTAACTGCGCATTCATGCGGGCCACAATGTCAGAAGGCAAATCTAATTTCAAAAGACGATGTGCCAAAGCTTTGGCAATCAGTGTGGGCGTGAGATCGGCATTGGCACGCAACAAGCGGTGAGCCATAGGGTTGGGTACCGACCACTCACCGCCAGCATCGTCACCGTCCAGTTCGTCAAACTTGCCCACAATGCGCGGACGTTTTGAATCGGGCCAGTTGTAGAGCTCTTCTTTCAACTGGTATTCAATGATTTGGCGCTTTTCTTCGACGACCAATATTTCTTTCAAGCCTTGCGCGAATTCGCGCGTGGTTTGGGCTTCGAGTGGCCACACCACCGACACTTTGTGAACCCGAATCCCCAGGCGTTGGCATGTCTCGTTGTCAAGACCCAAATCGACCAAAGCTTGCCGCGTGTCGTTGTAGGCTTTGCCGCTGGCAATGATGCCGTACTGATCATGAGGGCCTTGAATGACGTTGTGATTCAGGCGATTGGCGCGAATGTAAGCCAAAGCGGCGTACCATTTGAAATCAAACAAACGTGCTTCTTGCTCGAGGGCTGTGTCGGGCCAGCGAATGTGCACGCCACCTGGCGGCATTTCAAAATCAGGCAATGCGATCTTCACGCGATCGGCGTTAATGTCAGCAGTAGCACTGGACTCGACAATTTCTTGAATGGTCTTCATGCCAGACCAAACACCCGCAAATCGGCTGAGCCCAATGGCATGCACGCCCAAGTCCAACACTTCTTGCACGGAGGCTGGAAAGAAAACAGGCAGACCACAAGCTTTGAAGATGTGATCACTTTGGTGTGCAGCGGTTGAACTTTTGGCGACATGATCGTCACCCGCAACTGCCAACACACCGCCCCAGGGTGTGGTCCCTGCCATGTTGGCATGTTTGAACACATCAGAGCAACGGTCGACCCCAGGTCCTTTACCGTACCAAATGCCAAACACCCCATCCAGCTTGTTGCTGCCAGGCGGTGCAAAGCCGAGTTGTTGTGTCCCCCACAAGGCCGTGGCAGCCAGCTCCTCGTTCACACCAGGCTGAAAAACAATGTTGTGCTTTTCTAAATAAGGCTTGGCTTTCCAAAGGGCTTGGTCATAACCGCCCAAAGGTGAACCGCGATACCCACTGATGAGGGCGCCTGTATTTTTACCCGCCAGCGCATCGCGCTCTTGCTGCAGCATGGGCAAGCGAACCAGCGCTTGAACGCCGCTCATGAAGGCACGACCCGAGGTCAAGCTGTATTTGTCGTCCAGTGTCACGTTGGCCAGTGCTTGGCGCAAATGTTCGGGCAAGGGAGCGTTCATGGTGTTCCACCTTCAAGTGCGATGCATCGCAGTGTAGAACGACAAAGCCTAACGTGGAAGCAAAACCCATGCTTTCATGTCTTGTTTGAGACGGCCCGCCAATTCACCTGCGGCCTCGCCAGATCCGGCATAAAAGTCAGCCCGAACAGCACCCACGATGGCACTGCCAGTGTCTTGGGCAATCACCAGCCGTTGGAGCTGGGTTTGAGGGCCGTGACTCACCAACCAAACCGGTGTTCCGTAGGGAATGCTGCCAGGATCAACCGCAATGGATCGGCCAGCTGTCAAGGGAACACCTTGCGCGCCCTTGGGGCCCAACAAAGCATCTTGAGGGTTCAGCGCTTCCTCTTTGAAAAACACATAGCGCGGATTTTTGGCCAGCAACTCCTGCGTTCGTTTGGGGTTTTGTGCAAGCCAAGCTTTGATGCCTGGCCAAGTGGCATCTTTGGTCAGGTTTTGGTCCAGCAACCAACGCCCAATGCTTTGATAGGGCTGATCGTTTGTGCCTGCAAATGCCAAACGAATTTGTTTGCGTGACCCGTCGGCCTGTGTCACCCAAAGCCTGCCAGAGCCTTGAATGTGCAAAATCATGGCATCGATGGGGTCGGCGAGGAAGGCCAGCTCCTTGCCTTTCAGGGCGCTTTGGGCTGCAGGCAATTTGCCAATCTCTTCACGTGTGTACCAAGGCGAGCGGGATTTCAAGTTGGCCGGCGGACTGTAAAGAGGGACCGTGAAACCAGGCTTGGCCACCCTGGACGCTTCGAGGACCGGTTCGTAATAAGCGGTTAACAGGCCGTTTGCAGGCTGAGGCGTACTTTGCAGGCTCTCAACGCGGTAGGGCTGAAAATTTTGCACCAACCAAGCGCGCTGTTGGGCAACGCTTTGGCCCTCTAAGCGCTTGATGGCTTGGCACAGTGGGCTTGCTGCGACAGCGCTTCTTGAACAGCTTTGCAGCCAAGCGGCCCAAGCCTCATTCAGATTGTCATGCTCAACGCCGGGCAGTTCAGACCAATTGCTTTGAACCCAGCGACTTTTGCTTTGATTGACAACGGTCGTTACAGGGTTGGGGGGTGAAGATGCGGCGGGTGTGGTTGCGCCTGGGGGCGTCACCGGGGGGGGTGTTTTCTGCGGCGAAGCGCAGGACAGCAACAGGCCAATGCACGCCATGACAAGGCTGTAGTTAGCGCAATGACGGACTTTCACGATGGGATTTCGCGCAAAAGGTTGGCCAACTCCACGGCGGACTTGACGTCCATTTTTTCAAACACTCGCGAGCGATGCACCTCAACGGTTCGAACACTGATGTCAAGTTGGCTGGCAATGAGCTTGTTGGGCAATCCTTCGATCACCAGACGCATGACATCACGCTCGCGCTCCGTGAGCTCTTCCAAGCGCGTGACCAAACCCGCGCTGTGAAGCCGCAGAGCCAAACGATCTTGCGACAAAGCCAAAGCTTGTTCCACACGATCAACCAGCGCATTGTCTGAAAATGGCTTTTCGCAAAAATCAAAAGCGCCACGTTTAACGCTGTCAACGGCTGTTGGCACATCAGCATGACCACTTAAAAAAATCACAGGCCAGGTGTGTGCCAAACCGTTGCCAATCAGGGTTTCAAACAGGGCCAAGCCACTTTGACCAGGCATGCGCACATCCAACAAAATACAACCCGCTTCGGTCGGTACAGGTGCGTTGGTGCCGGGAAACTTGTGGCCGAGCATCCGCTCAAATGCATCGGCACTGTCAAACGACTCGCTCATCAGACGACGTGATCGCAACAACCAAGCCATGGCGTCGCGAACGATGGCATCGTCGTCAATGATGAATACGCAGGCGTTGAGAACGGGTTGCATGCGCGAATTCTAAGCCTTGCTTAAACCTCGGCCGCGGTTGGCAGCGTGAATCGAAAAAGCGTGCCACCGGAAGCTTGTCGCACAAACTCCAGGTGACCCCCGTGCTGTTCGACCACGGTTCGGCAAAGGCTGAGGCCCAAACCCATGCCTTCGGACTTGGTGGTGAAAAAGGGCGTGAACAGTTGTTTTTCAATGTCGTCCGTGATGCCCACGCCGACATCGCTGACCGAAAACTCTATCCATCCGTGCGACAGACTGGAAGCCGCTCGCTTGACTTGGAGTGTGAGCACACGGTCTTGGCATTCAGGGTGGTCCATGGCTTGCATCCCATTGCGCGCCAAATTCAAAAGCACTTGCTCGACCATGGTGCGATCGCACAAGACGGGTGCCAAGGCCGCGTCGATGCGCGTCGTCACTTTCACATGCAACTTTTGCGCTTGTAACTGAATCAAGGGCATCACAGCATCCATGATCAAGCCAGGCCGAACAACCTCTCGGTCTTGGTCACGACGGCGCACGAAATCATGAACACTGTTGATGACTTTGCCTGCACGGCTAGCCTGCTCTGAAATACGCTCCAAGGCCATTCTCAAATCACCCAAGGTGTCGGCCGGGCTGTGGGGTTGTTGAATCAAGTTCAGAGAACCTGTGGCATAACTTGAAATCGCAGACAGGGGCTGGTTCAGTTCGTGGCTCAGCAATGAGGCCATCTCACCGACTGTGGCCAAACGCGCCGTGGCTTGCAAGCGCTCTTGACTGGCGCGTGACAACTCTTCAATGCGGCGTTGTTCACTGAGGTCCAAAAAGGCACTCATCCAGCCCGTTTGTTTGCCTAAAACATTGATCAACGGCGCTTCAAAGATCAACACGGGAAAGCGCGTGCCGTCTTTCCGCACGAAGACGGACTCAAAGCCTTCGCGAGGTGGCGAATTGCCTGCCAAACGAACGGCTTGCCTTTGCTGGTATTCACCGACCATTTCAGGCGGCCAATAAGGCATGGGCGCTGATTTGCCCAGAAGTTGTTCGGCCTCAAACCCCACCATTTGACAAAAGGCGGGGTTCACGTAAGTGATTCGACCATGCAAATCACGGGCCCGTAAACCTGTGACCAAAGAGTCCTCCATGGCTTTGCGAAAGGCCAGCGCATCGGCCAAATCGCGTTCGGCTTTGAGGCGTCTGCGCGAGTCTTTGACCAACAACACCAACACCGAGACCAGCGCAATGGACATGGCGGTGACCAATGCAGGCAAGATGCTTGGAAACACATCGGGGGCGCTGCGTCTGCCGTCCATTCTCAAAACCAAGGTGTTGCCAGGCAAGTCGAGCAGTTGCGTCGCAGAAAACAAACGCCGAGAGCGAGGCAGCGTGCCATGAATGGCCAAACGCGTGCCATCGGACTCGATGAAAGAAATCTCATTGCGACGTCCATAGGTCTCACCCAATTGGGACGCCAAAATGTCTTGAAGACCATAGGTCACCAGCACAAACCCAATGGGCATGCCATTTTCCAAAGTAGGCATGCACATTTCCATGACCTCAAAGCCCAGTCCATTGTTTTGAGGCACAAAATAACTTCTGGAATAGGCGGGGCCATTCAATCGTTTGGCGCGCAGACAGGTCTGGATGATTTCCGCTTGTTCGTTCAGCCGATTTTTGGCATTGAAAACCGGCTCCCGCAATGGCGAGTCAACGCCCTGAACCACAAGGCCTTGTGCATCGCGCCGTTCTACGCGCAACCACTCACGGTTGAGGCTGAACAAGTTACGCACTTCGGACTCCCACAATTTGGGCGCCAAGCCTTTGGCTTGCAAATTTTGCAAACTTAAAACATGACGACCCAAGCTGCCGCGAATGTCGCTGACGGCATCGGCTGTGTCTCGGTCCAATTCGGCTTGGTACTGGCTGGCTTCATACCGACCCGCTAGCCAAACCAGCGTCACCAGCAATGCCACCACCAAACCGACCAACGCAATCCACAAGGAAATGCGGCGATCGGTGAACGACCGTGTTGCAGACGTGAAGAATTGCCAAAATGGCTTGAGCTTCATCAGATCGTTTGCGCGAAGGGAGGGCATGGACGCAGGGCCTCAGTTCCGTCAAGGCGCCGCAGCGTGCGACACGATCTTGGTGACCTTGGGATCGCTCCACGTGCCATCAATTGAAAACTCTTGTGTGTTGACACGGCTCAAGGGTTGCTTCAAAACAAGTTGGGCTAAAAACGTGCTCAAGCCAATGGCAGGATTCAAGGCAATGCCCGCCAACAAAGAGGCTGTCCCCGCGTCCACTTCGGGCAGGATCAACACCCGTAAATTTTGTGTTTCGCGTGCAATGTCCGAATGGCCCTCCATTTGAACAACGGCATTGACGCCTTTCATTTGCAGATTTCGCGTTGCGGCAATGCCTTGCTGAATCGTGACGTCGCCGCGAATGGTGTCAAACGAAAAGCCGGCACTGAAGACGTCACGGAAATCCAACAACAAGCGTCGTGGCAAGGCTTGCAAACTCAGCACACCCAATAACTTGGCGACGCCTGGTTCGGCTTGCAAAAATTGACCACGCCCAATGTTGACATTGAAGCGGCCGCTCAATGTGGGGTAGTTCAAGGTCAATGGCGAGCCCTGCCAACTGACTTGACCTTCTAACTTACCACCCCCTCCACGCAGCGCATCTTTGGTCCCCAACCGGTTCAACAAATCGCCCGAGTCCGACACGTCCAAACGGAAGTTCATGTCGGTGACGGCTTGTTGTGACCCCTCTCTGGCGGTCAACCATTTGCCATTGGCCTTGAAGCTTGCCTCAGGGACCGTGATGTTGAGCTTGCTCAAACGCCATTCGCGCCCTGCAGTGCTGCGTGGTGAGGTGGGGTCGGTGTTGATGGCTTCGATTTCAACGCGGCCCAGTTTTTTACCGCGTAACTCGAGGTCTTCCACCACAATGTCCAAAGCAGGAATGGCGACAGGTGAGTCTTCCAGCAAGGATTCAACCGTTTGATCCGCAGAAGGAGGCAAGTTCAAACGCGCCAAGCGTGCATAGATACGACCCGCATTTTGGTTGTTGGATTGACGGTACTCTAAATACCCACTGAACTCGCGCGCATCCGTTTGTGCGCGCCAAACAGCGCCTTCACGTGAGCCGCTCACGGACACATTGTGCAAATTGCGTCCTTGGATCGTCAATTCATTGGCTTTGAGGCTGAGGCGCGTGGGCAAATAAGTCAGGCTTGCGGTGGACAAACTGCTGTTGTGGGTCGCCACATCAGCGGCGCTTGATTTGGGCGGTGAGAGCGTTTGAAGCCAGTCATCCAGCGAAAGGCTTGGCAAATTGACCACAGCCAAGACGCCGACATCGCTGTTGGTTGGCATGCCTGTGGTATCGCCCACCAGCCAACGACCACTGATCACGCGGGGCTCGTTACCCGAGAGGTCGCGGACATAGGAAGCAGACAATGCGCGACCCCAAGAGAGTTGAATTTGATCGCGTGTGGCCTTGTTTTGATTCAAACTCTGAATGGTGTTGTCGTATTTGAAGGACACCAAGTCTTCACTGCGTTTGCTCAGTGGCGACGGCAAACTCAGTGCAAGTCCTTGAAGTTGTGATTGAATGCTGAGCTCGCTTTGGCCGCCTTTGAAGCCCAAGCTGGCGGTGTAGGGCGTGCTGCCATTGGCTTGTTGGGCCAAAGAACTGAGCCAAGGAATTTCTTTGGCCTGGCGCATGCCGTGGGCGCTTGCTTGCCCTTGAACTCGGATCAAGGGGTTGGCTTCAGTGCTCTTGTCTGGCAACTTTCTTGATCCACCTTCTAATTTGATGGGGCCACCCAAGAACTGAGCATTCACGCCCACCAAGTTGAAGCCCGACTCGTTGAAAGAAATATTGCCTTGGGCTTTTTCAAACAATGGCAAGGTTGTTTGCAAGCGCACATCGTTGTTGTTCAAGGTGACATTGCCTTGGATGGCCGTTTTATCCAATTCGGCCAGCGGAAAACTGAACTTGAGGCGTGCATTCAAACTGCCTGAGCTTTGAGCTTGTGACAACACCCCGCCCAACAGGTTGTTCACGGGGGATTGACGCAACTCTGTTAACGCCACGTTGGCACTGGTTTTGGATTCCCCTTGAACATTGACCACCACTTTGCCACTTAAATTGGGAATCTCGGCTTTGATTTGGGTAAAGGGCACGTTGCCCCATTTGCCAGATGCACCATTGACCTTGAAGTTGTAACGGTCAAACACAATGTCACCGTTGACATTGTTCATGGCTGGCCAGCTGAGCTCTTGTGCGGTGTTCCGGGTGTTTTTGGTGTGGGGGGGAACATAAGCATATTGAACGTCTTTGACCTTGCCGGCAAACCTGAATTCGCCATCTTTGGGGTTGGCAAACGGCATTTGACGCAGGTCGCCTTTGATCTTGACGGCCACACCCTGTACCTCACCTTTCAGCACCGAATCGCGCACGTAGTGACGCACGGTTTGTGGCAGTGTGATCGGCAAATAACGGTGCACGCGGGAAGCATCACCCCGCGCAATCGTGCCTTGCAACTCCAAGACGCCCAAACTGTTGGCAAGGGGGCTGGCTTTCCATTTGCCATGCCATTCGCCCGTGACGTCGGGATTGGACACACGCAATTGCCAATCGGGAACGGTCAGTTGATCCTTTTGCTTGACCCATTTCACAGAAGCTTGCATGGCATCCAACTGAATCCGTGGCTCTTCAAAGATGCGATGGACGCCGATTGCGCCGTTGTCGATCGTGGCCTTGAGTTGCCCGCCCTCAGCCGTCATGTCGAAGCTGATGTTGGCATTTTCAATGCTGGGCCAGCTCTCTGTGTCGGACCCTGCTTTGCCACCTTCAAAGTAAAAATTTTCAAATCGCCCATGGGCTGATGTGACATGGATGGCCTGGTCTGGTTTGTCCAATTGCTCAGTCCATTCAATGTGCAAGGGGTTGACCATGCCGCTGACTTTGTGTTCGATCAATGTCTTTCGCGCCGACTCAGGCAAAGGCAATTGCAACGCAATGTTGCGCAAGGCCAACAAGTCCAACTTGTCGCCGTGAAACAGACCTTTAGCGCTTTGACCTTGATCGGCTTCAGCATAGGAAAATTTCACATTGCCGCCAGGCCAGTGCAAACCGTCGGTGGTGTCAAAGCGCAAGCCCTCCGTCGAGAAGTCCAGCCCTTTGGGGAGAGGCTTGACCGATAAGCGGCCAGCGATGTTTTGAAATGACAGGGCCTGCAGTTCAGGGCTGAGTTGCGCTTGAACGTTTTCCAAAACCAAGTCGGCGGTGGCTTGTTTGACATTGCCGTGGTTTAAATCGACCCACATGCGCAATGCGCCTTGGCCACGTGTGGCATTGACTTTCCAGGGCAAGTGGGGTCCAAGTTGCGACAAATCCACATCGGGAAACTCGGCATGGACTTGCCCGCTCCAGTCTTTGAAGCGACCAGGATGGGTGGACAACAAATTGCGTTTTAAATCACCCATCAAAACAAATCGTTCGCCCCATCCACTGGGTGGCGTGGCATCCAAGCGCCATTGGTGATGCCTTGCAGAATTGCGCAAGACCCATGAAACGTCTTGTAAATTGAGTGTGCCTTTGTTGCGTTGGAGGGGATTGAATTCGTCGGTCCAGACCACCGTGCCGTGTTGAATGACGATTTCTTTTTGTCCAAAAATCCAATCAGCGGCCGCCGAATCAGGCGTGTTGTCCTTTTTCAAAGACAAACCTGCAATGCGCCACTCGCCTGTGCTGGTTCTGCGAATGTCCAAGGTGGGCGAGTCGATGACCAGTTGTTCCACACCCAAATCCAAGACCGAGCGAACACTGATGGCAAACACAATTTTGGGCAAAGTCAGCGCGCGTCGACCTTCAGGGTCCAACAAGGCCAAATCATGGATTTCAAAAGTAGGCATCCAACCCGATGACACGGCCAACAGTTTGCCCATCTGAACAGGAACGCCGATGGTTTGTGTGGCCAAGTTTTCCAGCTTGGGACGGAAGTCTTCAATTCGGGGCACAATCCAAAAATGCAAAGTTGCCCAAGCCATGCCCACGACGCAACCCGCCACCAGCATCATCCAAGCGATGGCGCGCAAGGCTTGGCTCAGCAACTTGGACAGTGTGGAAAACTTCAGCATTCGACTCACATTACAGACATTAAGACTCAGGCAGGGAATTATGACTGCCGCAGGACCCTTTGAGGCAGGCGACGACATGGATTCAAAACGTCCCCCACCCCTTTCAGAAGGTTCGCGTTTTTATCAACGACTTCAAAGGCGTTACGCCGATGTCTTTGCAAGCTTGCCATCCGAAGTACCTCAGCGTGAGTCTTTAACGCAGGCCTACACGCAATTGCGGACACAAGGCCTGGCGGTCGGTGCGGCATTGCGCGTCTTGCGCCAATGGACCATGGCCCGTTTGCTGACCCTGGATTGCGAGCACCAAGCCAGTCTTGAGACGGTGACCTTGGGGGTGACGCATCTTGCCGAAGTCGCGCTGGACGCGGCTTGTCAGCAAGCCTTCAAAGACCTCGATGCGCGTCATGGTGTACCTTTGACAAGTGCCGGGAAGCGCGCTGAGTTTTGGGTCATTGGGATGGGCAAATTGGGCGCACGAGAGTTGAATGTCTCGAGCGACATTGATCTGATTTATGTCTACGACGAAGACGGTGAAACCACAGGCAATGAACAAGGCTTGGGGAAAATTTCAGTCCAAGAGTACTTTGCACGGGCAGTCAAAGCGATCTACACCCTGATTGGCGACACCACAGAGCATGGTTTTGTGTTTCGCGTTGACTTGGCTTTGCGCCCCAACGGCAACTCGGGTCCCAGCGTGGTTTCGCTGGGCGCTTTGGAGGAATATTTGCTGGTGCAAGGCCGTGAATGGGAACGCTTTGCTTGGATGAAGAGCCGGGTGATCGCGCCACGCAGCAGCATTCAAAACGGTTCT
>JACCDM010011099.1_pt1 | contig 11445 bp, 9 predicted proteins | sample 7445851 | NCBI WGS metagenome assembly JACCDM01 (sample SAMN15323438, study PRJNA562643) | freshwater metagenome | isolation source: river surface water | place: USA:Blue River Watershed | collected 2017-08-16
CAAAAGAAGGCCCGCGAGATCTGGTTCTTGTGCCAGCAGTACACCGCCCAAGAAGCGTTTGACATGGGTATGGTGAATAAGGTGGTTCCGCTCGCGCAGCTCGAAGACACGGTCGTGGAGTGGTGCCAAATGATGATGATGCGTTCGCCGATGGCACTGCGCATGATCAAGCGTGGCCTCAACGCCGAGCTTGACGGCCAGCGCGGCCTCATGGAGTTTGCGGGCGACGCAACTCTGATGTACTACCTGATGGACGAGGCGCAAGAGGGCAAGAAAGCCTTTTTAGAGAAGCGCGATCCGAACTTCGGGCAGTTCCCCATTTTTCCGTAAGTCATGAAGGCTTGGGTTGGGGCGCTGCGGCCCCGTACGCTTCCGCTGGCGTGGGCGACCATTGTGCTCGGAACCTTGCTCGCCGCCGACCGCGGCTATTTTGACGGGCTGCTACTGGGGCTGACCCTGGCGACGGCCACGGCCTATCAAATTTTGTCAAATCTAGCCAATGACTTGGGCGACAGCCTCAAAGGGGCTGACCAGCACCGCGCCGCCGACGCCGAACAGCGCGCAGTGGCGAGCGGCACGATCTCTTCGGCAGCAATGTCTCGTGCTGTGCAAAGCGTGACGGCAATCTCGTGGTTGCTCACCGTAACGACCTCGTGGTGGGGAACCCGCGGTATGCCCACAGGATTCCTTGTCGTTTACCTTGTGTTGGGCGCTGCCGCCATCTGGAGTGCGCGAGGGTACACCATGGGGCGTGCGGCCTACGGCTACCGCGGTCTTGGCGACATCTTTGTTATCATGTTCTTTGGACCGGTGGGCGTGGCGGGTTCGTACTTCCTTCAAACCCAAGCATGGGATTGGCTTATGCTGCTACCTGGGCTCGCCATTGGCTTGTTTGCGGCGGGAGTACTGAATTTGAACAACATGCGCGACTTCGAAACCGACCGATTGGCAGGCAAGCGCACACTAGCCGGCCGGATGGGGCTCGGAATGGCCAAACTTTACCAGCTTTTACTTCTGTGTCAGGGCTGGCTGGCTGTGGTGCTGTTCATTTTTCTGCAGGCTCCGGTGACGTGCAGCCGAAGCTTTTTGTTCGCCGCCACACTTCCGTTGATGGTCGAAACGGCGTTCAAGGGCTGGAAGGCTCAGACTCCAGCGGAATTCGACAAGCTGCTGAAGCCCTTGGCGCTGCAGACCGTGCTCTTCGCGCTGCTGTTGGGCTATGGTCTGCTCATCGACGCCAACGAGTGCAGCAAACCCCTCTTTTAACGGCGAAACGCGGTGAAAGCGAGCCACTGGACCTATACGTACACGTTTAAAACGCCTGCGGGCACGTCCCGCGGGGTGATGACGTCCAAGCCAGCGCACTTTATTGACGTGGAATCCCAAGGCCTTCGCGGCCAAGGCGAGTGCGGGCTGCTGCCGGGGCTTTCGGTCGACGACCGTCCCGACTACGCCGCACAACTTGACCAAATTTGCCGCGAACTCAGCGCGCTCAGCGACACCACTTGGGCCGACTGGGCCCGTCAGCGTCGGCTTGACCCCGAGTGGGCTGCGACCTGGGTGGACTGGCCTTCGCTGCTGTTCGCCGTCGAACAAGCTCTGCTCACGTGGGCGGATCGGGCCCAGGGCGGTGACGGAACCCGCCTCGCCGATACGCCCTTTGCCCGTGGCGAATCCGGAATCCCCATCAACGGCCTTCTGTGGATGGGCTCGAGCTGCTATCTGCACGACCAGTCCGAGGCGCGGTTGACCGAGGGCTTTCGCTGCCTCAAAATGAAGGTAGGCGCGCTGGATTTCGAAACCGAATGCGACGTGCTGCGCCACAACCGCAACCTGGATCCTAGCCTCGAGCTGCGTGTCGACGCCAACGGAGCCTGGTCGGTTGGCCTCGCCCTTGAGCGCATGGATGCCCTTCGCGAATTCAACCTGCACAGCATCGAGCAGCCCTGTCCGCCATCAGATCGTGCGGGCCTTAAGGCGGCTGCCTCGAGCGGAACCCTGCCGGTGGCCCTCGACGAGAGCCTCATCGGGGTGCACGCTGCGGCCGATCGCAATGCCCTGCTCGACGAAATTCAACCACAGTACATCGTGCTGAAGCCGAGTCTTTTGGGTGGTATAGATTCAAGTGAAGATTGGATCTCAAGAGCCCGTGCGCGTGGCATCAAGTACTGGATTACATCAGCTCTTGAGGGCAGTGTGGGGCTGAGCGCTATTGCGCAATGGGCGTCGACCTTGCCCGATCTTGAGGGCTACCAAGGATTCGGAACCGGATCACTCTACACCAACAACCTTCCGCCTCGCACTGAGGTGCGCCGCGGTGAACTCTGGATGCTGTGAGCCGAGGACGTCCCCCTAAGCCCCGGTTGCCGCAGGCGGAACTTGAATTCAGCGCCGCCTGCAGTGCCGCGCGCCGCCGCGAAGTCGAAGAGGTGGTGGCGTGGTGGAATTCTGGTTCCGCAACCTATACCCTGCACACCAGCGGGAGCACTGGAGCGCCCAAGGAAATGTTGCTGCAGCGCAGCCACATCGAGGCCAGTGCCCGCGCCACCATTGCTTTTTTTGGCCTCAGCGAGGGCCAGCGGAGCCCCTTGCTTTTGTCGGCAAAGACGGTGGGCGGATTCATGATGGTCGTGCGCGCCCTAGTGGCGGGCCTGAAGCTCGACATTCTGCCCGTGGAACGGCGTCCCGCGACCCGTCCCGGGCTGCGCTACGACTTTGTGGCTCTGGTTCCGGAGCAAGCGGCAGCCTTGGCGGCCGATCCCAAATTCAACCCAAAGGACTTTCGCTGCACGCTCTTGGGTGGGGCAGATGTGCGTCCCGAGCTCGAAGAGGCCCTGTCGAAGTGGCCCCGACCGGTCTACCACGGCTACGGAATGACCGAGACCTTGAGCCATGTTGCGCTGCGCAAGCTGGGTCACGGCCGCACATACCAAGGCTTGCCGGGTGTTCTTTTTGCGCAAAAGGGCGAGGCTTTGGTGGTCGACGATCCCGCGCGCGGAGTTCGAGGATTGGTTACAACCGACGCGGCCAACGTTATGTCATTCAGTGAATTCGAGTGGCTCGGTCGTTTGGACGGAGCCGTCGTGAGCGCCGGAAAAAAAATATTTCCCGAGGTGGTCGAATCCGCCAGTGGGTGCGAAGGGGTTGCGGTGGGCATCCCGAGCCGGGAGTGGGGCCAGATGCTGGTCTGGGTAGGTGCTCCGGGCTTTGATTCCAACCAAATCGCCCTAAAATGGGAAGCGCTGCCCAGTTGGCAGCGCCCCAAGCACGTGCTTGAGCACGTGATTCCGTATCTGTCAAGTGGCAAGCCCGACCGTCAGGCGGTCGCGCGCTGGGTCACTCAGGAATTGGACTTGCGGTAGTCCTCCAAGAACTTCTCGAGACCGAGGTCGGTCAGCGGGTGCTTCAAGAGGGCCGTGATGGCGCTCAATGGGCCGGTCATGACGTCGGCTCCGATGGTGGCGCACTCGATGATGTGCATCGGGTGGCGTACACTGGCGGCGAGGATCTCGGTGTCGTACCCGTAGTTGTCGTAAATGGTGCGGATCGTCTCAATCAAGCCCAAACCGTCGGTTGAGATGTCGTCGAGGCGTCCGATGAACGGAGACACGTACGAAGCTCCCGCTTTAGCCGCCAACAGAGCCTGACCGGCGCTGAACACGAGGGTGCAGTTGGTCTTGATTCCGCGGTCGCTGAAGTAGCGAATCGCCTTGACGCCGTCTTTAATCATCGGAACCTTAACCACAATCTTGGGGTCGATTTCGGCCAAAAGCTCGCCTTCGCGAACCATTCCGGCGAAGTCGGTCGAGATGACTTCAGCGCTCACGTCGCCTTCAACGATGTCGCAAATGGCCTTGTAGTGCTTGAGAATGTTGTCGGTTCCTGAGATGCCTTCTTTGGCCATCAGAGACGGGTTCGTCGTAACGCCATCAAGGATTCCCATGTCGTGGGCTTCTTTGATTTCGGCAAGGTTTGCGGTGTCGATGAAAAATTTCATGGCAATAATTCGGGGTAACGGTTTTAGTCCGCCCAAAGGTCGGGCTATTTTTGTGGTATGCAACCCCAACCCGCTTCTGATTTTTCTACCGAACTCCTTCGCGACTACCGCCTCGGAATCGTGAGCCGTGAGTGCTCCCTTCTGGGCCGCAAAGAGGTTCTCACCGGCAAGGCCAAGTTTGGCATTTTTGGCGACGGCAAAGAGCTCGCCCAACTTGCGTGGGCTCGCGTATTCCGTGACGGCGACTTTAGAAGCGGGTACTACCGGGACCAAACGTTTATGTTGGCGATTGGGGCCCTCACGCCCCAGCAGTTCTTTGCTTCGCTCTACGCCGACACCGATGTGGAGCGCGAGCCCAGCAGCGCCGGACGCCAAATGAACGGCCACTTCGCCACCCGCACCATTAACGCTGACGGAACCTGGAAGCGCCTTGTCGACCACAAAAACGTCTCTGCTGACATTTCGCCCACGGGTGGACAAATGCCGCGTCTACTGGGCTTGGCCCAGGCATCTAAAGTGTACCGCGCTCAGGGCGTCGACAATGGATTCAGCCGCAAGGGGGCCGAGGTCGCGTGGGGCACGATCGGCAATGCCTCGTCGTCTGAAGGCCTGTTTTGGGAGACCATCAACGCGGCGGGGGTGCTGCAGGTTCCGATGGTAGCCCTCGTGTGGGACGACGAGTACGGAATCTCAGTGCACGCCGAGCACCAAACCACCAAGCAGAATATTTCAAAAATCCTTGCCGGATTTCAGCGCCAGGATGCGACCAAAGGCCAGGCAGAAGATAAGGGCTACGAAATCATCGTCGCCCGCGGCTGGAACTATGCCGAGCTCGTCGCCGCCTTTGAGCAAGCCGAAAAAGTGGCCCGCGAAGAGCATGTGCCCGTACTGCTGCACGTGCGCGAAATGACCCAGCCCCAGGGGCACAGTACCTCGGGTTCGCACGAGCGCTACAAGTCCAAAGAGCGCCTCGAGTGGGAACAGGAGTATGACTGCCTTCGCCAGTTTCGCCTCTTTTTGGAGTCCAACAAGATCGCCAAGGCCAAAGACCTCGACTCCCTTGAGGAGGCCGCCCGTGCCGAAGTGCGCGACGCCATGAAGGCCGCATTTGAGGATTTTCTGCAGCCGCTGAAGCGCACCCGCGACCAGGCCGTTGCGTGGCTCGAAGAATTGGGCGCCGAAGACCTCGCTGCCCCGCTGCGGGCCGACAAGGCTCCGCTCCGCCGTGATTCAGTGGCCGCCGTGCGCAAGGCTGTTCAGCGCCGCAAGGCAGATGGGCTTGACGCCTTAGGGGCTCCGCTCTGGGTCGAAACCCAGCTCAAGCAAGCCGCCCACGACTACGCCAGCCAGCTGCACAGCGGCACCGCCCTTAACGTGCCTGTAGTGGCCCCCGAGTTTGCGCCCGACGCCCCACAGGTTGACGGACGCGTCGTGCTTCGCGACAACTTCAAAGAGCTGTTCACGCGCTATCCCGAAACCATGATTTTTGGCGAAGACGTCGGCCACATCGGCGACGTCAACCAAGGCCTTGAGGGCATGCAGGCCGAATTCGGAACCGTACGCGTCAGCGACACCGGAATCCGCGAGGCCACCATCGCCGGCCAGGGCATTGGATTGGCCATGCGCGGACTGCGTCCGATCGCCGAGATCCAGTACCTCGACTACCTGCTCTACGCCGTGCAGATTCTTTCAGACGACTGTGCGACCGTGCGCTGGCGATCGGCGGGAGGCCAAAAGGCTCCGCTCATCGTGCGTACCCGCGGACACCGCCTCGAGGGCGTGTGGCACAGCGGATCCCCCATGCAGCTCTTGCTCGGATCGCTTCGCGGAATGTACCTCTGTACCCCGCGCAACATGGTTCAGGCCGCCGGCATGTACAACACCCTGCTGCAGGCCGACGAGCCCGCCGTGGTTATCGAATGCCTCAACGGGTACCGCCTCAAAGAGCACTTGCCCACCAATTTGGGCAGCTTCACGGTGCCATTGGGTCGCCCTGAAATTCTTCGTTCCGGAACCGACGCCACCGTCGTGTCCTACGGATCCACCCTGCGCATCGTCACCGACGCAGCTACTGAGCTCGAGCGCTTCGGAATCTCCATCGAAGTCATCGACGTGCAAACGCTTCTGCCGTTTGACCTGGACGGAGCCTGCGTCGCCTCACTGAAGCGCACCAACCGCCTGCTGGTGGTCGACGAAGACGTTCCGGGCGGAGCCGCAGCCTACCTCATGCAGCAAATCCTCGAGGAGCAGGGCGGGTACCAGCACCTCGATGCCGCACCCCGCACCCTCACCGCCAAGGCCCACCGACCCGCCTACGGATCCGACGGCGACTACTTTTCAAAGCCCAGTGCTGAAGACGTGGTTGAGGCGGTGCTGGAGTTGGTGGCTCAGTAGCGAGGTTGGCGAGGTTAGCTCGTTAGCTTTTTGGCAAGGTTGGCAAGGTTTGCTCGTTAGCTTGTTTGGGAATCAAACACTCCATGTATCCACTAATTCGGCAAATTGTGTAATTTTGCGGTATTACCACCCCTTAAGTCAGCAACGACTTCAGGCCGACGCGCACTCCAAAGGTGCGCGTCTCTTTTTGCTAGGTTGCGCCAGATCAAAGAATCACCGGTTTTTGGCATTCAAAAAACCACTCTATCTTTGTACCATTACCACCCCTTAAGTCAGCAACGACTTTTGGGTCGACGCGCACCCCAAAGGTGCGCGTTACTTTTTTTGCGAGGTTGCGCCAGATCAAAGCCACACGGGTTTCTGGAATTCAAAAAACCGCTCCATCTTTACACCATTACCACCCCTTAAGTCAGCAACGACTTCTGGCCGACGCGCACTCCAAAGGTGCGCGTCTATTTTTTTACTGAATTTCACAAAATAAATCACCGCGTGTTTTTGGCATTCAAAAAACCTCTTTATCTTTGAACCATTACCACCCCTTAAGTCAGCAACGACTTCTGGCCGACGCGCACTCCAAAGGTGCGCGTCTCTTTTTTTTGTTTACATCTGAAAATTTAAAAGATCCTTTGGATCGATATGAAAATGACCTTCAGCATACCTCTTAAGGTCTTTTGAATTTCTATTGGGAGGCAAACAGACCACTACTCTTTTATCCTTCGCGCACCGAGCCAATTTTCGGATGGGCGGTACCAAGTCACTGTCGGCGGTGATAAGAATGGCGACGTCGTAGCGGTCCAGGAGTCCGTCGGCAAGCACATCGACGGCGATGTGGACGTCGGTCATTTTTTCTTCGAATGACGGAATCGACTGGCCGCAGTGTTCGCAATGAATCGTCTTTTGCTGAAACCGTCCCAGGATTACCTCGACGTTCGATGTGCGGAGCGCCGCGAAGTAGCGCTTTTGGGCGCGTTCGGCTTCGGGGCTACCGATGAGGGGCGCGGAATAGTAGCGTACCGATGAAAGCACCTGGTTGGTGCCTAAGCGGCTTCGCACGTACGAGGTGACGTCAAAATTGACGGCCTTCGGGTTCCGGGATCGAATTCCGAAAAAGAGGTTAAAACCATCGACGTACACTGCGACTCGTTCCACATTTGGGTGTGCACGCGGGACATGAACGCGGTGCATGTCAAAAGTCAGTTACGGCATAGCGATTAGTCGTATGTCGTTAATAACTAAGTGTTTAAAATGATTTTGTGGCCACTTCGTGGCTAAAGCGCTTCGCGCTAGGGCTGCTTCGCAGCTAAAATTTCATCTTGGCCTAGAACGCCTTCGCGGGAGCAAGAAGCCAGTGACTAGAAACCAGGACCGAGAAGCCAACGAGCCAACCTTGCCAAAAAGCCAACGAGCCAACCTTGCTAACCTCGCCAAAAAGCCAAAAAGCCAACCTTGCTAACCTCGCCAAAAAGCCAACGAGCTAACCTCGCCAACCTTGCCAAAAAGCCAAAAGAAAAGGGCAAGGACACTTATCGCACCGCTACAACCGACTACCCTTGCTGCATTTCTACCCTGGGGGATTTGTCAGGAGCTGGTCGTAAGGCCTTGCCCAGGTGCAAAGATACGCAGCGATTGTGCGACCTTTGCGTATGATGCGTTTAAAACGATTGACACGCGTGCTGGCATTGGCCGCAGCAGCGACGGTGGCTCAGGCCCAAGATTTTAGGCAAGCGGTGGTGGCGCGAGGGCCAGTTACCGAACTTCAAAAGGACTCAGTGGCTGTGTGGTTGCGCAACGACGGAATCCGCGACCTGAACATTACCGGCATGTGGAGCTGTGCCCAGTGGGGCGACACGCTGCTGGGGTTGAGGGCCGATCAGATGAGTATAGCGGTGGGCGATTCCGCGCGAATTTGGATGCGGTTTACGCCAGAACATAATGTGTACTACCGGCTTCCGGTGGTGGTGGCGACCGACGGCCCTGACGGGTTTGTGGCGCTGCAGTTTGAGGCCCAGGGTCGCTGGAGCCAGAGCTACTACAGCAGCACCGAAAACAAAAGTTGGGCGCAGCTCAAGTCGGCGCTGACCACCAAGCTCAACCAGGGTACGACCAACTTGGGGTACAACGGCGCGCGCGACCAGATGTACGGCAACCTCGACAACGTCAACGGCCAGGTTACGTGCATTTACACGGGGCGCGTGGCGACGTTCAATACGAGGGCAGGGGCGACGGCCAACAACTTCAACTGCGAGCACACGTTTCCGCAGAGCTTATTTAGCTCGGCCGAGCCGATGAAGTCCGACATTCACCACCTTTTTCCGTGCGACGAATCCGCGAATACGCAGCGCAGCAATAATCCGTTTGGCATTATCACGGGCACACCGGCGTGGTCGGTGGGCGGAAGCAAGCGCCTCAGCGGCGTGTTCGAGCCGCGCGATGCCCACAAAGGCGATGCGGCACGTGCTATGATGTACTTCGTGACGCGGTTTGGCGACTACAGCAGCTTTTATGCCCAGCAGGCCGCGGTGCTTGAGGCCTGGCACCAGCAGTTTTTGCCCGACAGCGCCGACCGGGCGCGGAACCAAGGCATCGCCGCCCTGCAAAATACGCGCAACCCCTACGTGGACTATCCGCAGATCATGGAGCGATTGATAAGCCTCGCGGGCAGTCCGCAGCCCAACCTCGCGGCCCAGCACTGGGCGAGCGAGGACACCCTCGAGCTCGAGCTGTGGTCGTGGTCGGTGGGCCCTATGCTGCGCCGTCGCTTGGTGGTGACGAATCCGGGCAGCGACGACTTGATTCTCGGGGCGGCGAGCTTGTCGGCTCCGAACGTCAACTTGATCGCGGGCGGCAACGCCGACACCCTCAAGCCAGGCGAGCTCCACGTTTATGAGATTGAGTACCCAGCGTCGGTCGTGCACGACGGCGGCAGCCTTAGCTACACCGTCAGCACGGGCGGAACCGTGACCCACTACCTACGCGGCACCCCCTACATTGGCCTCGGCGAACCCTCAACCCATGAGGTGCACGCCTACCGCAGCGGACGCCAGCTCGTCATCGAGGGCTTACCCGCTGGAGCCCATGCCGAATGGACCGATGCCGACGGCCGGGTGCGCTGGGCGACCGACCGCGCCGAGGGCCTCGAAGAGCTCCGTGCGCAGGGCCACGGAACTGGTATTTTGCGCTGGACCCTCGACGGGCAGCGCGGCGTCCTTAAGTTTGTGTACTAAACTCCCTAAAAATTCCCGATCATGGATTCAACGACCAAACGCATCGCAATCAACTACGGCCTCATCGTGAGCGCCGTCGCCGTGGGCTACACCCTCATCTCGTACATCGTGAACGAGGCCTGGCTGTCGAGCCAAGCGGGCGGAATTTTTATGCTCCTGGCCATGCTGGTGATTCCGTACTTCGGCGTGCGTGAATTCAAAAAGGCCAACGACGGATACGCCACCTTTCGCGAGGCGTTTTCGGCCTACGTGCTTCCGCTGATCGTTTCGGCGGTGGTTGGATTGGCATTCAACTGGCTGATGCACAACGTGATTGATTCTGATTTGGCGACCCGTATGGGTGAGCGTGTGTACGAGCGATTCGCTGAAATGCCCGAAGACCAACGCAAGGGCGTGATGACCTTTATGGGAGTCGCGAATGATGCGGAACTCAAGGCTGAGTCAATCAAAATGACCGTGGACCAGACCAGCATCGTCGGTATGCTCAAGTCTACCGGAATCGGAATCATCATGTACGCCGTGATCGGCCTGATCGTGGGTGCTGTCGCTAAGAAAAACCGCCCTGAGTTCCAGTGAGCCACCTCGACCTGAGCCTCGTTATTCCGCTGTTTAACGAAGAAGAATCGCTGGCAGAGCTTCACGCGTGGATTGACCGCGTGTGCACGGCCCAGGGCCTGCGCTATGAAGTAATCTTTATCAACGACGGCTCGACCGACGGCTCGTGGAAGGTGATCGAGGGCCTCTCGGCCCAGCACCCCGAGGTGCGCGGAATCCGCTTTCGCCGCAACCACGGCAAGTCCGCCGCCCTATACGTCGGTTTTCAGGCCGCTCAGGGCGACGTCGTCATCACCATGGACGCCGACCTGCAGGACAGCCCCGACGAGATTCCGGACCTGGTGCGCATGATTCGCGAAGAGGGCTTTGACCTTGTGAGCGGATGGAAGAAGAAGCGCTACGACCCGCTGTCCAAAACATTGCCCACCAAGCTGTTCAACTGGGCTGCGCGCAAAATGAGCGGAATCTACCTGCACGACTTCAACTGCGGACTCAAGGCCTACCGCCTCGAGGTAGCTCAGGCTGTCGAAGTTCAGGGCGAAATGCACCGCTACGTGCCCGTGCTCGCCAAGATGCAGGGCTTTACCCGCATTGGCGAAAAGGTCGTGGAACACCGCGCACGCCCCTACGGCGTGACCAAGTTTGGCCTCAACCGCTTCACCAACGGCCTTCTCGACCTGGTGACGCTCAGTATGGTTTCGCGCTTTCGCCGCCGTCCGATGCACTTTTTTGGCACCTGGGGCCTCGTAATGTTCTTCTTTAGCGGGGTGGCTCTTTCGGTCCTTGGCGGCCTCAAGCTCGCCCGCCTCTGGAGCGGTCAGCGGCCCGGCCTGATTGCCGACGACCCGTGGTTCTACATCTTTTTGACGGCCATGATTCTCGGAACCCAGCTCTTCGTAACCGGCCTTTTGGCGGAACTCGTGGTGCGCAGCGGTCGCCGCCGTCCCGAGTACGGAATCGCCGAAGAACTGAACCGTCCCCATGCCGAGTCCAGCGCACGCTGAGTTACTCCATGGCCTTGAGCAGGCGCACTTCGGGCCCGCGCGCAGCGCGGAGCCCGAGTTTTCGCTCATCTCTCCCACGTTCAAGCGGCCCGACGAGGTCCGCGAGTTCATCGCCAGCGCGGCCCAGCTTGCGGGGCCGCGCGGCCGTTTTGAGGTCATTTTGGCCGACGGAACCCCCGACGACAGCCTTCGCCCCGAGATTGAGGCGGCCGCCGAGGCCGCAGGCCTCGGCGTGACGGTCTTGTACCGTGCTGGGCTCCCCGTGAGCGAC
>JACCDM010988538.1_pt1 | contig 11435 bp, 5 predicted proteins | sample 7445851 | NCBI WGS metagenome assembly JACCDM01 (sample SAMN15323438, study PRJNA562643) | freshwater metagenome | isolation source: river surface water | place: USA:Blue River Watershed | collected 2017-08-16
CAATCACACTATCCGAGATGGTCGCCTTGATTGACCTCGTTGTTGCTCGTAAAGATGAAAATTGGATCTGGGATGAATTATCATGTCATCAACGGATGTCGTGGGACAACATGCAACAACATTCGGATTTACCATGGGTGACTGATGCTATCTCAAATAATCCCAATATTACAACGGAAATTGTTGCAAACAATCCCGACTTCAAGTGGAATTGGTGGTATCTATCATATAACCATGATATTGAGTGGACACAATATTCCGCAATACCAAAAAAACAATTAGGGTGGAGAGGGCTTTCGTCTCACCCTAAGATCACCCTAGATATTATTAACAACAATAGTAAGCTTCCGTGGAGTTGGAACGCGGCTTCAAGTAATCTCAATATTGGTTTAGATTACATATTAAACAATCCCAAACTACATTGCTCGTGTCTGAAAAAATGCGTATGTGCGTGTAAATGCACTCGAACATGTACTTGTTCATGCAAGTGCGAAGCATACTGCAAATGTAACGACAGTTGGGAATGGCGCCGCATTAGCGAGCGACCAGATATTACACTTGATTTAGTAGAAAATAACCTAGATATGCCATGGAACTGGTATAGATTGTCTCGGCATAGCGCCATCACATGGGAATTTGTATTGGATCATCCTGAATTAGACTGGAGCTGGACCGCGCTTTCTAGTAACCCAAATATTACATTGGACATAATCAAAAATAATCGAGAATATCCATGGGATTGGCATTATGCATCATTAAACAAAAGTATTACATGGGACGATGTAGAATACAACATGACTTTACCCTGGAACTGGTACATTTTATCGTCAAGACTAGTACTCAATATGGACATTATTAATTCTTATCCAAAGCTTCCATGGAGCTGGGATGGCATTTCATCTAATTCAAGCATTACATTTGAAGATATCATGGCAAACGAAATGCCATTTAACTCATCCGTGGATCCCTGGAACTGGGATAGAATATCCGAAAATCACAGTATCACAGCTGCGAATGTATATGAAAATCCATCCAAAAAATGGAATTATCGAAAGTTATCATACAACAGCAAGCTTGGATAATACGCTAACATATATTAACATATTACCGTATGTATATTTTTTTTATGATATCTTTCGATAATGCGATAATACAATACGATAATATGAAAAAATTGATTTAAAATTTATCCGATGTTACGATTCGGATTGTCTCACAATCGCTCGTCCGCCATTTCACAATGAGTGCGCCACGATACAGATTCATCGATCTAGTGAAACGATACCCCATGAAACTCGAGTGGATTAGTGTTTCACGAAATCCGCAGATTACAAGACGTGATGTGTTCAACAACCCGCACCTTCCTTGGAGTATTCAAGGGTTAGTAGAAAACCCGAACATGACATACGAACTAGTCCAAAAGTTCATCAAAATTGTTTGGGATTGGTATGGCATTTCACAGAACGCATCTGTTTATTGGGAAGACATCCAAAAACATCCACAATATCCATGGGATGCGAAAGGAATATCTCGCAACCCAAACATTACGATGGACATCATTCAAGAAAACCCATTTATTGTTTTATCGAGTGGACCATCGCATAGTTTACTGATTGGACCATGGGATTGGAAAGGCATTTCACGGAACCCGAATATCACATTCGGTTTTGTTTTGGAACATCTAAGTGAAGATTGGGATTGGTTTGAATTATCACGAAACCCAGCTATCTCATGGGAAATTATCAAGACCCATCTACACGAATTTCCATGGGATATGAAAGGTGTATCGCAGAATCCCAATGTAAGATGGAACATTATTAAGGCTACATTGGAAGAAGATCCGGCATTTCCGTGGGACTGGGAAGGAATATCACGAAATCCAAGTATCACATGGAAAATAGTGAAGAAAAACCCACAATATCCATGGAATTGGAAAGGAATTTCAGGCAATCCAAACATAGACCACGTCATAATTAAGACAAACACGCATTTTGAAGTGAAAAATGCGGATCAATCGGTCACCGAAATAGAAATCCCATGGGATTGGGCGGAATTGTCAAGAAACACCAAAATATCTATGAAATTCATCTGTGAAAATGAACACAAGCCATGGGATTGGGTATTAATGTCCAGATGTTATCCACTAGAGTGGGAAGATATCCAATCACCGCAATTCCCATTTAGCGTTCGCGGATGTTCATATAACCCAGGATTTCATTTATCCTTTATCGATGAATATTCATCGATGGCCGATGTATATTGTCTCGCGTTACAAGATCCAAATACTGTGGATTTCAGCAAATTATCGAAATTGGGATATATTCATCTTTCAGCCAACAAAGCAATTACCCCTGAAATTGTGTCCGCGAATAGTCCAGAACGATGGAGCTGGCAGGATCTTATTCGTAATCCGAATTTCAAATGGGAATATGTCAAAACCCATTTTCCATTTACTGGAGTTGCGAACGACCAACCGGCTGAAGACTATAATCTCGATTTAATTAGATACACTAGATTGGACGTGTTGAGAATTATGGACATATCGCAAGACATTGAATTCTTGGATGACCTTGACGATCTTAATGATGAAGAAGTTTATGTGTTATCGCTTAATGAACATATTACTTGGGAACATGTTCGTCGTCTATTGAGACGAAATCTCGAATGGGTGAACATTTCACGAAACCCAAATATCACATGGGATATCATTATTTCTAATCAAATTTCAGATGATGGTATGCCAATTCCGTGGGATTGGGTCGCCATTTCCACAAATCCCAACATTACGTGGGATATCATCCAAAGGAATTTATATCTCAAGGATGGCAGCAAAACACCGTGGGATTGGCACATTATTTCGATGCATCCAAACATCACTCCCCAAATAATTCATTCTAATTTACTTGAAGATATTTCGAAAAGAATGCCCTGGAATTGGGTTGGAGTGATGATGAACCCCAACACCACCTGGGAGTTTATTGTCGAACATTTATCATCGGGTGACATCCAACTATCGTTAGACGAATTTAAGTCGCCGGACTGGGATTGTATAGCAGCGAATGCAAATATTACGTGGGACATCATCAAATCCAACACAATCAAAGTTGTGATAGATGGTATTCCGCGTTTTACTCCATGGCATTGGCGGTACATTTCACAAAACCGAAATATTACACCGAACATAGTTATGAATAGCTTAGTTAATGATGCTTCAACATCATATCCGCCTTGGGATTGGAATCAGTTATCAAGTAACCCAATGGATAGTCCATATTATACACAGGAGCGTTATAGAAGAGGGCTAGCAAAACGAACAACAGATGCAATTTACAAAGAGCTTATGATAGTAACGTGGAATCCAGAACGTCATCCGGCATTTAACCGGGGAGGTGATGATTTATTGAACCATCCATTTGTCAAACTACCACAGCAACTCTTGTACGAATTGTAGCCGCGTGGCGGATACGATTGTTTTTTTGTCAATCAATATAGGAAATAAATAAATTCACATGAAAAATAAATTAATATATATGCGAACTAAATTAATTCGCATGAAAATTGAAATAGTATATTCTACTAAACAAGCAAATGAGCACGAACAAAAAACAACGATATACTCTCATGGATTTAGTAATTGATAATCCAAATATGCCATGGGTTATGGCGCATTTGTCTGCTAACCCCGCTATATCGACGAAGAATATTCTTGAAAATTCGAGATTATGGAGCATACATTTATTAAATAGGCCAAACCTAACAAACGAACTTGTAGGTGTTGTACCTAACAATGAACGATGGGACTATATATCGATATTTAATTCTATCACAATGGAACATATTAAAGCCAATCCACATAAACCATGGGATTATAACTATGTTATGTTCAATAAAAATGTTACATGGGATTTCTATGTAAATGAAATAATACCCAGAACGAACCAAGTGATACTTGGTCCATATTTAAGTATTTCGATGACATTACATAGAATCGTTGACTTAAAAGTTGTTGAACACACACTTGATGCAAACTGGGATTGGGGTAAGTTATCAAAGAATCCTAGCTTAACATGGGATTTTATTAGAAAATATGCCAGTAAAGATTGGAATTGGGATTTGCTTTCTATTCATCCGAACATCACATGGGAAATTATACTATCTAATTTATTTGTCGATGATATGGAAATAAATTGGGATTGGACTGGTTTATCACGCAAACCCAATATACCTTGGAGTTTTGTTAAAAAAAACATGGATAAACCATGGGATTGGAAGGGTCTTTCATCTAATTCAGGCATTACGTGGGATATAATGCAATCACATCCATTTATTTCGTGGAATTTTTGTCTCGCCTCGGAAAACCCAAACATCACTTGTCGCATCGCATTGGAAAATCCGCACTTAAATTGGAATTGGAATTATATATCGAAAAAACCTGATTTAACATGGGAACTCGTCAAAAAACACCATTATGATGACTCTATGCCAGTCCCACGGGACTGTGTGAGAATCCCATGGGACTGGCATAATATCTCAAAACACGAGAATATAACGATTAAAAACATATCGGAAAATTCAAATTATCCATGGGATTGGTCGGAAGTGTCATGGCGACCCGATATCACATGTGACATTGTTCAAAAACACCGATACACATCATATGGTCGACCAATTCCATGGAATTGGTTATGGTTATCATGTAATCCCTCAATCACATGGGATATGATACAAGCACATCCTAATATCCCATGGGATTGGAGAGGTATCTCCGATAATCGCAATATTACTCCGCAAATTGTGAGAGATAATAAGTTTTTAAAATCTGGAAACCCAAGTACATGGTGTTGTGTTAAAACACCAACACCATGGAACTGGCGTAATCTATCATCTAATCCAATGGATGAACCATACTTTCAATCAGTATATCATGGAAAACATTTGGCCAAACAGCTTGTTAATGCAATTTTTACTGAACTTATTGCGAAAACATGTCACCCATTAAGACATCCAGCAAATTATATGGCTGAGTGTGATTTGGCCGAGCATCCATTTCATCACTTATCACAAGATGCATTATGGTCTATTCAATAATGGCATGATGGCATGATGGCATGATTGATGAAAAAAAAATGAAAAAAAATAATAGCTGATGTAGAGTAAGGTGATTTTCGATCATGAACTGTTACACACAACGGCGTCATCTGATTTTCCGCCCCGGACAGATTGAATACAATTATATTGATAAAAAATGGGATTGGCATTGGGAATTTACTCAGCATAGACAACCGATATGTTGTGAATGTCGCATGGACAGTGATGAATATGAATACAGAAGTCATGTTTGTTACAATGACGATAGTGATATTGATAGTGATAGTGATGATAGTGATAGTGACGATAGGTATAATGATATTGGTGATAGTGATATTGATAATAGTGATATTGATAATAGTGATGACTACAACTGTAATGACTACTACTGTTATTGTTGTAGGGTTAGACCATTTTTCGCACCATTAACTACCGAAGTTGATTAATAGTCACTTTTTTTAATTTGAATAATTAGACATTATATTCCATACATGAACACTAATAGTAGATGCAGACCATATACTCTATGGAATCTTATATTGGATTTTCCAAAAGAGAATTGGGATTTAAAGTGCATCATGCAAAACCCACAAATAACAGTTGATAATATCAGAGAAATGTTATACAGGTGTTCATCAAAAGTTCTGGGCAATTCAAATAACTCAAATAACTCAAATAACTCAAATAACTCAGAATTGGGTTTTGTGGATCGTTTGAACTGTCTGGAACATTCAAAGCGTTGGTATTATATTTCACAAAATCCAAACATTACCATGGAATTCATAATAGAACATTTAGACAAACCTTGGAATTGGGGGTTGTTATCACAAAACAAGAACATTAACATGAATTTTGTTCGAAAACATTCAAATAAACAATGGAATTGGGATTATATATCAGCTAATCCAATTGTAACTATGGATTATATAACAAAAAATCCAAAACATCCATGGCGATGGTGTTTTATCTCACAAAATCCCAATCTCACATGGGATTTTATTAAAAATAACTTTAATAAACCATGGAGTTGGTATCATGTTTCAATGCATCCCAACATCACAATGGATATAATTAAAGCAAATCAGTTTCTTATGGACCCCGCACGCGGAAAAATACCAGTGCGATGGGATAAACAAGGTATATTACGCAACCCCAATATTACGCTAAATGAATTTGGTCCGGATTCACTTTTAAAGTTCGACATTATAAGGTTGATCGATTACGGCGCTTCACTACTAACTGATTATGTAGAGATAATGCCCCAAAGTATCGCTATCGCGTTACTAGATGCCATATACACATCCAATATATATAGCATCAGTTACTTCATTATAATTATGCTATCCAACAAAAACTTATCATGGGATATAATCAGTAAATATTTAAACAAATATCAGAATCACGCGGATATATTGTCATATCCAACCATCACTCCAGAGATGATAAAATCTCACAATTTATTGGTCACATCACATTTCGCATGCGAAATGTTTTCGTTAAATCCTAATATTACACCGAGTTTCATTCGGGATAATACGAATATCGAATGGAATTACGCGCATCTATCACAAAATCCCATGGATCAGCCATATTATAATTCCGCGGCGCATAAAAAAATACTCGCAACTAATATGGCTAACGCTATTCGCGATGAGCTTACATTACGTGTATGTCACCCATCCCGACATCCAGCGAATTACATAGCATTAAACGATTTGGAAAACCACCCATTTATGAATCTTACACAAACAGAAATTGATGAGCTCTGAATTTCATTATATCGAACTCTGAAGTTTACGTACCCATCAAAAAAAATTGATATTTTTTTTTCTCAATGTCGCATCATTCACATCATTCATAACACCCACAACGCCCACAACACCCACAACGCCCACAACATTCATCATGGTCGAACAATCTCGCTCACGACGCAGCAGATACACACTCTGGGATCTCGTTAAGGACAATAAACAACAATCATGGGACATGATTAATGTAGCATGTAATCCTCAAATAACACTAGACATCCTTGAGGAAAACATGGTCGAGCCATGGAAATTATTTGTTGATTCTAGTAAAGTTCCATGGGATGAAATTAAAGCACATCCAGAAGAAGATTGGAATTGGCAACATATTTCATATAACATCTACCTTACATGGGAATTCATGGAATCAATTCCCTATATTGATTCGTTACAGCAGCACCCAACACCATGGGATTGGCGTGCCATTTTAAGTCATCCAAACATCACATTGGATATCATCATGACAAAAATACACCCTAGTAAATGGGATTGGAAATATATTTCCAGAAATCCAAATATCACATGGGAAAATATCGAGTCAACAGTGTTGGATAAAGTCAAATTTCCAAATGGTGTGAATTGGGATTGGCATGAGTTGTCAAAACATCCAAACATCACATGGGAAATCATTGAGGCTAATTCTACATTCGCTGATGGAACATTAGTTCCCTGGGACTGGTTTTCTATCTCGGTTAATCCAAACATTACGTGGGATATTATTGAGTTGAATTTTGATAGACCATGGAAATGGGCATCAGTTGTAGAGAATCCAAACATCACATGGGACATTATCGAGGCAAACCCATTTCTAGGTGTGCGCGATTTCGGAAAAGAATTTGAAGAAAAAATTAAATTATTTAGAAATCATCAAATATCTCGGGACGAATTTGTCAATGCATGGGACTGGCCACAACTGTCTAGTAATCCAAATATCCCTTTGGATATCATCAAGGCTAATGCTAACCATGAACTTTGTTGTTTTACACAATTAAGTGAAAATGGTGATTGGTATACTATTCTTGAGTGTTTGAACTCACCTGATGAAAAAATTTCGCGATTAATTATTCATGAATTATTAATTGACAATCCAAATATCACTTATGATAACATGATTAACAATTTGGATATCCACTGGAGATGGGATTGGAAAAATGATCGTATTTCACTCAACCCAAATATCACTAAATTATATACGGGGCGAAATATGCTCATGAGTTATTATTGTTATTCAAATCCGAACATCACGAAAGAATTTGTTCAAAAATTCCCAAAATCTTGTTTCAGAAAAGGATTTGTTGGCAAAAAACCCACTGCTAAATACTCTAAACCAACATATAGAGGTTGGAGAACTGTGAGTGATATTCCGAAGAATATGTTATTTACCTCCAATACAGATATTGTATTAGAAGAAATTACGCCAGAATTTATTCAATATTTCTGTGGGCATTTTATCGAGGAATCCTTTATGTGTAACCCAAAACTCACAATTGACATAATCGAAGCCAACACTTATTTACCGAATGGTGAAAAAACACCATGGAATTGGAAGAAGTTTTCAGGAAATCCAAATATCACATGGGAATTCATCGTAAGCAAACTAAACATAATTGATGATTTCGAAACAACTTGGGATTGGTTCCAACTTTCGCAAAATCCAAGTATTACTTGGGAAATTATTGAAGCCAATTTATATCTACCAACTGGACAAGTAACTCCATGGAATTGGAGTGTTATTTCGAGAAGAAATTTTATTACGTGGGATAGGGTTTACCGTCATCCCGAAGTCGAATGGGATTGGATCTCTATTTCTAAACACCGAAACATCACATGGTATGATATTGAGCATAATTTATATGTACCATGGGATTGGATTGCGGTTTCGCAAAACCCAAACATCACATTCGAAAATATCGAGAAAAATCTGTATTTTCCCAATGGTCGACAGATTCCGTGGAATTGGGATGTAATTTCAAGCAGTTTGATTATCACATTGGAGAGTGTTAGAGCAAATATGTATTTTCCTGATGGTCTACCAATCCCATGGAATTGGTGGAATCTTTCAAGTAATCCAAGTATTCCATGGGAAGCAATCAAGTCTCATCGAAGTATGCCATGGGATTGGAATCGAGTTTCGCTCAATCCAAATATCACTCCGAAAATAGTTCGGGATAATCCGTGGGTTAAGTGGAAATGGAGTTATCTATCGCAAAATTCCATGGATCAGCCATACTACAGAATGAATCATCACAAGAAATATCTAGCGAATCAGTTAGCCGCCACTATTTATGATGAACTTACTATCGTGGTTTATCACCCAAATTACCATCCGGCTAACCGCGTTCCCATCAATGAATTAGCAGACCATCCATTTGTGGGACTATCACCGGAAGGATTAAAAAACCTATAGCAGACTTAAAGAATTAAATTGAATTATTTTTTTAACAAAAAATTGAATTTCATAATAACTTCGATTAAACATGATCAAATCGAAAAACATTTTTTCCCGCGCATATACTCTTCCGGATCTAGTTAAAGACAATCTGGATAAACCATGGGGTTGGCGATTACTATCACAAAATCCTCAAGTCACATTGGACTTCATTAAAGAAATGTTAATTACACCAGCCGACATATACGTGGACTCAAAAAAAGTCACATGGGACCAAATTAAAGCCAATCCAACGAAAGATTGGAATTGGCGCGAATTATCGAAAAATGTCCATCTTACATGGGACTTTATCGAGTCGACTTTATTTCTCCCAAATGGCGAAGAAACACCATGGAATTGGGAAGCTATTTTAAAACATCCGAATATCACATGGGATATCATCACAACAAAAATAAACACAAAATACTGGTATTGGAGCAGTATTTTAGAAAATCCAAACATCACATGGGAAAATCTTAATACCATGGTAAAGAAACTTGGATCTGAAAGACGATTTTTATTGGATTGGAAAATAATATCATGTAGCCCAACTGTTACTTGGGATATAATTTTATCTAACAGTGAAGGTGATTTTATTGAATGGAACTGGAGTGGAATTTCAATGAATCCAAACATCACATGGGACATCATTCAAAATAATCCAAATAAACCATGGAATTGGAAATCAGTTCTACTTAATCCGAATATCACATGGGATATTATCGTATCAAATCCGTTCATCGCTGTGTGCGATGCAACACATTCTTTTAGAAGACGTATACAATCATTTAGAAAAGGATTAATTTCCCAGGATGAATTCATATCACAATGGAAATGGGAACATATTTCAAAAAACCCAAACATCACATGGGATATTATTCAGGCAAACCTTGACAAACCATGGGATTGGAGTATAATATCGCAAAGTCCAAATATCACGTGGGACATAATTAAAGCAAATGTAGGTAAACAAATAAAATGGGTGTATAGTAGGGTGATTTTAAATCCGAATATCACTATTGATATTTTATTGAATGAGTTTAGTACGTATCGCGGTTGGGATTGGAGTTTTTTCGATTATTATGGAACCAATCCAAATATTACTAAATTATACAAAATCGATAAGAAAATTTACACCGAATATTGTTCTGGAAACCCGAATATCACGTGGGAATTTATTCAGAAATTTCCACAAAGTTATTTCAATACATATGAACTTTCAATGAATTCGAGTGTGATGGATGAATATATGTTATCAAATCCGACTACGATATGGGAAACAGTTTCCCATATCCCAAATTTATCTACATTGGAATTAAAAGATTTATCCCAACTTAAACATATCACACCCGAAATTTTACAACATTTTTCAACAAATCAACATGCGTGGCGCTTATTGATGGTTGATCCCAAACTCACACTTGATATCATCGAATCAAATACCTACCTACCGAATGGTCAATATACACCATGGGATTGGGAATTTATTTCACAAAATCCGAATCTCACATGGGATTTTATAGTTAACAATTTATACATAGACGGTCGTGAAACCCCATGGAAATGGTCAGAAATTTCATCACATCCAAATATCACGTGGGAAATTATTGAATCAAATTTAACTTCACCTAATGAAATTTATATACCGTGGCGATGGTATATGATATCATATTATCTTGATATTACCTGGGATATCATAAATAAATATCCCGATATGGATTGGGATTGGGAAGTTATTACGCAACATCCGAATATTACATGGGATATTATTGTATCAAATGAATTTCTCAGTAATGGTAAAAAAATCAAGTGGCGTTGGTCCGTCATCACATTCAATCCCAATATCACATGGGATATTGTCAAAAATAACGTTTATTTACCGAATGGAACCAAAATACCATGGTATTGGATGTATATTTCATCATGGGATATGGTCACATTCGATATTATTATGGCTCACCGTGATTTGCCATGGTGTTGGGATGAGGTATCACGTAATCAAAACATAACACCAAAAATTGTTCGTGATAATCCATGGGTTAATTGGAATTGGCTATACTTGTCCGAGAATTCGATGGATCAACCATATTATAAATCACACTATCATAAAAAAC
>JACCDM010285159.1_pt1 | contig 11432 bp, 14 predicted proteins | sample 7445851 | NCBI WGS metagenome assembly JACCDM01 (sample SAMN15323438, study PRJNA562643) | freshwater metagenome | isolation source: river surface water | place: USA:Blue River Watershed | collected 2017-08-16
ACGGCCAGCACCTTGCACGCCAGTGAAGCTGTTTGCGCCAGATTTGACAGATGTGTATGCAGCATCAGCTTGTCCATAGATGGTCACGCTAGATTGTGCGAAAGCAGAAGTTGCGGCCAGAGCAGCCAGGGCAACGAGGGATTTTTTCATTTCAAGGTTCTCCAAGGTTTAAACAAGGGGCTGAGTTTTAAACACCCAGCCAACCTCCTTTTTCGGGAAGCTGGCGCTATTGAACCAGAGCTCTGGGGTAAGAGCTATGACAAGGCGCAAAAATGTGGCTATTACGTTGCATCAACGCAACAAAACAAGGTTTTCTTGGCCTACAAAGGGCCTTCACCGGTCGAAAAATGGGGTTTACCCGAGGGGTTGATCGCAACCCTATAAACTCTGGCAATGGACGCTTTTTTCATTGCCGCCGACAGCGCTTTACGCACAGTTTTTGCTCAACACCATGCCAGCCGACCCACGCCCAAGGCTGATGGCAACGGCAGAGAACAGGTTTTGTCTGAGGCAGAAAAGCGTGAATCTGGCGCGCTGATGCGCGTGAACCACGTGGGCGAGGTGTGCGCTCAAGCGCTTTACACCGCGCAGGCCTTGGCCACACGCGACCCTGCATTGCGCCAGCATTTTTTAGAGGCTAGCGCTGAAGAAACCGATCATCTGGCTTGGACGGAAGCGCGTTTGCGTGAGTTGGGCGACCGCACCAGCTGGCTCAACCCGCTTTGGTATGCAGGCGCCTTTGGCATTGGCTTTTTGGCAGGCAAATTGGGCGGCGACAAGGTGAGCCTTGGCTTTGTGGTGGAAACCGAAAAGCAAGTGGAGGCTCATTTGCAAAGCCACATGTCAAAGTTGCCCACCAACGACAGCGCGTCTCGCGCCATCGTGTCTCACATGAAAGCGGATGAAATCCGGCACGCCCAAGAAGCGCAACACGCAGGCGCCACCGAGCTGCCAGAGCCGGTCAAACAAGCCATGCGCTTAGCCGCCAAGGTGATGACCAGCGTGGCGCATCGCGTTTGATTTTTTCCCGTTTGAAGCGGCTTAAGCCTCGACCAAATCAAAACTGGTGGTGATGTCTGCTGTTTTGCCCAGCATGATGCTGGCTGAGCAATATTTGTCATGACTCATGGCAATGGCGCGTTCGACCGCTGAAGCGGGAATGCCTTTGCCCGTGACGGTGAAATGCATATTGATTTTGGTGAACACCTTGGGGTCGACCTCGGCGCGTTCGCTGGTGAGCTTGACACTGCAACCACGCACATCGTGGCGACCACGCTTCAAAATCAACACCACATCGTAGGCGGTGCAACCACCGGTGCCTGCTAACACTGTTTCCATAGGGCGAGGGGCCAAGTTTTGCCCACCGTTTTCAGGCTTGGCAGTGTCTGGCGCACCGTCCATCGCAATGACGTGACCACTACCTGTTTCAGCCACAAAACCCATGCCAGAACGGGTGCCCGTTTGACCCGTCCAGCTGACAGTGCATTCCATGTTTTTCTCCGTTGTCTAGTGCAAAAATTTGAGCTGCAATTGTCTTACAAATACGACATTGCAGCATTTTCTGGCTACACTAATGGCTTGTCTCCTCCACCCTCAAAAGTGGATTCAGCCCTGAGTCGCAAGACTTGGGGCTTTTTTTATTCCTGAGTCAATCTTTCAATCACACCATGCGAATGACCAGTTTCTTTCCGCAAGCTTGGGCGTATTTGCGAAGCGTGGTCAGCGACGGCGTGTGCTTGCGGTTACCCAAACTAGATTCAATGCGCGCCAGCACAGGTTGCGACACCCCCATACGCATGGCGACATCGGCTTGGGTGAGCCCAGCCTCTTTGCGTGCCGCCAACAACTCTTGCAGAGTTGCAAATTCGTCTTCCAGTGCGTCGTAAGCCTCTTTGAAGGCGGCATCTGTTGCGCGTTTCTTTTCTGCCAGTTGTTTAGGATGAAACGCGACCGGCTTGAAATGGTTTGGATTAGCTGCTTTTCTCATCATGTGCCTCTTGCATTCGCTTTCTTGCGATTCGAATTTCCTTCAACGGCGTGTTTTGTGTTTTCTTTATAAATCCATGCAAAAAAATCACGCGCCGCCCCTTCAAACAACAAAAGAAAACTCGCCCAATGCCTTCTATTCCTTTGGCTCGGACTTCAAACATGCCTTGACCAAGCGCTTTGGTGTAGGGCACACCTAAATGTGGACCACTCAATTGCATCTGCACGGATATGCGAACAAAACTCGCCAAGACGCTTGTGGGCCACTTCTCAATTCGGGTTTTTAGTTTTTGGTTGAAATATTCAAGGATGTAGGTCACGATTTATAGCATGTATGGCATATTCTGACAACACTCTACTTTCGCTCAACCTCAGATAAATTAGCCTTGCACTACTTGCAGCTTTGAGCCTTGCCGCTTAAGAGACAATCACCCCATGTCTACCCGCACCTCCAAGCCCCAAGCCGCAAAAGCTCGCCACTTAAAGCCTGCCGATTACCTGAAAAAAATCTTGACTGCTCGCGTGTACGACGTGGCGCAAGAGTCTGGTCTTGAAGTGGCAAAAAATTTAAGCCGCCGTATGCACAACACGGTGTTGCTCAAGCGTGAAGACCAGCAACCGGTGTTCAGTTTCAAACTGCGTGGTGCTTACAACAAGATGGCGCATCTCACACCCGAGCAATTGAAAAAAGGCGTGATTTGCGCCTCTGCTGGCAACCATGCACAAGGCGTGGCTTTGGGTGCCAGCAAATTGGGCACCAAGGCTGTGATCGTGATGCCTGTGACCACACCTGCGGTGAAGATTGAAGCGGTGAAAGCCTTAGGTGGCGAAGTGGTGTTGGCAGGCGACAGTTACTCAGACGCTTACCAACACGCGCTGACGCTCGAGAAGAAAAGCGGTATGACGTTTGTGCATCCGTTTGACGACCCCGATGTGATTGCCGGCCAAGGCACGATTGCGATGGAAATGCTGCGCCAGCACCAAGGCCGACTCGACGCAGTGTTTGTGGCGATTGGTGGTGGCGGCCTCATTTCTGGCGTGGCCAATTACATCAAGGCGGTGCGCCCCGAGATCAAAGTGATTGGGGTGCAAATGGACGATTCATCGGCCATGATGCAGTCGGTGCAAAAAGGCAAACGCGTGAATTTGCATGACGTGGGTTTGTTCTCTGACGGCACAGCAGTGAAGTTGGTGGGCGAAGAAACGTTTCGCATTTCACGCGAGTTGGTGGACAGCTACATCACAGTAGACACCGATGCGGTGTGCGCCGCCATCAAAGATGTGTTTGTAGACACCCGCAGCATCGTAGAACCCGCTGGTGCTTTGGCCGTGGCTGCCATCAAACAATATGTGGCTGAACACAAAACCAAAGGCGAAACCTACGCCGCGATTTTGTGCGGCGCCAATATGAATTTCGACCGCTTGCGTTTTGTGGCGGAGCGTGCCGAGGTGGGTGAAGAACGCGAAGCCTTGATGGCGGTGACCATTCCTGAGCAACCAGGAAGCTTGCGTCGCTTTTGCGAATTGATTGGTAACTTGCCGAGTTTTGGTGGCAGCAAAACACCGCGCAGTGTGACCGAGTTCAACTACCGCATGAGCGATCAACAGAAGGCCCATGTGTTTTTGGGTTTGACCACTGGCGCGCGCGGCGAGAGCAGCAAGATTGCAGCGCATTTCACCAAACATGGTTTTGAAGCGATTGACCTCACGCATGACGAGTTGGCCAAAGAGCACATTCGCCACATGGTGGGTGGGCATTCTGATTTGGCGCACGAAGAGCGTTTGTTGCGCTTCGAGTTCCCCGAGCGCCCCGGTGCGCTGATGAAGTTTTTGTTAGCCATGCGACCCGGTTGGAACATCAGCTTGTTTCACTACCGCAACCAAGGCGCGGACTACGGTCGCATTTTGATGGGCTTGCAAGTGCCTAAGGCTGACAACAAAGCGTTTGCAACATTTTTAACGGAGTTGGGTTATCCACATGTGGAAGAAACCCACAACCCTGCTTACCGTTTGTTTTTGCAGCGTTGAAACAATCACTTTTTGGCAGGCAAATCCAAGCTCAAGGTGCTGGGGCCATCTAAGGTTGCACCGATTTGCACGCGCTTGGCTTGGGTGCTTTGCACCACCAAACCTTCAGCAATCGGCTTGCCAACGCGAAAGGGTTTGGCAGGTTTGCCGTCTACCGATATCAATGCCACACCGCTGTTGGCGTCAGCATTGAGCACACCAACCAATTGAAATCGACTTGCCAAAGTGGGCGCAGCTTGCGCGACCTGCGCTTGGGCGCCCAAGGCACGTTCCACGGCTTGGCTGTCGAAGGTATCACTCACAGGCTGTGCTATTGCGACGCTGTTAGACCTACCTGAAGAAGTTGGGTTGTCGCGCAAAAACCAACCCACCGAGCTGTAGGCAACAGCCGCCCATACCAATGCCGTGCTGATCAGCAGAACAACACGCGATGACAGCTGCCAGCGTGAAGGCGCTGACGCAGCATATCGAAACGATGCTTTGGTTTGTGACATACGCAGATTATGATGCACCTCATGAATACTTTCGGCACTCTTCCGCGACCTATGCGTCGCCAAACGCAGCAGCGTGGTTTTACTTTGATCGAGTTGATGGTGGTCTTGGCCATCATTGGCATTTTGGCCGCTTTGGTGGTGCCCAATGTGCTTAACCGCGCTGATGACGCTCGTGTAACCGCCGCTCGCACCGATGTGGGCAACTTGATGCAAGCACTCAAGCTCTACAAGCTCGACAACCGCAACTACCCCACACCCGAGCAAGGTTTGCAAGCCTTGGTGATTCGCCCCACCACTGGCCCTGCGCCTGTCAACTGGAAGCCTTACATCGACAAATTGCCTGCCGACCCTTGGGGCCGCCCCTACCAATACATGAACCCCGGCGTGAAGGGTGAGGTGGATGTGCTGTCATTGGGTGCCGATGGTCAAGCTGGCGGCCAAGGCATGAACGCTGACATTGGCAGCTGGCAATAACGCACGGCTGTTAGGTATGCGGCGCCAACAGGGCCTGACGTTGTTAGAGCTGATGGTGGTGCTGCTGATCATCGGCTTTGCCACTGCTGGCGTGGCGCTGGCGTTGCGAGACAGTTCGCAAACACAGCTCGAGCGTGAGGCACAACGTTTGATTGCCAAGCTAGAGTCTGCTCGGGCACAGTCGCGCACCAGCGGGCAAACCATGGTGTGGGTGCCCACAGCGGAAGGTTATGTGATTGACACTTTGCCGCGCACGGCAAATCAAACTGTGTCAAAAGAAGTTTGGTTGCAAGCCAATACACAAGCCAGCATCGACGTTCCAAGCAACGCTTCTGGCACCGGCGTGGTGCTTGGGCCAGAACCGATTTTGTCGCCCATTCAAATTTCGTTGCGCATCAGCGGTGACATGGCCAATACCAACACGAATAACAATGCCACCCAACCAAACACCATGCGCATTGGCACCCAAGGGTTAAAACCTTTTGAGGTGCTGCCGTGAAGCCAGAGCAGCGTCAACAAAACCACCGAGGGTTTACTTTGATTGAGGTGCTGGTGGCCTTGATGATCGTGGCCATGGCGCTAATGACAGGCTTGAAGGTGAGCGGCGCTCTGGTCAACAACGCACAACGCCAGACAGACGCGCTACTGGCGCAACTGTGTGCTGACAATGCCTTGCTGCAAATGCGTTTGTCACAACAGTTGCCGAGTGTTGGTAACTCTCGGGTGAGTTGCCCGCAAGCAGACCGCACATTCGAAGTGGCGTTGACGGTTCGCGGCACACCCAACCCGTCTTTCAGAAGGGTGGACGCGCAAGTGTTTGATGCGCAAATGCCAATTCTTCGCATCTCAACTGTGGTGGGGCGTTACTGATGACGCGCTTGCCTCTCTCATTTCAAAGTGTTGGATGTCGCGCTGAGATGCGAGGCCTCACACAAAAAGGCTTCACGCTGATTGAGATGCTGATTGCCATCACCCTCATGGCTGTATTGGCCGGTTTGAGTTGGCGTGGCATTGACGGCTTGATGCGCACCCGTGAGGTGACGCAAACGCGCGTCAACCAAGTGGCGGTGGTGCAAACGGTGTTGGCGCAATGGCAGGCCGATTTAGACGCTTTGCAAACCAGCAGTGTGTCGGTGAGCGGCTTGCAATGGGACGGACGGGTCTTGCGCATGGTGCGACGCGCCAGCAACTGGCGAACTGACGGCAGCGACCCCGGTTTGTGGGTGGTGGGCTGGACCCTGCGCGCTGTGGGCACCGCCGACAACAGCAATGGGCAATGGGTGCGCTGGCAGTCGCCCAACTTGCAAGACGCGGCCCAACTGAGAGAAGCATGGGCCCAAGCCGAGCAATGGGGCCAAAACCCCAGCAGCAATGACGCTGTGCGCGAGACCCCTTTGATACCCCTGTCGCAATGGCAAATCACTTATTTTCGGGGCAACGCTTGGACCAACCCACTCTCAAGTGCCGATGGCAAAAGCAACGATGCCAGCAAAGCTGAATTGCCCGATGCCATTCGCTTGCAAGTGGATTTACCCAGCAGCACGGGCATGAATGGTCGGCTCACGCTGGACTGGGTCAGGCCCAATTTCAGCAACACCAAATCATGATGAAAAAGCCACGCATGACTTCCGATCGACAGAAGGGCGCAGCCTTGTTGGCGGCGTTGTTGACGGTGGCCTTGGTAACCACTTTGGCAGTAGGCGCCATGTGGCAACAGTGGCGCGGTTTCGAAGTTGAAAGCGCTGAGCGGCATCGTGCCCAAGCGCGTTGGCTGTTAATCGGTTCGCTGGATTGGGCGCGGGTGATTTTGCGTGAAGATGCTTTCGCAGATGGCAACCAAACGCCGAACGACCATTTGGCCGAGCCTTGGGCAGTGCCTTTGCAAGAGGCGCGTTTATCAAGTTTTTTAGCTGCACTACCCGATGGCACTGGGGCTGATAGCGAAGATGTGGCCATGAGCGAGCAAGTGTTTTTGTCGGGTCAGATTGTCGATGTGCAAAGCCGAATGACGCTGCTCAATTTGGTGCAGGACGATCGTGTGGTGCCTTCTTCTTTGCAGACATTCGAACGATTGTTTGACACGCTTGGCTTGCCACCAGATCAGTTGCGTTTGCTGACGCTTGGTTTGCTCAATGCCCAAAAACAACAAGGGGCAGTGATGCCACAAAGGGTAAATCAGCTGACTTGGTTCGGTTTGAGCGCACAAACTGTGGCGCGCTTGAGCCCGTATGTCAATTTGCTGCCTAGCGCCACACCGGTTAACGTCAACACCGCGAGCGCGACAGTGTTGTATGCCAGTGTGCCGGGTTTGAGTCTGTCAGATGCACAACGCTTGGTGCAAGAGCGCAACCGCAGCCATTGGCCAACGATGGAGGCGTTTCAAACAGCCATTGGCAAGCGCAGTGTGTCGAGCTCAACTCACAGTGTGAACACGCGCTATTTTGAGGTGACAGGCAAGTTGCGCACCCCCTCCACCACGGTCACCGAACGGTCGCTGCTGCAGCGCGATGGCAGAGAGTTGAAAGTGCTTTGGCGCGAGTCAGGCCAGTGGGCCAGCTCGCCTGCCCAGGTGGTGGGCGCCTCTCTACAATGAACGGCTATCCATGTTGATCATTGCCCTGCCCCATTTTGCGAATGCTGCGTCTGCCGGTTATGCCCATGTGCATTCCGAGGGACACACTGTGTTGCGCCAAGCCACCGGCGCGGCGAGCACTTTGTCTGCGCATGCAGGCGAAGTGGTGGCCGTTGTGCCTCACAGCCGCTTGTCTTGGCTGTCGGTGACCCTCCCCCCGGGCAGCCAAGGGCCTCGTTTGCAAGGGGTGCTGCGCGGTTTGCTAGAAGACCGTTTGTTGGAAGAGCCCGAACAGTTGCACTTGGTGCTTGAGCCCAACGCTCAAATCGTTTCCAAAGCGGGCGGTACAGCCTTGGTGGCTGTTTGCCACAAACAATGGTTGCGCGATGTTTTGGCCCCTTTGCAAGCGGCTGGCTTGACCGTGCAGCGTTTGGTGCCCGAGCTCAGCCCCAGCAGCAAGCCCATGCTGCATGTGATGGGCACACCTGATTTTTCACAAAGCGTGCTCAGCCATGCGCAGGGCGTCAGCCTGTTGCCACCCAACACAGCGCATTGGTCAAGCTTTGCACCCATCGCCAGCCAAAACCTTGCCGTGCATGCTGAGCCCTCCATGGTGGAGCGCGTGCAGCAACTGTTGAGCGTTCAGCCGCAACTGCAAACAGCAGCACAACGCTGGGTGCAATCTGCCCAGTCTGAATGGGACTTGGCACAAGGCGAATGGGCACAAGGCCGATCACAACGCGGTTTGCGCTGGGTGCAAGCCACTTGGCAGACTTTGTGGCATGCGCCAGCATGGCGGCCAGTTCGCTTAGGCGTGTTAGCGTTGTTGCTGGTGCAAGTGGTGGGGCTGAATGTGTTTGCTTGGCGCGAGCACACAGCACAGCAGTTGCAATTGGCTGGCTTGAACCAAATCTTGACGCAAACTTTTCCTGCGGTCACGCTGGTGATCGATGCGCCCTTGCAAATGCAGCGTGAAGTTGAAGCGTTGAAACAAAAATCAGGCGCGGTGTCCAATACCGATTTCGAACCTTTGTTGGTGGCTTTGGCGGGTGTTTTGCCCAGTGGCACCAGCAACACAATCCCCACGCAATTGCATTTTGCGAATCAAGCTTTGCGGATTCATGGGGTGTCGTTTGACAGCACATCAGCCAACCGACAACTCAAAGCCAAGGGCTTGGAGTTGCGTGACGAAGGCAATGATGTGTGGGTGTTGCAAGCGGAGGGCGGCAAATGATCGCGAACTGGCGCAGTGCCATGCAACAACGTTGGCTCACTTTGTCTGCGCGAGAACAGCGTGGTTTGCAGGTGGTGGGGGTGTTGCTGCTGGTATGGCTGGCTTGGCAGGTGCTGATCGCACCGGCACAGCACAAGCTGCGTCAGGCAGAGTCACAGCGGCAAGCCTTGTCACAACAAATGGCAAGCATGCAAGCGCTGCAAACACAAGCGCAGGCGCTGCAACAACGCACCGCGATGTCACGCGACAGCGCGCTCAAATCGCTGCAAGGTTTCGCTTTACCTTCCGGCATGCAACTCAACCCTCAGGGTGATCGTGTGCTAGTCACTCTCAAGGCTGTGCCTGCGCATGTTGTGGCGCAATGGCTGGCGCAAGCGCGAACACAAGCGCAAGTGCTTCCAAGCGAAGTGCATTTGACACGCACATCTACCAATTCATCAGCGTCCAGCGCTGCGAGCAACTCGGTCATACCAACTTCACCTGCATGGGATGGCAGTTTGGTGCTCGTGTTGCCGCGTGGCACACAAACGGGTGGGTCATGAACGGTCAGCCAACAACCACTGCGCGCTTGAACCACTTGGCGGCTTGGAGCGCATTTGCGGGTTTGTTGTTTGGCCTGGTGATGCAAGCGCCTGCACGTTGGCTGAGTGAAGCTGTGGCAACGGCCACACAACAGCGTGTGCTCTTACTTAACCCGCAAGGCACTGTCTGGCAAGGTTCGGCTGAATGGGCGCTGAGTGACGGGCAACACTCGCTTGCAACAGCGCAAGATGCCAGCGCGCACAAAAACTTGACCTTGCCAACCCGTTTGGCTTCTCGGGTGCAATGGCACATCGGACCCAGCATCGATTTTCAAAACTTCGCCGTAGGTCTCAAGCTTGAATTGCAAAGCGCTTGTTGCACACCCTCACCGCTGCAAGTGTTTGCTGCGCCAACATGGCAAGGTTTGCAATTGCGCAGCAAAGCGCACGCCTCAGAGTGGCCTGCCGTTTGGTTGGTAGGTTTGGGTGCACCTTGGAACACCCTACAAGCTGAAGGACAAATGCAATTGCGCACACAAGGCTGGCAATGGCATCGGCCGTGGTCTTTGGCACATGCACAGCCCAAGTTGACAGGCGACATTGAGTTGCAATGGTTGCAGTTCAGCACGCGACTGTCCACCTTGCGTCCCCTAGGGAACTACCGGGTGGTGGTGAAGGGTGGTGACACAATGCAAGTCAAATTGGACACCTTGGAGGGTAGCTTGCAATTACAAGGGCAAGGTGAATGGCTGCAAGGTCGCTTGCGCTTTCGCGGCGAAGCCAAAGTACAAACCGATGCAGAAGCTGCTGTGTCCAATTTATTAAATGTTCTTGGCCAACGCCGAGGCAATGTATCGTTCATCGAATTAGGTTAATCGCCCACGAGCCGAATATGTCACACAAGAAGTCAATCTCACCTTTCTCATCCCATGTTTCAAAGGTTTGGCACATGCAGATCAAACGCAAAGTAGCGCCTTTGGCGCTGAGCTTGAGCTTGCTGCCCTCGGTGACTTTGGTGAACGAGGCATGGGCGCAACAGCCTTCTAAAAAATCAGCCAAGGCTACGAGTTCACAAACCATCACGCTGAATTTTGTGAACGCTGAAATTGAATCGGTCGCACGCACCTTGGCAACGTTGTCTAACCGCAATGTGGTGGTTGACCCGCGTGTGAAGGGCACACTCAACTTGAGCACAGAGCAACCGGTGTCGGCACAAGAGGCTTGGTTGCAGTTTTTGTCCGCATTGCGTTTGCAAGGCTTTGCCATGGTGGAAACACAAGGGCTTTACAAACTGGTGCCAGAGGCTGACGCCAAACTGCAAGGCGGCTCTGTGCAGCAAGTGGACAACGCCGGCGCAGGTGGGGGCGGCGGACAAATCGTGACGCACATTTTCAAACTCAACTTTGAGCAGGCCAACAACTTGTTGCCCGTGCTGCGCCCATTGATCAGCCCGAACAACACCATCAACGTGAACCCCAGCAACAACTCGCTGGTGATCACAGACTACGCCGACAATTTGCAACGCATGGCACGCATCATTGCGTCACTGGATGTCTCTAATGCGAGCGATGTAGAAGTGGTGCCACTCAAACATGCGATCGCTGTCGATTTGGCACCCTTGCTGTCGCGTTTGATTGAGTCAGGCAACAGCGCTACCGCAGGCGCAGCACCTGCCGGACAAACAGGCACCGAATACCGCACCACGGTGTTGGCCGAGTCACGCAGCAACGCGATCATTGTGAGAGCCGCCAACCCAGCGCGCTTGGCCTTGGTGCGTTCATTGATTGATAAATTGGACCAACCTGGTTCACAAGCAGCGAATGGCAACATCCATGTGGTGTATTTGAAAAATGCTGACGCCACCAAATGGGCAGCCACATTGCGCGCCGCCATCAGCGGCGATGGCAGAGGGGGCAATGCAGCCATCAACCTGAGCAGTACGGCAAACCCTGCCTCCCCTTCTTCGCCCAATAACGCGCCTGGCGCATCGTTGGGCGGTAACAGCGCAACTTCGGCCAACACCACGGGTGGACAAATTCAAGCCGATACCACCACCAATTCGCTCATCATCAGTGCACCTGAACCTCAGTACCGACAATTGCGCGCGGTGATCGACATGCTAG
>JACCDM010276033.1_pt1 | contig 11428 bp, 13 predicted proteins | sample 7445851 | NCBI WGS metagenome assembly JACCDM01 (sample SAMN15323438, study PRJNA562643) | freshwater metagenome | isolation source: river surface water | place: USA:Blue River Watershed | collected 2017-08-16
AAACAAGTCATTCAAAAGTACGGACCTACCAAAAGTATTTTTGGCGTATGCCTGGGTCAACAAGCGATTGGCGAAGTTTATGGAGGAACGCTTTCGAATTTAGACAAAGTCTATCATGGTGTTGCTACTCACGTTACTAAAGCGGTTAACGACGAATTGCTTTTTGAAGGATTGGACAACGAATTTGAAGTAGGACGTTACCACTCTTGGGTGGTCGATACGAACTTACCCGATTGTTTGGAAGTTACTTCTTTTGATGCCAACGGACAAGTGATGTCACTTCGCCACAAGACCTATGATGTTAGAGGGGTTCAATTTCACCCAGAAAGTGTATTGACACCTAACGGAAAGAAAATGTTAGAAAATTGGGTAAAAAATTAAGTTAGAAATTAGAAGTTAGAAGTTAGAGGTGAAAAGTTAATTAATCTCTTTACATATAAACTTTGTGCCTTAGCGCCTTTGCGGCAAAAAAAAGAAAATGAAAAACATACTCAACAGATTAATCAATCACGAAATGCTTTCGAAAGAAGAGGCTAAAAACGTTTTGGTAAACATCTCCAACGGAGAATACAATACGAGCCAAATTGCTTCTTTCTTGACGGTGTACATGATGCGTAGCATTAGTATTGAAGAATTAGCCGGTTTTCGTGAAGCGCTATTGGATTTGTGCATCCGTGTCGATTTATCAGGCTATAACACCATCGATTTGTGTGGAACGGGTGGCGATGGAAAAGATACGTTTAACATTTCAACCTTAGCCTCTTTTGTAGCGGCTGGTGCGGGAATTAAAGTCGCTAAACATGGAAATTATGGCGTTTCGTCTATTTCAGGTTCCAGTAATGTGATGGAAAAAATGGGAATCAAATTCAGTAATGATACTAGTTTCTTAGAAAAATGTATGGAAAAAGCAGGCATCTGTATTTTGCACGCACCGCTATTTCACCCTGCTATGAAAAATGTGGGACCTATTCGAAAAGAGTTGGGCGTAAAAACCTTTTTCAATATGTTGGGACCTATGGTAAATCCGGCGTTTCCTCAAAATCAATTAGTAGGAGTTTTTAACTTGGAGTTGGCTCGAATGTATGCGTATTTGTATCAAAACACCGATAGAAATTTCACGATTTTACATTCGTTAGACGGTTATGACGAAGTATCGTTAACCTGTCCAACCAAATGCATCACCAACACCAAAGAACTGATGCTCAATCCAGATGATTTTGGCGTTCGCCTTTTGGCACAAACCGAAATTGAAGGCGGAAAAACAATAGAGGAATCAGCGCAATTATTTACCGATATAATTTCAGGAAAAGGAACCGAAGCCCAAAACAATGTAGTCTGTGCCAATGCAGCTATGGCTATCGCTACGGTGACTCAATGCAGTCCGTTAGAAGGTTTTGAATTAGCCAAGGAGAGTTTATTCTCCGGAAAAGGATTGCAATCGTTGCAAATTTTACAGGAACTGAGTAAATAGCATTGAAAGATTAAAAGATTTAAAAATTGAAAGAGTATGACAAAATCATTTGAGGAATTTCAAGTCTATCAAAAAGGTGTTCAATTAACAAAATTGATTTTTAAATTATTAGAAAATAAATCTTTTGAAAAAGAATACAGTTTTAAAGATCAAATTAAAAGAGCTGCTGTATCAATAACCAATAATATCGCTGAAGGATCAGAATACAATAACAATAGACAATTTATACGGTACTTAAAAATTGCTAAAGGAAGTTGTGCCGAAGTGAGAAATATGCTAGTTCTCTGTAGAGAATTAGGTTTTTCGGATGAGATAGAAATTAAAGAAAGTTATAATTTAACTATTGAAATTTCACAAAATCTTTCCAATTTTATAAAATATTTAGGTGAAAAAATAAAACAATAATTTTTCAATCTTTAAATTTTTCAATCTTTAAATTATAGTAATGAATATACTCGACAAAATAATACATGACAAACGAAGAGAAGTGGTTCTCAAAAAATCGATTATTCCAGTTTCACAATTGGAGGAATCAGTGTTTTTTGAAAAACAAACTATTTCGTTGAGCCATAATTTACGAAACAGTACTTCGGGAATTATCGCCGAACACAAACGTCGTTCACCATCCAAAGCAGAAATCAATTACGGTTTTACCGTAGAAGAAGTAGTCAAAGGTTATGAAACAGCAGGTGCTTGTGGTATTTCGGTTTTAACGGACGGAAAGTATTTTGGCGGTTCTTTGGACGATTTGTTATTGGCAAGAGCTAGCGTAAACATTCCGCTTTTGCGAAAAGAATTCATTGTGGACGAATACCAAATTTTGGAAGCCAAAGCGCACGGTGCCGACTTAATTCTGTTGATTGCAGCCGTTTTGAGCCGAGAGGAAATCAAAAGTTTGTCTGAATTCGCACATAGTTTAGGATTGGAAGTCCTTTTGGAAGTCCACAATCAAGAAGAATTAGAAAAATCGATTATACCGAGTTTGGATATGATTGGTGTGAATAACCGAAATTTAAAAACATTCGAAGTGAATTTGGATTTCAGTAAAACATTGGCAGACCAAATTCCGAATGAATTTGTAAAAATATCCGAAAGCGGTATTTCGTCTATTGAAGCCATAACCGAATTAAAAGCGTATGGTTACCAAGGATTTTTAATTGGTGAAAACTTCATGAAAACGGATAACGCAGGCCAAGCTGCGAAAGAATTTATTGCGCAATTGAAATAAAATAAACACAGATTTCACAGATTACACAAATTAAAAACCTTTGATTCTTAGCGCCTTTGTGGCAAACTAAATATAAATTAAAAAAGCTGTTCGCCTTAGCGTCTTAGCGGCAAATTAAATATGAAACTCAAAATCTGCGGCATGAAATACCCCGACAATATTCTCGAAGTAGGATCGCTCCTACCCGATTATATGGGCTTTATATTCTGGGAGAAATCGGCGCGCTATTTTGATGGAGCAATGCCTAATTTGCCTCAAAGCATCAAAAAAACAGGTGTATTTGTTAATGCAAGTCAAGGGGAAATTGCAACAAAAGTAGCCCAATACGATTTACAAGCCGTGCAATTACACGGACAAGAGTCGGTAGCATTTTGCCAAGAATTGAGAAGTAAATTGGCGAAAAACATTGAAATCATTAAAGTATTTTCAGTGGATGCTGATTTTGATTTTGACCAATTACACCCTTTTGAAACGGTTTGTGATTATTTCCTTTTTGATACCAAAGGAAAACTACCTGGAGGAAACGGGACGACTTTCGATTGGAAAGTCCTAGCAAAATATCCTTCGCAAAAACCCTTCTTTTTGAGTGGAGGCATTGGATTAGACGAAATCGATTTGGTCAACGAAATACTAAAAACCGATTTACCCATATACGCTATCGATGTAAATAGTAAATTTGAAATCGAAGCAGGATTAAAAAACAAAAAAGAATTAGATCGTTTTAAACAAAAAATAAACTTTTAAAAAAGTACATACCATGAGTTACAACGTCAACGAAAAAGGCTATTATGGAGAATTTGGAGGAGCATACATTCCAGAAATGTTATATCCCAATGTAGAAGAATTACGCCAAAATTATTTAAAAATCACAGCCGAACCTGAGTTTCAAGCTGAGTTTGACGCTTTGTTACAAGATTACGTAGGTCGCCCTACTCCGCTTTACTTTGCAGCTCGCTTGTCTGAAAAATACAATACCAAAGTCTATCTTAAAAGAGAAGATTTATGCCATACAGGAGCGCATAAAGTGAATAACACAATCGGGCAAATTTTATTGGCCAAACGTTTGGGTAAAAAAAGAATTATTGCCGAAACGGGTGCAGGTCAACACGGTGTCGCTACGGCAACGGTTTGTGCCTTAATGGGCTTGGAATGTATTGTCTATATGGGCGAAATTGACATCAAACGTCAGGCGCCGAATGTAGCCCGTATGAAAATGTTAGGTGCCGAAGTGCGTCCAGCGTTATCGGGTTCAAGAACATTGAAAGATGCTACCAACGAAGCCATTCGCGATTGGATTAACAACCCTGTTGATACCTATTACATCATTGGTTCTGTGGTAGGACCACACCCTTATCCTGATATGGTGGCGCGTTTCCAATCGGTGATTTCAAAAGAAATCAAAAGCCAGTTATTAGAAAAAGAAGGTAAAGAAAATCCCGATTATGTGATTGCCTGCGTGGGTGGAGGGAGTAATGCGGCGGGAGCCTATTACCACTTTTTGGACGAAAAAGAAGTCAATATCATTGCTGTAGAAGCGGCAGGTTTGGGAGTAGATTCAGGCGAAAGTGCTGCTACATCTGCTTTGGGTAAAGTGGGTATCATTCACGGAAGTAAAACCTTGTTAATGCAAACTCCTGACGGACAAATCACCGAGCCTTATTCTATTTCTGCAGGCTTAGATTATCCAGGTGTTGGACCTATGCACGCACATTTGTTTGCCTCAGGAAGAGCACAATTCATCTCCATCACCGATGCACAAGCTATGAATTGGGGATTGGAACTGTCTAAATTAGAAGGGATTATTCCAGCAATTGAAAGTGCGCACGCCTTTGCTGTTTTAGACGAAATGAAATTCAAACCTAACGATGTGGTCGTAATTAATCTTTCGGGACGTGGCGACAAAGATTTGAATACCTATATTGATTATTTCAAACTATGACAATGTACGAAGTACGATATACGAAGTACGATTTTAAAATATAGTAGTATAAATTAACACTTAAAGCCCCCAAATCTTATGAAAGTAGTAATGCTAAGACGAACTAAAAAGTTTGCTATTGATTGTTGGATTCTATGTAGTAAATTACCCAAAACTAGAGAATACAATGCGTATGTCAATCAACTTATTCGTTGTTCAAGCTCGGTAGGTGCCAATTATAGAGCAACCCAAAGAGCTAAATCTGCCCCAGATTTTATTAATAAATTAAAAATTGTTGAAGAAGAGGCTGATGAAAGTCACTTTTTTCTTGAACTCATTCAACATATTACGATGATAGAACAAATTGGATTAAATTCGGAAATTGAATTCCTCTTAAAAGAAGCAAATGAAATTACAGCTATCATTGTTTCATCATTAAAAACAGCTAGAATTAACAAATCAAAATAATAAAATATACTATACGCCTAATCGTAAATCGTATATCGTAAATTACAATGAATCGAATCAATCAAAAATTACAAGAAACTGAAAAAGTATTGTCTATCTATTTTTCAGCGGGTTATCCCAACTTGAACGATACCGTACAAATCATTCAAGATTTGGAAAAAAGTGGCATTGACATGATTGAAATTGGATTACCATTTAGCGATCCTTTGGCCGATGGACCAACCATTCAAGCGAGTTCTACTCAAGCCTTGCACAACGGAATGACTACACAAGTGTTGTTTGACCAATTGAAATACATTCGCAAAACAGTTTCCATTCCGTTAGTAATTATGGGGTATTTCAACCCAATGTTGCAATACGGAGTAGAAAATTTCTGTAAAAAATGCGCTGAAATTGGTATTGACGGTTTAATCATTCCTGATTTACCAGTGGATGTATATGCAGAACAATACAAAGCTACTTTTGAAAAATACGGCCTAATCAATGTGTTTTTAATCACACCACAAACCTCTGACGAACGTATTCGTTTTATTGATAGTGTCTCGGATGGATTTATTTATATGGTGAGTTCTGCTAGTGTAACGGGCTCGCAATCGGGTTTTGGAAGTACACAAGAAAATTATTTCAAGCGTATTGCCGCTATGAATTTGAAAAACCCACAAATCATTGGTTTTGGAATCAACAATGCCGAAACGTTCAACCAAGCAACTGAATTTGCGAAAGGCGCCATTATTGGAAGTGCTTTCATTAACCATTTAACCCAAAATGGAACAGGAAAAATTGAAGAATTTGTGAAAGAGATTCGGTAAAATTTATTTCTATGACATTCGAAAGAACAACCTCTGATAACGAAACCTTTTTAAGCTTAGTCGCGCTACTAGACGAAGATTTAGCTATTCGTGATGGTGAAGACCATGCGTTTTATGCTCAATTCGACACCTTGGATCACATTAAGAATGTCGTGGTTTGCTACCAAGGTAAGATAGCTGTTGGTTGCGGTGCCTTCAAATCTTACAATAAAACTACCGCCGAAATAAAACGAATGTTTGTTCACCCCGATTTTCGCGGTCAAGGCAATGCTAAAGGAATCCTATCTGCATTAGAAAATTGGGCAAGCGAATACGGTTTTACCGATTGTATTCTGGAGACAGGTACTAACAATCCGCAAGCCATTCAAATGTACACTAAAGCAGGTTATTCCGTCATTCCTAATTATGACCAATATGAAAATGTAGTAACAAGTGTTAGTCTGGGTAAATCAATAGTGTAATTATTACTTTTTTCGTATATTTTTTTTAGCGCTAATCATTTGTTAAAATGGTGTTAAATACAATTTAAACAGTTGTTTAATTAAACAGTTGTTTAATTTTGTCATTGCTAAAAAAATAATGCTTTGAAAAGCAATTTCACCGACAAACAAATTCAGATTTTAGAAGTAGCCGAAACCTTATTCGCAGAAAAGGGTTTTGACGGAACTTCTATTCGGGATATTTCGAAAATAGCCAAAATCAATATTGCTATGATTTCGTACTATTTTGGGTCGAAAGAACGTTTATTGGAATCATTGCTTTTCTATAGAACATCGGATTTGAAAAATCAATTGGATCATCTGATTCAGGAAGAGTTAGAACCCATTGACAAAATCAATAAGCTGATTGAATTGTACATCAATCGAATCAACAAAAACAAAGGAATTTATCGCATTTTACATTTTGAATTCAATTCGGAAAAAAGAGCCAAAAGTTTAGCGGCATTTTCTGAATTAAAAAAAGGAAATCTAAAAACACTCGAAACCATCATTGAAGAAGGACAGAAAAAGGGGGTTTTTAGAAAAGATATTATTGTTCCGTTGCTCACTCCTACTATTTTAGGGACTTTTTTTCATTTCCAAATGAACAAACCGTTTTTTGAAGAAGTACTGGGATTGAATACCAAAGAATCCTTTGAAAATTATAGTACAACAGAATTAAAAAATCATATACAACAAACCATAAAAGCACTACTGATACATGAAGAAAATTAATCGATTCTTGCTCTTTGGATTATCCGTTTTAGGGATAAACTCCATAGACGCTCAAGAAAAAAGAAGTCTAACATTAGACGAAGCCGTTCATTTAGCTTGGGACAAAAGCAATGAAGTGGGATTGGCAAATGCCAAAGTAAACTCTAAAAAATACGAGTTACAATCGGCAAAGAACAATCAATACCCTGATTTTAAAATTTCGGGACAATACCAACGATTGGCCAATGCCTCGATTAATCTAAAATCAAGTCAGAACAGCAATACAGGTTCATTGCCTATTGTTGACCAACTAATGATAGGACAAATTAATGCTTCTATTCCTGTTTTTGCAGGTTTTAAAATGCAAAATAACATCCAATTGCATGAAAATTTGTATGAGGCTGAAACCGCTACTGCTACGCACACCAAAGAAGAAGTGGCAATGAAAGTCATCAACTATTATGCTAGTTTGTTCAAGGCACAAAAAACAGTTGCTCTGCTGAAAGAAAATCAAAAACGAGCTGAACAACGTGCGTTTGATTTTAGCGAATTAGAAAAAAATGAAATCATCGCTCGAAATGATTTATTGAAAGCACAATTGCAAGTATCTAAAATCAAATTATCGATTGATGAAGCGGTGAATAACGAAAACATCATCAACTTTCAGTTAATTACTTTATTGAAATTGCCTATTGGAACTCAATTAGAAATTCGTGAAAGTGATTTTGCTAATTTCAAAATGGATAATGTTCCAACAAGCGAGCAACCTGCTTTGGAAAACAGAAAAGATTTACAAGCGGTTCAATTGCAAGGAAAAGCAAGTAAAGCCAATATTAAAGTAGCAAAAGCAGCCTATTATCCGTCTATCAACCTCATCGGTGGTTATGTCGCATTAGATTTAAAAAATGTGGTAACTGTTCAAAACGCGATGAATTATGGTTTGGGGTTATCGTATGACTTGAGTTCTATTTTTAAAAATGGTACTGCTGTCAAATTAGCCGAAAGCAAAGCAACTGAAATTCAAAATTCAGAAGCCATGCTAACCGACTATATCAAAATTGAAGTTCAAAAAGCAATCGAAGAATACCATTTAGCTATCCAACAAAATGAAGTATACGGACAAGCTGTGGCACAATCTTCAGAAAACTACCGAATCATCAAAGATAAATACGATAATGGATTAGCCGATACCAATGACTTATTGGAAGCCGATGTAGAACAACTAAGCGCCAATATCAATAAAACATTAGCTAAAGCCAATATCATTCAAAAATACTACGCCTTGCTTAACGCAACGGGGCAATTAACCAGTACTTTCACTATTTCAAAACTATAATCGACACCTGACATGGAAAAGAAAAATACCAATAAAAAGTTCATCACTATATTTTTAGCATTAATCATTGTAGGTGGTTCTTATGGAACATACAAATACCTGCACGCACAATCTCACGAGCTAACAGATGATGCTCAAATTGAGAAAAAAATGAATCCAATTATTCCAAGAGTTTCGGGATATGTGGACAAAGTATATGTAAAAGACAACGATTTTGTAAAAAAAGGAGACACCTTATTTACGATTGACCAAAGAGATTTTAAAATCAAAATTGAAGAAGCTAATGCTGCACTAGTAGCTGCCGAAGGTAGTTTTGAAGTATCAAAAGCGGACATCAGTGGTGCGGTAGCTAGCGTGGCGGTTTCTGACGCTAACGTTCAATCAGCAAGTGGTAACATTGAGGCGGCAAAAATTCGTTTGGGACGCTTAACCAGTGATTATAACAGATACAACAATTTGTACAAAAATCACTCAATTACCAAACAACAATACGAGCAAGCTTTGGCTGCCAAACAAGAAGCCGAAACTCAGGTGCGTATTTTGCAACAACAACAAAAAGCAAGTAGCTTCCAAAAATCGGTTATTGAAGCCAAATCAAAAGTGTCTAACAAACAAACTGAAGTGGCTGCTGCCAATATTAAAAGAGCGCAAGCACAATTAGAAGCGGCTAAATTAAACCTTAGCTATACTGTTGTTACTGCAGCTATCGACGGACAAGTGTCTAAAGTAGATATTCAACCAGGACAATTGGTTCAGGCTGGGCAATCGTTGTTCCAAATCATCAATAATGCTTCGGCTTGGGTAATTGCTAATTTCAAAGAAACGCAATTGAACAAAATGGTAGAAGGACAAAAAGTAACCATCAAAGTAGATGCGTATCCTGATTATGATTTCCAAGGAACTATTACTTCTTTTTCTCCAGCTACAGGAGCACGTTTTTCATTGCTACCTCCTGATAATGCTACGGGTAACTTTGTAAAAACCATCCAACGTTTGCCTGTAAAAATTAGTTTAGACGCGAACAACGATCCTGAAAAAATTAAATTATTACGTCCAGGAATGAATGTGGATGTTGACGTACATTTAAAATAAAATGGTACAAGCAGACGATTTAGTAGAATACGGCTATAGACGTGTAATCATCACCATTACGGCGGTACTTTGTGCCTTGCTCGAAATTGTAGATACCACTATTGTCAACGTGGCATTAACCAATATGCGAGGAAGTCTTGGGGCAACCTTAAATGATGTAGCTTGGGTAATTACCGCTTATGCTATTGCGAATGTAATTGTCATCCCGATGACGAGTTGGCTTTCGCAACAATTTGGAAGACGTAATTATTTTGTGGTTTCCATTGTCATCTTTACTACCGCTTCCTTTATGTGTGGAAATGCTGGGAATATTTGGGAACTAATTGCCTTTCGTTTTATCCAAGGTCTGGGTGGTGGCGCTTTATTGGTAACTGCTCAAACCATTATTACCGAGAGTTATCCAGCGGCTAAACGTGGAATGGCACAAGCCATTTACGGAATGGGAGTTATTGTTGGCCCCACACTGGGTCCGCCATTAGGTGGATACATCGTAGATAATTTTTCTTGGCCTTACATTTTTTACATCAACATTCCTATCGGGATTATTGCAGCTGTTTTAGCATTTTCTTTTGTTCGAAGTCCAAAATACGGCGAAAAATTAAAAGCGCATCAAGTCGATTGGTTGGGAATTTTCCTTTTAAGTGCTTTCATTGGTTCATTGCAATACGTTTTAGAACACGGTCAGCAAGACGACTGGTTTAACGATACAACCATTTTAGTTTTGAGTATTGTATCCGTTTTTGGACTGTTATTTTTTGTGTGGCGAGAACTCACTTACAAACATCCTATTGTCAACCTCAGTGTTTTAAAAGATGGAAATCTCCGCATTGGTATCGTGATGTGTTTTATTCTTGGATTTGGTCTGTATGGTTCGACTCTAATTATTCCTATTTACACCCAAGCTATTTTGGGTTGGACAGCTACAGATGCTGGTTTATTATTAATCCCAGGTTCCATAACTACAGCATTCATGATGCCAATGATTGGTAAAATGATTCAAAAAGGAGTTCCACAAGGTTATATGGTGGGAGTGGGATTCTTAATTTTCTTCTTCTTTACTTTTATGATGTACAGCCGAATGACGCCTGATACAGGAGTAGAACATTTGTTCTGGCCATTAATTTTAAGAGGAATTGGATTGGGATTGCTTTTTGTACCCATCACTACCCTATCGCTTTCAACCTTGAAAGGAAGAAGTATTGGCGAAGGGGCGGCTTTTACTGGAATGATGCGTCAATTGGGTGGATCGTTTGGTATTGCTATTATTACGACCTACATCACACGATTCAGTCAAGAACACCGAGTGAATTTATTGGCTAATATCGACCCAACCAAAACCAATGTGCAACAACGTATTGCTATGCTTCAAAGAGGATTTATGTCCAAAGGATATAGCAGCAATGAAGCCTTGAATAAAGGGTATCAAATACTCGATTATTCGGTCATGAAGCAATCTACCGTTATGGCGTATATGGATGTTTTTATGTATCTCGGAATCCTGTTCCTTTGCTGCATCCCGATTATTTTATTAATCAAAAAAGGGAAAAATAAAATCGATCCTGCCGAAGCGATGCACTAAATTAATTATAGTGGATTTCAGATTAACGATTTTTGATTCTAGAAGTGAAACAAAAATCGTTAATCTGATTCATTAATCGCGGTACAACTTACCTCGTAAAAACCAAATTATTCCCCTTTGATAAATTGGCATCAAATTGATACCCGTCGTAATTGAACCCTTTTAAATCGTCGATAGTTTCAGCATTCGTATCAATAATATAACGCACCATCATACCCCTCGCCTTTTAGCAAAGAAACTAATCATCTTTAATTTGCCATCTTTGTAATCTTTAAAGTCAGGTGTAATAACTGGCACTTTTAACGCTTTAGTATCAATTACCGAAAAATATTCA
>JACCDM010294294.1_pt1 | contig 11428 bp, 6 predicted proteins | sample 7445851 | NCBI WGS metagenome assembly JACCDM01 (sample SAMN15323438, study PRJNA562643) | freshwater metagenome | isolation source: river surface water | place: USA:Blue River Watershed | collected 2017-08-16
AACTTGTGGTGACTACTCAATAACTCTTGAGATAGAAAGTAAAGAGTCTATACAGGAAGCTATGAACAGAGTCACCTTAAAGCGCAAAAAGAAGTACGAAGAGCAAATGAGGATTTGGAACAAACGAGAAGAACTTATTAAAAAATACCCAACTGAAGTTGCCTTGCTAAATAAGGAGAAATAGATGTTCCAAGTATTCGATGGAGTTTACCCAGCAGATAAGCACCACATACAAGGTTTAAGTGAAGGATAGGCTAATTCCAAGTTTGAAACTTGGGAAGAAGCCGTAGAGTATGCCAATAAATGGCTAGGACAATTTGGACCTTTGGAGTTTACGCTAGGAAAAGCTATAGATTACAATGGTTATGGGGATTTCATAACTATCAAGGAGATATTATGAGTTACGAAGGTCACATTCAATGCCTTTGTTCCAAAGGCCACCTTACAGAAATCGACTGCCGAGATAAAGATACAATTTGTAGTTGTGGAGAAAAGTTCGACTTCTTCAATGAAGTTGATGACACAAATTGTGAAGGAAACGGCAAACTACATTTTGACAAACACTTCCTTCTTTCGGCGGCCAAGATGGAAGTTTGTAACAAAGGGCATCAACATGAAGTTGAACCTGCTGTCTATCGACATCCTACGGATGAAGAAGTAGAAAATCTCTCTACTTATTATGAGTGGAAAGGAAATGAGGGAAAGGGAAAATTTGTCTATTACTACTGTAAGACCAGATTGCCAGTAAAATAGCTAAAAGAAAAGCCTGTCATAGGCTTTTCTTTTAGTACTTAGCATCATTTTTATCTTTTTGTATGTCAATCGATGAGTTAGACCAACTGCTGAGGGGGTCAAGACTTCTTGGTGTTGTACGCCACATTTTACCTGCCCCTTCGATCAATGTATTCTGAATACGTTGAAAGTTCATTCTAGACAAGTAATCCTCAGATTTAAGAAGTGCAGATTCTTTAATTCCTCGAAGTATTGGTCTGTGTAGGATTTTATCATCTTTTTCTTTAGCCATTCTATTATGAGCTTCTACTATAGAAGTAGGAAGAATGTCACCAGCTAGATGATCTGATTTACCAGAATCAACTACTTCAGTTAAGTTAGTCAAATTCCTAACTACAACCTCAACATTTCTTCTACGAACTCCACCAACATCTTTATACATATCTCCCATTTCTGTAGTTAGGTACTTGCGAACAGCACCCATGTCTTTCAATTGTAACAATTGATGTGGATTTATGGGACCTGAAGAAATGGGGTCTCCCCTTTCAATTTCCTGACTAACTTCCACTTTTAAATCTAAAGATGAAGGAACATAGTGCTTGTGCACATCTTTTTCGCGCCCAATGAGGATTTCATGGCCGCCTGTAGAGGTTTTAGAAATGGAATGTACCTTTCCATCAATTTTAGAAAGAGTGGCTGAATATGGAAGTGTTTTAGGAAGATTTAATAATTGACCTAACCTTTCAAGTCTAGAAGTAGAACCTCCTCCTCTGGACATCGCCGTCCCGCCGGAATGAAATGAGTTATGGGTGGTTATCCCACATGTAGTATAAGATTTACTCTCTGTTGAGAAATCATAAGTCCATCCATCGTATAGAATCTCTTTAACATCTATAATTTTTTCATAAGATCCGTAATTCTCTAAAATTCCAGTCCATATAGGAAAATTCTTAACTGAATTTAATTGGTATGGAAGTCTAATGGTAAGTCTGAAACCTTGATGTCTGGTTAATTCCTTATTAGTTGTTTTATAAAGGTAGCTTTTTCCTCCGATAGATCTTACTAATTCTTGAACTTGAGAGGCCAGATGCCAACTTGTAGTATCAAGAGCCATTCTGTCTTGACCCTCTATACAACCATCTCCATCTAAAAGACCCGCAAGAAAATCTAACTTCCATTCTGTAGAAGCTCCAAGAAAGCCTATTGGCAATTGCTTTTTACTTGAGCTAATTCCAAGTTGATAAAATTCTTTCATAAGGGGGATATTGCTGACAGTAATTGTTTTGTTAGCAGGTTCACTAAATGGAAGTCCGTGCTTAGTTAATTCTGCTTTTATTCTTTCTCTGGTGGGACCCTCATTTTGAGTAAAGACAATCATTAGATGTCTCCACTCACAAACGCTAGGCGTGACTCTTTTTGTTGTTTTACCTTCAACAATTTCATTCTTAACTTTAGTTCTTTTCAAATTACCTTCTGCTAAAAAGAATCCCATAATATATGGTGGGATATTAGAGAAAAACCCTTCATCCACAATTTGAGGAGAAACTGGAACATAAAGACTCTTTAAATCTTTGGCTGCAACAATTTTTTCTATTTGATTGTCATACAAATCTCTAGAAATAGTAAATTGATGCGAACAAAGATTGCACCTAACAATAGTTTTAAGGTCATTTGTGTAATGTGCCCAATAAGAAGGAGAATCTTTTGTTTTACAAGAAGGGCACTCTGTTACTTCTTTTCGCGCCCAAGAAGGGTGACTTCCTTTAACAACAAAGGATCTTCCAGATTCAGTTCTAGCTATAACCATTACTGAATCTGGTTTATGTCTTTGAAAAGTTCTAACTTCTACCCATTTATTGTGGTCCCAAACTTCTAAATTCATTGGCATCTTTGTTTCTATGTCTCCATCTTCAGAAACAAAGCCACCAACAATACTCCATAATTGTTCAAAAGTTAAAGTCAAAGTTCTTCCGTTTAGTCTTACAGAAACCAAGTTTCCATCAGCACTACAATCCATGGCAAGTTGTACAGCTGGTTCTGATAATGCTTGACTCGCAATAACCCCAATATTGGTTCCAATTTCATGCTCTCTTCCATTCTCGTTATTGCCGAAGCAACGACTACAGATTCCTTGTGGTACATTACAAGAAATCGGACTTCTGACTGAAATGGTGTTGATATTTTGTTGTCTCATCTTAGCGAATACCTCGGGCGTAATTAAAGTGTCTCTTTTAAACTCGCCGATATCTTTAGCTAGATATCGGTCTGTAACATCAATTTCATTATGCCCTTTATTATCAACTAAATTTATATGGGTCCCATGAACATCTCCACAATCATGTTTGACAATTGGTGTTGCTATATTAAGGTTTACGATCTCCTTCGCCATCGCCCCAGGCAGGGCTGTACTTTGGGCGCGTTGTAAGGTTCCTTTTCTAGCACCATGCAAAGTTGTCCAATACTGAGCTACATTTAATCCTTCGGAATAAGAATTTGTAACTGGATTTGGTATTACTCGATTATTTGCATCTACCAATAACATTGGAGCAATTACAGTTTGTCTAAACTGAGCCATACTTCCTCTGGCTTTTGTATCAACCATTTTATACATATTATTGTTTGCAGCTGCATAATCTTTAGCTAGTTCTTTATCTAGATGTTCTGTAGCTTCATTATACAAAGTTACTATTTTATTATCTTGTTCCTCAATCCCATCCTTAGACTTTCTTATTTGGGCCGCTTTTTGATGATAAGGAGCAAGAATTGCATCTCTTTTTTCTTTAAAAGGTTTCAAATCTGAAAGATTAAAAGAGAAGCCCATTTCATGGGCTCTATCGTTACCTTTTCTTCTCCAATCATCTACCAATATGGGGTATCCTTTTGGGTCTTTCTTAGCAAAAGTTTCCAACATTTTATGAATGGAAGATTTCTTTAAAAGAAATGATGGATCATGTAGCAGTTTGTCATGATCCATATCTTGAGGTGCTGATTGTACAAGTAGAGCACGACCTTTGGTCGTTTCTTTCACTTGTCCATCTATTTTAACGTTTACAACATCATTTAGATGAGATTCACTTTTTACAAGGTCATCTAATGATTTGTAATTTCTTTCTTTTTTCGCGCCCCAAAGGGATAAATTGTTGAGGCCGATGATAGATTCTTGATCAGGAGCATGCATAATTCCATAGTTAGTAGAAGAAAATAAATTTTTACTAGGAAGCATTTTATCAATTGCTTCTTGTCTAGCTTGTTCAGTTAATGGCAAATGCACCGCCATCGTGTCCCAGACTACTAATCCTCCATTAACCGCGAAAACCTTAGTCTCAGGCACAACTAAATCGTATACAGTCTCTTTCTTATTTTCTGTTACAGATCTTACAGCATCCCAATGAACGTTCTTTGCTCTTACGAGATTGATCCATCTCTCTAGATTTGGAACATTAGCATTTACCAAAACAGAAATAATCATTTCAGCTATATCGCGAGAAACATAAAATCCTGCTTTTCTTGAGTTTTTAATTGTATTGAAAGCAGCAAAAGAAGGATGGCCATTCATTGGGCCGCTTTTAGTTGTAATTAGTTGCATGACGAAAGTAGGAACTGGAACAATATCAGTACCATCGTCTCGTTTTTCACTAGCTAGAAGCGCTAATACTTCTCTTTTTCTCTCTCCAATTACACTTAATTCATTGACGTAGTTATATAAATCAATGATGCTGAATGAAATTGTGTAACTGGTATGTTTTTGTAAACGTCCTTCTTTTGGTTCTGTTTTTGAGACAGAAATTCTGATACTCAACAACTTGCAAAGCCGTTTAATAGAATCTACTAGATAAATTGAGGAAGTAGCAAAATTTGCAATAGGCTGTGCTTTTCTCTTTGAATGGGAAATTGATAGACTGCCATCTCCATCAAACAGACCAGATAGAATCCCTAACAGCATTTCTCTAGAAAAATCTTCTAATTGAGAAGGCAGTTTCTTTCGAAGACAAGATCTACCCTCAACTTCTTCATTTGAATAACAAGACCTAAATAAGTCAACAACAGGTTTTTCTAATCTAGAAAAATGATCCTTAATACTCTGACCCTGAATTGCATTTTCTTCCCCATGGAGTTCTTCATAAGTGTGTCTTACAATAGGAGAAGCTTGTAAATAACCAAGAGCAGAATAAAAACGATCTCTGTGTTCTTTCGATACTTTGCTGTAGTGAACGGTATTTCCAGCAATAGAACCATCAGATACGAATGCTCCAATTAACCAACCAACTTCAGTATTTCCATATTCTCCAAAACTAGGAATTTGGGCCATTACTGGACATAGTCTGCCAATTGCATCCTTTGGACAAATATCAACTACTTCTTCTGTTTTGTGGTCATATACACATAAGGATTCATTAGATGAAGCAGTTACGCTAAACTTCCGTGTTTCTACATTTACAGTTGGGCAATTATCTTCTACTGTAATTCCAGTAACCGGCGAAAAGATAGGACGATTTGTTTTATGATCGTAGGACCATACAGAAATCCCTTCTGGAACTGGGTAAATCCAGGCTCCATTTCTATCAAGAATTTTTCCTTCTTCTAATCTTGGCAGATCCTTAATCTGTAAAGTAATAAGAGCCCCATTGCGATTTTGTGCTACTAGCTGTGTTGTTTCATTGAATTTCATTTGATATTTCTCCTGTAAAAAGTGTTCTAGGTTGTCTACAGAAGTATTATTCCAATTTTTATTGGAAATTTCAACATGAATTTTAGTGCTGCCTATGTAACAATTTCCATCGAAATCTGCGTTCCCAAGCCCACAATTGAGGGGATGAAGGCCAATTGCGTTTCCCTCTATCAATTTCGGCCTGTAAGCCATCACGTTATATTTATGAAGAACAGGATCTCTTTTAACTAATACTGGCCTATCTTTTATGGCATTATCTAGTGCCCTCCAGGCAATTGCAGTTCCCTCTTTAACTTCCTTATTTGCTTCTAAAATATCTTTGCCGGATCTGATAAGCTCACGTATGATAAAAGGTTTGTACAACTCATAAGCTCCCGCTTTAGGCAAAGCTACTTCATCAATTGACATATTTGGATCAGGAATAATGGTACTTCTCATACTCAATTCCTGTCTTCTTTTCATAATTTTGCTTTGAAAGAATCCTGTTTTAGGAGAATCTCCAGCTACAGTTTGTAAAATTCCTTTTAGAGCTTTATTACCATCGTACGATGGTACTTTTCCCAATCCTGTAGTTGCTTTTAAAGCATCGTAAACATCTTCTCTTAATTTCTGTTCCTTCTCTGGGAAATTCTTCAACATGTCCTTCTCTTTTAGGCCGTTATTTAACAAGATCAAGTTTTTATACAAAGTATTTATATCTGCACTTGTACTACTTCCATCTGGAAGAACTGTTATTGGTCTAAACATTGGAGGTAATATAGGAACATGATTCATAATATATGCCTCTTCAGGCCGCAAATTTAGTCTGTCGAGTGCTTGGAGAAATTTCGCCTTCTTATTCGCTTTGTTAAGTTCAGAACCTTTCAAAGTTGGAAGTTGTGCCTTGATTTTCTCAAAGTCTTTTTTCACATCGATCTTTTTCAATAGTTCCGCTATTGCTTTTCCACCAGTCATCTCCTTTCCATTGACTAGAGTTGTCATTTGGCCCTTTACAACCTTATCAAAATTAGCAAAGGATAAACCTGACAGAACAGGCGCAGGACCAGGTAAATGGACAGATCCACAATATAAGGGGTTGGGGAATGGTTCTGCTAAACTTACATGCCCCCAGTTCCTTCCTTTCCCAGGCTGGTTCGGTAGACCGCCTAGGATTCGTAAATCGAACAGTCCACCCGGTATTTCTTTATCATCCTTTCCTCTTGTTTGATCTGCTTCTTTAATTTCGCCATTTGAAAGTGCCAAAACCCCTTTATCTGTTAGTGGGGTTAGTACAGTAGAATGTCCATCTTTCTTTAGATTAAGTCCTAGACCAGTTAAATAACCTTCGAACTTTCTATAAGCGAACGTTGGTTTTGGAGGTTGTAATGGAATTCCCAACATTACTCGGTTCCAGAAGTCAGAATCAGTCAACATTCCTGTATTTGAATCATGTTGAAGTTCTGCCTTGTAACTGGACATTTCTTTTAAGTTGGCTCTTGCTCCATGAGCCAGAAGCGCATAAAAGTCAAGTGGAGATATTGCTTGAGCACCTTCACCTTTACCTCTTTGAGGGTCAAAATTAACTGAGTATTTACCAGCTAGAGCTTGATCTAAACCTCTTACTGATTCTTTTTTCTCAACTTGATGTTTCTGCTTGATGATGTATTTGTGTCCTGTTAATACAGCACCTTCTAATTCTTTATTTAATAATGGATCAAATATTTTATCTGTATCTGATACACCATGTTCTTTCATTTCTTGTCTTAATTTCTCAGCATAATCCACTCCAGGCGCGAAATTTGTAACAACATATGGCTTTCCAATCTTCTTAGCAATTTTACTAGCACCCATTTCTAATAGCTGGCCTATGTTTATACGGCTCACGACCCCAGAAGGTGCTGTGAGCAAGTCAATTGGGGTTGTCTCTCCAACAATTCTTGGCATCTGATGGTCAGGAATTATAGCTCCAATAATGTTTTTGTCTCCACTTCGGCCACAGATTTTATCCCCTACTTTTGCTGGCTCTTGGGTTTTTACATAGACGGTGTATCCTTTTTCGCCTGGCTTGGGCACCACTTTAATAACGTGTCCTTCATAATCATGGTCCCAAACTAATGATTTGTCTTTATAGGCAGAATAGGCACCTTTTAACTTGCTGGTCATACTGCCTAATTGACCTTCTAAGGTATTTTTAGAGATTGCAGTTACTAATAAATCGCCTGGCCTAACTATTGATCCAGGCTTAATAATCCCATTTTCATCAAGATTTGCTAGCTTGTCCTTTTTAATCTTTTTACCAACAGTCGAAATATGAGAGATAAACTTAGACAAAGATACTTTGTCATTCTTAGGGTCAAGTTCTAATGCAGTCTTATGTAAATGTTCACTGGTTAACTTCTTAGCTCCAGACTCTGAAATAACCACTCCGTCCTCGAAAGTTAAAGCTCCATACGGCATATAAGCCGTTTTCAAATTTGTTCCAACTGCTAAAGTTCCAGATTTACTAAAATTGCTATCAGCTATTTGTTGGCCCTTAGTTACTTTATCGCCGACTTTTACAACTGGTTCTGCATGAAGAAAAGATTTCTTGTCATTTAGTGGGAAGTTGTTATAAAGCTGAACTTTATGAGTTTTTCCAGTTGTATCCTCAATATGAACCTCATCAACATTTCCTAGCTTGTCCTTTACAATATCAGTAATAGTTCCATTTACTGGTGTTTGATGTGAAAATCTTCTACCAAAGAATTCTTCGAAGCTAGTATTAGGATCGTTTGATTGAACTTGAATTAAAGGTGCTTCTCGATATTTAAGAGGTACGCCTTGAGAAGGTTGCTTAGCACCAGTCATTGTTCGATTTCCTTGGTTATTTTGAAGGAAAGGAATCAAATTCGTAGCTTCACTAAACAAATTGCGGGGAGAAGGAAGTACATATCGAGCTTTTTCAAAGGGTATCTCAACAAATTCATGTGTCTTAGGATCTAAAGCAGTAACTTGAGTTTTTGACTGGATACTTCCTAATTGGTAATCTGATAAACCTTTATCTTTTTTATCAATTGCTGAAGGAACTCCATTCTTCCAACTTATTTGATCCGGCAAAACAGAGTAGTCACCGTGTAATTGAGAGGCATTGATATAATCAAATTTTTTATGCAATAAATCATAGGCGAGAGTTCTAGCCTCTCTCCCTACTTTCTTGGCACCGATAGGAAGATGAAGAGTAACCCCTGTTTCAGACCCTTCTGGTGATAATATAGAATCCAGGATTGCGAAATGTGACTGTGAGATAACTTTCATTGGATTTCTAATGGAGTGATCGCTAGAAATACCGCCTGGACCTTTAATTGTAGTAATGCTGCTACTAGATAAAATATCGATGGGATTTGTTTGGTCTGGCCTTTGACTTAAGGTATTTCCAATAAAAACTTGAGATAATGGTTTACTGAACAAATCATTAGGGATTATCTGTGCAACTTTTTCTCTTTTATCAATTGTATTTCTAATTTTTGCTTTAATAGCTTGGGCAGTTTTAGAACCTCCAAATTTCTCTGCAATAAAATCATCAAGTCCTAATAGATGTTTGAAATAGACTGAATATACGTCATCTGGTTTTTTACCTTGAGAGACTCCTAGAATATGCATACTTCCATCTAGGAGAGCTTTTCCTGATAGATTTTGTATTTCCTTTCCTAATGTTAATTTAGTAGTTTCTGGTAATACTTCTGCCTTATGAAGTTCCTTTTGGACCGCAATTTTGATGTGATCGAAGGTATCAGATTCTGCAACAACTCCTCTTTTCTTTAATTTACTGTTGTAGAGCTTGGTAATGTCTTGTTGCCAGTTCTTTTTATAGTTGGCATTGAAAATATCCTCCCCCCATTCCTTTTTTATATCCTCATCCGACATATCATCGGCTTTTAACATTGAATACAAAGGAATTGAAATTGTCCCATATTTAAGCTTGAAGCTCTTCTTTTCAGGATCAAATGGAATTTTTAGTCTTGCTTCCCTAGCGAAGTCTTTTCCAGCTCCATTCAAGTTAAACTCAGTTTCTAATTGTCCGTTTTCTTTTACTTTTGAATAGATTCCAGATTTTAATCTCCATTGATAGGCAGAATTCCATTCTCCACCTGATACAATGTAAGTGTCTCTAGGAGTTAATCTTGGCATTACAGCAAGCTTTTGCTTGCTCTCATTTATAGTTTGACCTGTTAGCTTATCTTTCAAAACAAACTTGGCATAAACAGGGATTCCCCATGTCTTTTCTTGATGCTTAGCTAATTCCTGGGCTCTAATATCACTTGGATGAGCTTTTGACTCATCGAAGGTAATTTCCTGCATCTCTAACACATTTTTCCGGCCCTGAATGGGAAACATTTTGAGGATGGATTCAGCAAAATTTTTCTTTACTGATTCCCATTGTCCCATTACTTGACTGGTATTTGTCTCTGACATGTTTTTACTATACAAGAGCTGAGAGAAATTCTTCAAGATTTATTGGAATAATATAGATAAGGAGAAACACATGGATGAACTTGCTTTCCAAGCCTACCTTCTAAAGAAGTACAACATCAAGGGTCTTGATGAGCTTGAGCTCACTGAAGATGAGCTAGTTGAAGAAGCACGGATTTTTCGGGGCTACAAATAACAGAGGGCGCGTTAATTTGCGCCTTTAAGGAAAATTCATCTAAGTAAAGGAGAAAGTATGACCAATTCACTGTTGTATCAATTACTGGTTATGGCTATTGCTTTGTTTGCTGTAGTCACAATTATCTATTGTAACCCACTAAAAACTTACTATCTAATGAATAAAGGAGATTTCTACGCTAGGAACCTACAAGGAGTAACTCGGCTTTCTGTATTTAAAAAGCTAACTTACAGCTCTTTTCATAAAGAGATTCAAGATAAAGAAATTCCGCAAATTGGAGATACCGTAATAAATACCCTTCGATTCTCTGATAAGCAACAAAAGGTAGTTGAGCGTATCTTTTTGATTGATAAGAACCGTAGAACTCCAATTCTATTGATTGAGGAAGCATGAAAAGTAAAAATTTTCCATTTAAGATTGGCGATAAGGAATTTGAAGCGGATGTTACTTTTGATGGGACTATTGCAGCATTTGAAGTAATTGATACTGAGACTTTAGGAAAAGGAGAATATGAATGTCTAGCAGTTAAATGTATAGATGGGCAACGTACTCGTTTGTTCCCTTCCTCTTTTCCTAAAGGAAGTATTGTAATTATTGCTAGAGAAAGATCCTCTGAAAAATTGGAATAATAACTATGAAGCATAAAGAGGAATTATCTATGCCACTTACATATTGTAGAGAAGATTGGATAGACCAATTAAATGATGAGTCCTTCTTTGGGGCCGAAAAAGATGAAGAGGAACCTGTAGATGAGTAAATTTCTAATGTGTTTCTTGATGGGCTTCGCTCTAGAACTGCTGAATCAGGCAATTCCAATTTTCAGGTTCTGGGCTAATACTTAATGACTGGGAGTTTTTAATGGTTCTGACTAAAGAAAGAGTTTGAAGGATAAGATGAAAGACAACTCCAAAGCTAGAAAAGTACTGTCTGATTTAAATGAGGTCAGAGCAGAATTATCAAGATTTGTTAAACGAGGCTACTTAGCAGTAAATACTGATATGGGTCTCTTTTATGAAGACCATCTTCGTAAACGGATGGCTTCTCTCAAAGAACAACTTTCTAAACTTCCCCATGTCCTAAATAAGAAAGAATCTAAGCTAGCTCGTCAAAAAGCGGCCAAAGGAAAATAAATGATTAAGGTAATTAGCCCACCTACACATTGTGACCACGATATCGATACTCATGCTTCTATGTTCCTGGCTGGAGGAATCACTAATTGTCCTGATTGGCAAGCTAAAGCTGTAGATTTGTTTAGTAAGTCTTCTTTCAATCTACATCTATATAATCCTCGACGATCTGATTTTGATGTCTCCAACAAGAATATGACAAAAGAACAGATAAAATGGGAACACGATCACCTTCAATTAGCAGATGTAACTATGTTTTGGTTCTGTGAGGAAACA
>JACCDM010443945.1_pt1 | contig 11427 bp, 9 predicted proteins | sample 7445851 | NCBI WGS metagenome assembly JACCDM01 (sample SAMN15323438, study PRJNA562643) | freshwater metagenome | isolation source: river surface water | place: USA:Blue River Watershed | collected 2017-08-16
AAATATTTTTTTCATCTGAGCTGTTTTGTACTGTGAATGACAAGCGTTGCGGGAACTTCTTCGTGATAGAAAAGATCTTTTGTATGTTCTTCTTTCATGGTGCGGATCATGGTTTCCATGGCCTGTTCACCTTGACCGTAAGGATATTGTTCGACAGACAAAAGCGGCGGAAAGGCAGTATAGTCAGTGATGGACAGATTTGAATAACTCACAAATGCAATGTCTGCATTGATCTTGATGCCCTGCAGGTGCGCATATTGTGTGGCATCCATGTGCACGTAGTCGTTGAAGGATATGATGGCTGTTGGCCTGTTTTTCAAAGACAGCAGTTTTTTGATGGCATGGGTTGTTCCCTCTTTGGTGAGGTCCGTGCTCTCAAAGTACCGCATGTCTATTTTCATCTTCTTTTGGGAGAGCGCCTGCTTGTACCCTTCCAGCCTTTCGCGGCTGGCAGTGAGATTGGCAGGGCCATTGATCATGGCAATCTTTCTGTATCCGCGGCTGTACAACCAGTTCACCATGTCGATGGTGCTTTTATAAATATCGCAGTACACCTTGTGAACATCCGCCTGATCCGGAACCCTGTCAAAAAAAACAACAGGAATGCCGGCAGTTTCAATATCCTTGAGGTAGCTGATCTTGTTGGTGTTTTTGGAAAGGGAGATGATGATGCCATCAACCCTTTGTCTTCTCATTGATTCAACGACACGCTTTTCGATGGCAGGATCATCATGGCTTTGTCCGAAGAGGATGGTATAGTCGTATTGGGTTGCTGCCGCTTCGATTCCGCTGATGGCCTGGGAAAAAAATTCTTCCTTGATGGAGGGCAATACCACGCCGATGACGGCAGTTTTTTGTTGCTTGAAAAAAATGGCCTGGGAATTGGGCTCGTATTTCATTTCGCGTGCGAGTTCTTTCACGCGTTCTTTTGTTTTGATTCCAATTCTTGGATGGTCATGCAATGCCCTCGATACCGTCGATATCGATACGTTAAGCCTCAGGGCTATTTCCTTGATGGTAGGATGATTCGCACTCATGTTCGTTGGAAATGAAGTTACTGAAAAACATCAGCCATGCGCTCAATACTACTGAGTTTTTTAGCGGCTTCCCGAAGGGTTTCATCCTTTTTTGCAAAGCAAAAACGCAATACCTGATCATCATTTCCATCCGCATAAAAGGCAGCAACAGGGATGGTAGCCACGCCAATTTTTTTGGTCAGCTGAATGGCAAGCTCCATGGCAGGCACCTTGCCTAATTTTTCATATGTGGCACAAACAAAATAACTGCCAGATGAATGGAGCAGGGTAAAAGGCGAGTTCTTCATTTCATGGAGAAACAGGTCCCTTTTTTCTTGCATGAAGGAGGACAAGTTCAGGTAGCGTTCTTCATGCTGGAGATGAGCAGCCAATGCAACCTGTGTGGGTGTAAAACAACAGAAGGCATCAAACTGGTGGATCTTCCTGAATTCTGCTGTAAGGGCTGATGGCGCTACGCAGTATCCTAACTTCCATCCTGTGCAGTTGTATACTTTCCCGAAGGAAAAACAAACAAAACTCCTTGAAAACAATTCAGGATATTTCAAGATGCTGTTGTGCTTCAATCCATCGAATACCAAATGTTCATAGACCTCATCGCTGATCAGGAAAATCGAGGTATCGCGCAGCAAATCCTGCAAGATTAAAATGTCTTCGTGTGCCAGCACACTGCCCGTAGGATTGTGCGGCGAGTTGATGATGATGGCCTTTGTCTTGCTGTTGATGGCATTTTTTACTTTTTCCCAATTGATCTTGTAGCTGGGAAACTCAAGCGGTATCCGAACCGGAACACCACCATTGGCGATGATGTTGGGGATATAGCTGTCGTAGGCGGGTTCAAAAACAATCACTTCATCTCCGGGCTGGAGAATGGTGGTGAAAGCAGTATAGATGGCATAGCTTCCACCGGGTGTGATGGTAATGTTTTCTGAAGGGGAAAGAGTGTTGCCATAGCAACGCTGGATTTTTGAGGCGATGGCTTCCCGAAGCGGCATGTGTCCCGCCATGGGAGCATACTGGTTGTGGCCATCGGTGATGGCTTTTGCCGCCAATGCCGCCAATTCCTCATCCATCTGAAAATCCGGAAAACCCTGGCCAAGGTTGATGGCACCATGTTCTGCAGCGAGGGCGCTCATCACAGTGAAAATGCTGGTGCCGGTATTGGGGAGTTTGGAGTTGATGGCCTGCATTGTTTCTACAAATACTTGTCTCCCTTGTTGCGCTTGATTTCTGCCACATACTGTTTGATTTCCTGCTCTTTTTCTTTTTTGCAGATCATCAGTACGTCTTCGGTATCAACGATGATATAATCGTTTAATCCCTGGAGCAGCACAAGTTTGTTGTTGGGAACATGCACCATGTTATGGGTTGCATCTATCACCATCACTTCAGAACCAGAAACGGCATTGCCCAGGTAATCCTTGTCCATGTTTTCATGGGCGGAATTCCATGTTCCAAGATCACTCCATCCGAAAGACGAAGGGATGATGTAGACATTGTCTGCTTTTTCCATGATCGCATAGTCGATGGACACATTGGTACAAAGCGGATAGATCTTTTCAATGGCAGCTTTTTCTTTCTCGGTATTGAAGGAGGCTTTTTCAGCCGCAAATATTTCTGCCAGTTCAGGAAGATGCTTTTCAAACGCGGCAACGATATTGTTCACCTGCCAGACAAAAATACCCGCGTTCCAAAGGAATTCTCCACTCGACACAAAGGTCTTTGCAAGGTCTACATTCGGTTTTTCTGTAAAGGTTTTCACCTTGTATACGTTATCGCTTGCAGGCTGTTGTTCGAACTGAATGTAGCCATAACCCGTGTTGGGATGGCTGGGCTTGATGCCCAACGTGATCAATGCCTTATGGGCTTTGACAAAACTCATGGCCTCCAGGCAAACCTTGGTGAATGCGGTATCGTCAAGGATGATATGGTCTGCAGGCGCACAGATCAAAGTTCCTTTTTCATTCAATTGCTGCAACTTGTAAGAAATATAGGCAATGCAGGGAGCAGTATTCTTTCTGGAAGGCTCAGCAACAATGTTTTTGGCAGGAATTTCAGGAAGCTGGTCCCTTACGATTTCAACATATTCCTCGGAAGTGACAACATAAATATTTTCTACAGGAACGAATTTTTTGAACCGGTCATGGGTGGCTTGAATGAGCGTCCTGCCCGTGTTGAGGATATCAAGGAATTGCTTGGGATAAGAGGTGCGGCTCATGGGCCAAAACCTGCTTCCAATTCCCCCGGCCATAATGGCCACATAATGGTTGTTGTTCATCATATTGTTTGCTTAAATGATACCTTCTCTGATCAGGTCATGCAAATGTATGACACCTGCATAGTGTTTTTCTTCTGTTACGATCAATTGGGTGATATTGTTTTTTCTCATCCTGTCCAGGGCATCAACCGCCAGGGCATCCCCTTCAATCGTTTTTGGATGGACGCCCATGATGTCCTTTGCCGTTGTATGGAGGATATCGTTCCCCTTTTCAAGCATTCTCCTCAGGTCACCATCGGTGATGACCCCAATAAGCATACCCTCCTCATTGAGCACGGCGGTAAGGCCCAGTCTTTTTCTGGTAATTTCCACAATTACATCCTTGATGGAACTGTTTTGGTTGACGGCAGGCCGCTCATTCAACTTGCTCAAGTCGCTGACCCGGAGGTATAATTTTTTACCCAGGCTGCCGCCGGGATGAAATTTGGCGAAATCAGAAGAGGAAAAGCCCTTCACTTCCATCAGACAAACAGCCAGGGCATCGCCCATGGCCAGCTGGGCAGTGGTGCTGGAGGTGGGCGCTAGGTTATTGGGGCAGGCCTCCTGGCTGACGGTGGTATTGAGCACCATGTCTGCCCCCAAGGCCAGTGAAGAATTCAGGTTTCCCACCATGGCAATCAGCTTGTTGCCCAGGTTTTTGATCAGGGTGATCAATACCTTGATCTCAGGACTTTCCCCGCTTTTTGAGATGATCATGACGATATCATCCTGCTGCACCATGCCCAGGTCTCCATGGATGGCATCTGCAGCATGCATGAAAATGGAGGGGGTTCCGGTGCTATTGAGGGTCGCAACGATTTTCTGACCGATGATGGCGCTTTTGCCAATGCCACTGACCACCAAACGTCCTTTCATGGTATCGATGAGATTGACCACCTCAACAAAAGAGTCGTCTATGAACTCCCTCAATTCCATGATGGAACCGGCCTCAATGGAAAGGGTTTGTTTGGCGATTTCCTTGACGGAGATATTCTGCATTTACAATGGTTACAAAGCCCTGTTGGGCCTGTTGAGTTGCAAAAGTACCATAATTTAAAGATGTTTGAAAGCCGGCTCTCCGAGGAATTCTGCCCTATAATCGGTAAATTTGTGTAGAACCTGCACAATCAGGCGCCACTAAATAGAACCATCTGTCTAATTGTTGGTTATATTAAATTGAACTACCTTAAACAATATCAGCTTTAACCTATAATGCCTCCTTCAAAGAATAAAAAAACAGCAAAAGATCAAATACCCCAAGCCGCAGCGGCCTGGGACCTGCTTTCGCCCCTCAGACAATATTTTGGGTTTGATGCCTTCAGGGGCAACCAAGAGGCCATCATCAACAATGTGCTCAACGGAAAAGATACTTTTGTCATCAAGCCTACCGGAGGAGGCAAAAGCCTTTGTTACCAACTTCCCGCCATGATCAGCGAGGGCTGTGCCATTGTGGTTTCTCCCCTCATCGCCCTCATGAAGAACCAGGTTGACCTGGTGAGGGGCTATAGCAGCAACGACAATGTGGCCCATTTCCTGAACTCAACCCTTACCAAAAAGGAGATCAGGGAAGTGCATCAAGACTTGAATGCCGGCACAACAAAAATGCTGTATGTGGCTCCCGAGACACTTACCCGCCAGGAAAACCTTGATTTTTTCAGCGCCTTGAAAATTTCATTTTTTGCCGTAGATGAGGCCCATTGCATTTCAGAATGGGGGCATGATTTCAGGCCAGAGTACCGCCGTTTGCGCGAAATGATGGACCAGATTGATGCAAAAGTGCCAGTCATTGCCCTTACTGCAACTGCAACCCCCAAGGTGCAGGGGGACATTGTCCACAACCTTGGATTGCGGAATCCGGATATTTTTATTTCATCCTTCAACAGGCCCAACCTCGAGTATGAGATCAGGCCCAAGGTGAAAAAAGACCAGACCATCAAGGGGATGGTCAAGTTCATCCACGAGAACAGGGGCAAAAGCGGGATCATCTACACACTGAACCGGAAGACTACTGAAGAGCTGGCTGAACTGTTGAACGTCAATGGCATCAAGGCGGGCGCCTACCATGCAGGACTGGACAGCAAATTGCGTGCTGAACGACAAGACAAATTCCTGAACGAAGACATGCAGGTGATTGTGGCCACCATTGCTTTTGGCATGGGCATCGACAAGCCAGACATACGCTTCGTCATTCATTACAATATTCCCAAGAGCCTGGAGAACTATTACCAGGAAACGGGCAGAGCAGGCAGGGATGGCATGGAAGGCAAGTGCATTTTGTACTATTCGCACAAGGATGTATCCAAGCTGGAACATTTCCTGCGTGACAAACAGTTGAGCGAACGGGAAGTCGGCGGCCAACTGATTGATGAGATGGTTGCGTTTGCCGAAAGTGGCCAGTGCAGAAGAAAAGTGCTGATGAATTATTTTGGTGAAAAGTACATGGCCGACAATTGCGGCGCCTGTGACAATTGTCTTCACCCCAAAGAACAGATCGAGGCAAAGGCCAATGCAGTCAAATTGCTCAAGGTCATCAAGGCCCTGGACGAGAGATTCGCGGCTGATTATGTTGTCAACATCACCATTGGCCGGTTGATTCCGCAAATCAAGATGTACAGGCACGATGAGTTGGCCGTTTTTGCTACAGGTGATGATGAGCCTGAACTGTATTGGACTTCATTGATCCGGCAGATGTTGCTGGAAGGACTTTTGCAGAAAGACATCACGGAACATGGCATTTTGAAAATCAGCAAAGAAGGAGCACAGTTCCTCAAAAAACCGGTATCCTTCTCAATGACCATGGGCAACTTTTATGAGGATGCCAATGAGGATGATGAAGAAGCAGTGTCAGATAGCGGAGGAACCGCAACAACAGATCCACAGTTGTTTGAAATGCTCAAAGAGCTGAGAAAACAGTTTGCCAAAGAGAAAAAACTTCCTCCCTTTGTGATCTTCCTGGAAACCTCTTTGGAAGACATGGCCACCCAATATCCAACAACACTTGAGGAGTTGGAGAAAATCAGTGGAGTAAGCAAGGGCAAGGCCGTCCGCTATGGGCAAACATTTGTTGACCTGATTGCAAAATATGTGGCTGAAAATGACATCACCAAGCCAGATGATTTTGTGATGCGCAGTGTAGTCAACAAAAGTGGCGACAAGGTTTTTATCATACAGCAGGTCGATAAAAAAGTGGGCCTTGATACCATTGCCAAAAACCGCGACATGAAAATGGAGCAGTTGCTTGAAGTGATGGAAACCATTGTTGCCAGTGGCACAAAGCTCAACTTGGATTATGCCATTGACCAGATGGTAGATGAAGATGATCAGGAAGATATATTGGATTATTTCAAAAGTTGCGAAACCAGCAGCCTGGATGTAGCCAAAGAAGAACTTTCGGATCTTGATCTTGAGTGGGAGCAATTGAAAATCATGCGGATCAAGTTCCTCAGCGTTTATGGAATGTAATTGATACGGACAGAAGCATTTTGCCCATGGGCAGATGAGAGGTTGATCCTAGTATTTTTCTTTCATGTAATTTATAAGGTCGATGGCGTCCTTTGCATTGATCTTCTTCAGTATGTTTTTTCTGTGGGTGTTCACGGTGGTAGAAAAGGGGATATCCATCGCCCCAACTCATAGTCTACTTGTTTTGTGCACTAATTAAATAAGCCTATCTTTGACCCATAAATTTGGTTGATGTACAGGACAACAAAAACAATGGTCATGATTGCATTTTTGATGGGTATCATAGCTGATGCAACTGCACAGCTCAATGGCAGTTCATACAAGAATGAAATATTGGAGTGGGATAAGAAGCGGCTGGAGTCGTTGAAGTCTGCAACCGGCTGGGTAAACCTTTCCGGCTTGTTTTGGCTCAAAGAAGGTGAGAACAGGTTTGGCAGTGATGCCGGAAATGAATTGGTGTTCAAGGAAAAAAATTTTCCTGGGCTGCTGGGTAGTTTTCTGCTGAAAGGAAATGAAGTTGTTTGGACAACTGCAGGTGACCATGCGGTATATGCCCAGCAGGAAAAGATCAAAACAGCCACCATTTTCAATGGAGAAGAAAAAAACGCAACGCAATTGGCTTTTCAAACCTTCAGGTGGAATGTGATCAAGCGGGAGGACCTCATTGGTATCCGTTTTCGCGACCTGGCCAGCCCCTTGCTTGAAAAGCTGCAACACATCCCCCGCTACGGCATCGATCAGGATTGGAGGATCAATGCCAGGATCGAAAAATCTTCCCTGCCTTCTGTTTCAATTTTGAATGTACTAGGACAAACCACACAGGAAAAGTCTCCTGGAAAAGTTGTTTTTGACTATAAGGGCAAATCGTACTCCCTGGATGTGGTTGATGAAGGCACTACCAACCTGTTTGTTTTGTTTGGGGATGAAACCAATGCCAAGGAAACCTATCCTACAGGCCGATTCATGTACATTCCCAGACCCGACGCCAATGGCAATACGGTCATTGATTTCAACAAGGCCTTCAATCCACCCTGTGCCTTCACACCTTTTGCCACCTGCCCCATTCCTCCCAAGCAGAATATTTTACCCTTTGCCGTAAAGGCGGGTGAGCGAAAGATTCACCTCTAGGCTTCTTGTGATTTTTCTGTAACTTTTGCCTTCAATAAGATTTGATTTATGGCAGAAGAACTCAGGAGCCGCGGTTGGTTTGGCCGCAAAGACAAGGACGGCATTATCTACAGGAGCTGGATGAAAAACCAGGGCATGCCCAACGACATGTTTGATGGCAGGCCGGTCATCGGCATTTGCAATACATTCAGTGAACTGACACCCTGCAACGCACATTTCCGCGATTTTGCAGAAAGCATCAAAAAAGGTGTACTGGAAGCCGGTGGATTTCCTTTGGAATTTCCGATCATGAGCCTGGGAGAAACGCTGCTCAAACCCACTGCAATGCTGTTTCGCAACCTGGCCAGCATGGATGCAGAAGAATCCATCCGTGGCAATCCGATTGATGGTGTGGTGTTGATGACAGGATGTGACAAGACCACACCCTCCACCGTGATGGGCGCTGCCAGCGTGGGCCTGCCAACAATTGTAGTCCCTGGCGGACCCATGTTGAATGGCCGATACAAGGGCCAGACCATTGGTTCCGGAACACATGTCTGGAAATTTGATGAAGACATGAAAACGGGCAAGATGACCCAGGAAGAATGTGAGTTTGCGGAAAGCTGTATGAGCAGGAGCATTGGGCATTGCATGACCATGGGAACCGCCTCCACCATGGCCACCATGGTAGAAGCGCTGGGCCTCACTTTGAGCGGTGCCTCTGCGATACCCGCTGCTGATTCCCGCAAAAAACAAATGGCCCAATTGAGTGGAAGAAGGATTGTGGAAATGGTGAGGGAGAACCTGACCATTGATAAAATACTCACCAGGGAAGCCTTTGAAAATGCCATCAAGGTGAATGCCGCCGTTGGCGGATCTTCCAATTTTATCATCCACCTGACTGCCATTGCAGGAAGGATTGGGGTGGACCTCAAGCTGCATGATTTTGATGATCTCGGCAGCAAGATCCCGCTCTTGCTGAACCTCATGCCATCAGGCAAATACCTCATGGAGGATTATTATTATGCAGGCGGATTGCCGGTTATCCTGCATGAGTTGAGAAAGGAATTGCACCAAAACGTGATCACTGTTACAGGTAAAAACCACCATGAAAATATTGCTGGTCAAACAGCCTGCTATGACAGGGATGTGATTGCTTCCTATGAAGAACCGCTGATTGCAGAAGCCGGTTGTGTGGTGGTCAAAGGCAATCTTGCGCTGAATGGTGCTGTCATCAAGCCTTCTGCCGCAAGCCCAGCATTGATGCAGCATACAGGCCGTGCCGTTGTTTTTGAAAGCATAGAAGATTACCATGCCCGCATCGATGATCCTGCACTGGACATTGATGAAACCTGTGTGATGGTATTGAAATATGTTGGCCCAGTTGGTTATCCTGGGATGCCCGAAGTGGGCAACATGGCCCTGCCGAAAAAAATATTGGCCAAGGGCATCAAAGACATGGTGCGCATCAGTGACGGTAGGATGAGTGGTACCGCTTACGGCACAGCCGTGCTCCATGTTTCTCCGGAAAGTGCCATTGGCGGTGCCCTGGCCCTGGTGGAGAATGGAGACATGATTGAGTTGGATGTGCCCCAGCGCAAACTGCATTTGCAGGTAAGTGATGAAGAGCTGGAAAGAAGAAGAGCCGCGTGGATACCTCCACAACCCGCTGCCAGCCGTGGTTATGTGAGTTTGTACATCAAGCACGTGGAAGGTTCAGACAAAGGTGCCGATCTTGATTTTCTCAAAGGCAGTTCCGGAAGTACGGTCACCCGTGATTCACATTGATGCTTTATCAACCCCATCAACATGACCATTCTCATCATTGTTTTTGCCATTGCCTTGCAGGTTTTGCTGTCTGTCAAAAAAGTCAGTCCTTTCCTCTCTTTGCTCCTGGTTACCATTGTAACAGGACTGTTGCTGGGCATGCCTGCTGAAGCCGTTTTGAAGTCAATTGAAAAGGGAGTGGGTGCTACCTTGAGTGGTTTGGCCCTGATCCTCTGTTTGGGAGCCATTCTCGGAAAAATTCTGGAAGAGTCCGGTGCTGCTGAAAAAATCACCATCACCCTGATCAATGGATTTGGCCTGAAAAAAATCCAGTGGGCCGTCATGCTGACAGGCTTTCTGATTGGTATTCCGCTTTTTTACAATGCGGGTTTTGTGATCCTCGTTCCACTGGTCTTCATGCTGGTCAGGAAAACAGGACTTCCCATGTTGTACATCGCCATTCCCATGGCTGCAGCCCTCAGCACAACCCATTGTTTTCTTCCTCCTCATCCAGGACCGGTAGTGTTGGTCAATGCCTTTGGTGCAGACATGGGGAAGGTGTTGATTTATGGCATCATCATCGCCATCCCGGCCGTGATCATTGCGGGTCCCCTCCTGGGAAGGTTCCTGAAAAATGTGCAGTCTGCAACACCTCCTGACCATTCATCTCCCGAAAAAATACAGGTGCCATTGCCCAAGGCTTTTCCAAGTTTTTTTATTGCCTTGTTGCCTGTGCTGTTGATCACCCTGTCGGTGGTTTGCAATGCGTTTTTTGAAAAGACACATTTGCTGAGGCAATTCTTTTCTTTCATGGGCGAGCCGATGGTTGCGCTCTTTGTTTCAGTCTTGTTGGCGATTTATTATTTTGGCATCCGGGCAGGAATTGAAATAGACAAGAGCATGAAATGGGTGAGTGATGCGATAGCAGGAATCGCCATGATCTTGCTGATCATCACGGCTGGCGGGGTTTTCAAACAAGTCTTGCAAGACAGTGGCACAGGCAGTTATATCGCCGCGCTGAGCAGCAAATGGCAGATGCCTCCTTTGGTTTTTGGATGGGTCATCACTGCATTGCTGAGGGTCATGATCGGATCTGCAACAGTGGCGGGCATTACCGCAGCAGGCATTGTTTCTCCATTGCTTGCAGCAGGAACCATATCGCCAGAGTTGATGGTGTTGGCTGTGGGAAGCGGATCCGTTTTTGGCTCACACATCAATGATTCCGGCTTCTGGATGTACAAGGAATTTTTCAAACTTACCCTCAAACAAACTTTCCTGTCCTGGACGGTGATGGAGACCCTGATTTCGATTATCGGTTTGGCGGGAGTGCTGGTTTTGAACGCGATCTTGTAAAATGATCTAAAGAGAAAGGACTACATTAGTTGCAAATTATCTCCATGCGAAAAATTATTTTTCTGCTGCTGTTTACATTGTTGAACAGCATGAAAAGCGAATCTCAGACCATGCACATTGCTACCTTCAACATTCGTTACGACAATCCCCGCGACAGCGGCAATCTCTGGAAAGACAGGAAGGATCCCGTGACAGCGTTGATCCGCTACCATAATTTTGATGTGGTGGGTGTGCAGGAAGCACTGAAAAACCAGCTGGACGACATGCAGGCAGGGTTGAAGGGCTATGTTTACCATGGCGTGGGAAGAGACGATGGGAAGGCGGCAGGAGAACATTCCGCCATCTTTTACAAGACCAGCAAATACACGCTGGAGGCCAGTGGAGATTTTTGGCTGTCTACCACACCTGAAAAGGTTGGACCGGGATGGGATGCCAAGCTCAACCGGA
>JACCDM010875568.1_pt1 | contig 11424 bp, 16 predicted proteins | sample 7445851 | NCBI WGS metagenome assembly JACCDM01 (sample SAMN15323438, study PRJNA562643) | freshwater metagenome | isolation source: river surface water | place: USA:Blue River Watershed | collected 2017-08-16
ACTCGAAGAATGTGAGTGTCGACGCAATCAACATGAGTGAACTCTTTGATCTCGGGAACGGGACACTCGAGTACGAGTCGATCATCACGGGTGACTACGCGAAGCGTTGGGCCTCGACAAACAGGATTCCTGAAAAGGTTCGACTGTGTGTCGGGGCACAAGTTCTTTGTACCAGAAACTTCCCGGCGCTCGGACTCGCGAATGGGTCCCGTGGCGTCATCACGAAGATGGATGCCACGGGTGTCATCTTCAAGAAGATGAATGGAGACGAGGTTCGAGTGGCACTCTTTGAAGTGCCATTTGATAGCCCAGGAAACAAAGTCAAGTACTTGCCCGTGAAGTTGGCCTGGGCAATCACGATCCATTCTGCACAAGGCATGACTATTGACGCACTTGAGGTGGATCTCGGTTCGGACATTTTCGCCTTTGGACAGGCTTACACAGGTCTATCGCGCGCGACAAGTCTATCGAGCGTGCGAATCGTGAATGTCCTCCCGAGTTCTTTCGTGACGAGCCCAAAGGTGTTGGAGTTCTACAGGTAACTTGGGGAGCGAAGCTCCCCGATTTGAATGCTCTCAACACTCGAAGATTATAGGTAACTTGGGGAGCGAAGCTCCCCGATTCGAATAGCTACAAGGTGCGCACCTGAGCAACAATGAATTCTCCCGAGCACTCATTCTCTTTAAATAGCCGTCTTTGTGACACCCTTCTTCACCTTGATCTTCACAACCTTGTTACCATCCTGGCGGTACCTGGCGTAGATACCGTAAATCTTCTTGCCACCGGCACCGACGGAAAAGTATCCGCCGCGAGGACCCTGATAGATCTGACGCTTCTTGCTGTTGAGATACTTTGTCCTGGTGGATCGAGCAGGGGTGCCAGAGGGAGAAAACGCGGCAATGGCACGAGCGGCGCGCTTCTTGGCGGGACCAGCGATGAGCTTCTTCATGTTGGCCTCGGCGGATTTGGCCGCGGCCAGAAGCTTCTTGTATCCGTTCTCGACTGGAGACTTTTTCTTCACAATCTTCTTCATGGAGGCTTCGGCAGCCTTGGCCGCCTTGAGCAATTTCGCATACGGGCTGGGAGACTTTTTCGATGGCATCTGTTGTAGTCTACTGAGAAAACTTTTCAAAAGAGACTTGGGTTTTCACGCGGTCTGATAGTGGAACCCATTAGGCTACAAGTGGCTGACGCTCGCCACTTGGTTTTTAAGCCTAAAAGAAAAAGTTCCCTTGAGTGGGTTCTTTTCCTCTGGTTCATCTTCAGCCACGTCCCCCTGAATCAAGAAACCACCTTCACGGTAGACACGTTTGCGCTTTGAAAACATCGCCCATAGAAACCCCCACGAGTCAACAATGTCAAAGATCAATGGTGGATTCTTTTTACCGTCGGTCTCTCGAAGGATCCGCCCGATGGATTGTTTAATGTCAGACTTTGGCGTCGTGAGAATCACCGTGTCAAGCGTGGGTATATCAAGTCCCTCGTGTGCCTGTTGAAACGTCCCGACGATAATTTTCTTTTTGGCAGACTCATCGAGGTGCTTTTGTTTCATGCCACCCATGTAGAGTCCGCTCGTGTGTTCAAACTGCGACTGGAGCCACTTGCAATGTTCACGTCTGTCACTCAAGACGAGAATCTGGCGACTGGGTGTCCTCGCGAGCGTCTTCTTGATGAGTTTCACAATCATCTCGTTTCGAACTGGGTTCTCCACGAGGGACGTGATCATGTTCACCAGGGACACCTTGCCCATTTTGTTTGTCGGCGGGAGTCCACGAAAGTCGGGACAATCAAAGGGGACCGAGTTCACAGTGACTTGTGATTGATTTTCCCTTCGGGCCACAAAGGTGTCCTCGCCAAAGAACCAGTGAAGAATCTTCGTGAGACCGTCTTTTCTATCAGGTGTCGCGGACAAGGCAAAGGCGTACCGGGGACACAGCTTGAAAAAGGCTTGTGAAAAGACTCGGGCACACACGTGATGCGCCTCGTCGACAAAGACGACGCCGATCGAGTCAAACTCTTTCGAAGAATACTCCTTCAAGGAGAGACTCTGGAGCATCGCAATCACAAAGTCGCAGTTTATTTCGAGCTTGTCACGTTGGACGATTCCTATCGTGGCACCGGGGCAAAACTGTTGGATTCGTTCGCGCCACTGTTGGGCCAAAAACTCCTTGTGAACCACAATCATGGTTCGCAACTTGTAATGAGCCGCGACAGCCAGTGCTATTGTTGTCTTTCCGAATCCACAGTCGAGTGCGGTGATCAGATGTCCGTGTTTGACCATCGCATCAAACGCCTCATCTTGACGAGTCTCTTTTCTGAGCGTCCCGACAAAGTGTATGTTGGCCCGGGCTGGTTCAGGGCGCGAATCGGTCTCGGGCTTGCCAAACTTGGATTCTCCAAAGAACCTCGGGACACAAAGACCCTTGGGTGTCTGTTTGAAAACTTTGAATGAAGGAGGTCTCGCGCCGTAGTCACCTTGGACAATAGGTCTGACTGTGAGTTCTTGTTTGAGTTCTTTGGTCTCAGCGGTGATGTATCCAATGCGTGACAACATGTTGTTATCGTTGTTTAAAATTCTAATAGACCAAGTGGTTAAACGAAGTGAGACCTCCGGCTACAAGTGACTTCGCTTCGCTCGAGCGGCCTTCGGCCGCGACGCGAGCAAAGCCCGCTCGTCACTTGGTTTAAAATTCTAAGCGACTAATAAATGATCGGATTTGCTCCACTTGAAGAACCGGTGCAGGCGGTGAGACCCAGAAGGCCACCGTCGGGTCTTAAAAAGGAGTGTACAGAGTGCAATTATATCGTTTTATTTTTTGTTGTTGGGGTTGTGTTACTTGCTCTTGGGGACACGGTAAAAAGGGTCTAATTGAGTGGTCACAGCTAGAATTTAAGTGGCTCTGCTTCGCATCACCACTTAGGCCAACGTAATCTCCTTCTTGTTCGCCTTCTTCTTGGCAGGTCTCACGCGAACCTCCTTGAGTTCGTCACCGCCACTCACAGACACAATGTCACTCATGTTTTCGTCGTCCAGAGACTCCAAAATGGGCTCGATGGTGACTTCCCTCGTCGACGTGTTCACGGGCATCGGAGGCATCATGATTCCACCCATCAGACTCGAAATGTCGAGTCCCGGTCCCTGCATTTCACGTCGCGCCGAAGTCTCCGTGTTTCTCGTGGAATTCTTCACCGGTCTCGAAGACGTGTCTTCACGAGGACCCTGATTCATCTGCGTGTTTTTCACCGCATTCATCATATTTTGGACCAACTCGGGGTTCTGTTTGAGTACATCATTCATATTAGGCACAGCAGCCTTGAACATGCTGTTTGTCAAGTGAAACATCATACCGGATCCACCAATCATCATCATGAGTTTAATCTCGGGTGCCACGTGCATCTTGGTGCGGTACTTTGTGTAAAGCTCCTCGAAGACACCGTCGTAATCATCCACGTTTTCCATCACGCTCTCGGACCACCCGTCGAGCATGATGTCAAACGGATTGTACCGCTTATTCAGGAACTCGACACCGGTGACACACGCAATGAGCATCCTCCTCGAAAACTTGATGGATTGCTCAGCCTCAATGCCATAGAGAAGCCTCTTGTACTCTGTTCGAATCTCGGAGATGTCCGAATAGGCGTTCAACCGCTTATTCACGTTGAGACCCTTTTTCTCGAGACGAGCCAATTTGTTCAAGAGATCCGCCTTTTCGTCGTCAATGGACGAGTATCCAGGTGACGGCTTTTCCTCCTGTGGGGCTCCGCCGCCGTACCCACCCTCCTGACCCCCGGGACCCATGGGCTCCTCCTCCTCTTCCTCCTCACCGTCGTCCTCCTCTGGTGCAAAGTCCCTCTGGAAAGAAGGTGGAGGCTGCGATCTCTTTATTGGATTCGTGAATGCATCCATGTTTTCGTTGAAGCGAGGAGCGCTCACAGGCGGTGGTCTCGGGGCCACGGGTCGTCGCTTTGGGGCCACCGGACGAATCTCAATCTCGTCGAGCATCGCCTGTTCATCATCATTGAGCTTCATCACGGTGACTGGAGCACTTCGTTCAAGCACGATGTTGTCATCCATCTCTGGTTTCTAAATGGAAACTATTGTCAAACCTTTAACGCGCTCAGCAGAAAAAAAATAAGTCAGACTTGTAAATGATGAAAAAGATTCCATCCTGGATGATCCTGATTGTTGTCGCCATTGTTCTCGGATTTCTCGTGTATCGCACCAGCGGATACACCGGGTCTCCCATCACGACCAATCAGGGTGACAGCCTCCCCGCGTCCGTCACCGGATCGACCCCGCAAACGTCACTGTCTTGCATCCCCGACGCGTATTACTCAGCAATGGATGGTTCCGGTTACGGGATCTGCGGTCTGCAGAAGGACATCAAGCAAACCATGAGCTATCTCATCACAGGTGATGCGAGTGACACTCAGTTGGGGGACTAGAGACAACTTTGAGGGGACCGAAGGTCCCCCGAATTTAGATGCCACTCAAAAGCATCTAATTATTTTAAGAACCAAGCGCGAAGCGCTTGTGACCCAAAGGCATCTAATTCAGAGGGCTTCGCCCTCAAATTATTTTAAGAACCAAGCACGAAGCGCTTGTGACCCAAAGGTATCTAATTCAGAGGGCTTCGCCCTCAAAACCCAAGTGGATGCAAAAGTTCACTTAAATTCAGGTCACTCGGTTGGGAGAACCAAGCGACTAGTGCGGAGCACGACGTCGCTTGTGACCCAAAGCCCCCGAATTTAGATACCCTGTTTTTTCTTCTACTTGTAAAGTAAATGTCTGGAGGCATTACGCAACTCGTGTCCATTGGCGCTCAGGATGCCTACATAGTTGGTAACCCCGAGGTGTCCTTTTTCCAATCCACGTACAAGAGACACACAAACTTTTCTCATCTCGTCTTTCGACAGATTATCCAGGGGAACCCATCCAACGGAGGCATGTCGACTGTTCGATTTGAACGCAAGGGTGATCTCCTCAGCTACGTGTACTTGACAAAGAAGAATTCGTCTGGTCTCCAGGAGTTTCAACTCGATGACATTGAATACATCGAACTCTTGATTGGGGGACAAGTGGTGGACAAGCAGTACACAGACTTTTCTTGGAACGTGGCGAATCCCTTGCTCGTGACATCTCAAAACAAGGCGTCGAGTGACCCCAAAAAGTTTTATCCGCTTCACTTTTGGTTTTGCGAGAGTTGGCAATCGGCTCTTCCACTCGTGTCCCTTCAGTTTCACGACGTTGAACTCAGAATCAGATGGAAGAACCCCGGTGACTTTCAGTACGAGTGCTGGGCCGATTTCATCTTTCTCGACACACCTGAACGAACAAAGTTTTCGAGCGCCAAATCTCAGAGTATTCTGATGTATCAGGTTCAGACACAACCCTCGTCCAAAGGAAGCGTTCAGCCACTCGTGTTCAATCAGCCCGTCAAGTTTTTGGCGTGCTCGAGTAACATCCTTGGGTCCGTGAATGACACGATCAAACTCCAACTCAACGGAACAGACATTGGTGACGAAAAGGTGTACGATCAGCACTTTAACGCGATTCCATTTTATTATCACTGTCCAAACGCCTCAACCACGTACACCACATTCTTGTACCCATTCTGTCTCGACACGACACGTGTTCAGCCGTCGGGGTCGCTCAACTTTAGTCGTCTCGACTCTGCTCGGTTTGTGTCTTCATCCGGGGGCGTTTTTGACTTTGGTGAATACATTTACGCAGTCAACTACAATGTTCTCAAGATTGAAGATGGCATGGGTGGACTCATGTATGCGAACTAAGACCGAGCACGAAGTGCTCGTGATACCAGAGTCTGACCTTCGGTCCCCTCAAAGTTGTCTCGTGACCCAGGATATCCAAATTAGAGGACCTTCGGCCCTCAAAGTTGTCTAAAAGAAGTTGTCTGGTAAATAGTAATGAACAAGCTCGTTTTGATCGTGATTCTCGTAGCCTTTGTTTTCATCGTGACGTATGACCCCAAAAAGGGAAAAAAGTTTTTGCCGCTCGAAAAGTATCAGGAGGAACCGGTGGTCACCGTCCCCGAATGTGACGAAAAGAGGTTCCTCGAACTCCAGGGGCTCACCGGATTTTGTGCAGGCCAAAACAAAGAGCACCTCGGGGCGGTGATCAGCAGTCCGCTCGAGGGTGGCTCCAACGTTGTCGGATACGAACCCGCGCCATTTTAAACTCAAAAAAGTCACCGGGGACCATAGAATGGATCGCAACACCATGATGATGATTGCAATTGCAGTGCTTCTTTTGGCCGCCTTGTACTTGTATCGTGAAAACCAAAAGCTGAGAAAGCCCGTTGTCACGGACCCGGTCGCCGCCGATGTCCCCGCCCCCAAAGAAAAAATCGCTGAAAAAAGTGTCCCTACAGAGTCAGAATGAAAGAAATTCGCCACAAAGCCATCGTGATTCCGAGATCAGGTGACCGGTTCCTCACGGTCCGTGACTCTCGGCACCAAGAGTGGATCTTCGTCACAGGAGGATGCAAAAAGTCCGAGATGAACGATCCACTCCGATGCGGTCTCCGTGAACTCGAGGAAGAGACCCGGGGTGTCTTCTCCATCAGGGAGGGACACTACACAACATTTGAATTTGAAAGTTCGTACAGATCCCCAGAAGAGTTGAAGAATGATCGAGCAGAGGGACTCGTTGTTTCCCTCGTGTATCATGTTTTTCTTATTGATGTGGATCTGACACCAGAACATCAACAAAACATTGTCAAGACATTTCACATCAATAAAGACCGCATGGATTCAAACAAGCGAGACGGTGTTCGAATCAAACGAGCCTACGATGAGAATGATGACATTAGCTTCGACACACTCGAAGAGTTTAACCGAAAAAAACGCTGGAGACTCATTGTCAACAACGTCATTGATAATCCAAAATTTTACGAGGCGCTCTCTTCAGATAAGGAAAAGGTGCCCTTTGTATGGTAAGAGACCAAGTGGCGAGCGAAGCGAAGACACTTGTGATAAGGTTCCAAGAACGCTATCACGAGAAGAACAATCTACGATCGCGCGCGTGCTTCGCACGCTTGAGACCAAAACACCTTGTGATAAGGTTCCACGAACGCTATCACGAGAAAAGATCAAAATACCTTGTGATAAGGTTCAAAGGACGTTACAGTGTCTTAACAATTAGAACCCCAGTGAAACCATGTTCAAGGCATGGTGTCAGCCTTACGCGAATGCGAGTTGTCTCTCTCATGCGCTCATGGATGGAGGAGTTCTCTCGGTCCCCTTTGAGAAGCTTCAAGAGTTTTATGAGGTGTACGTTCAAAGCGTGTGCGAGGGTGAACAAGTTTTTGTCGTCGAACGAGAGACACCCAATTACAACTTTTACTTGGACATTGACTACAAGGATGATGATGAGTTGTCACTCGCACAAGTCCGGACACTGAGTCAAATTATCTGCGACAAGATTCAGAGCATCCTCGAAAGGGACTCACCCGCGCTCGTGTGCATATCCGAACCGAAACCCAAGGATGGAAAGATGAAAACTGGGATACACATGAATTGGCCAGGACTCGTCGTGAATCAAGAAGGAGCTTTCAACTTGATGCACCACGTGATTTCAACTTTGAACAACGTGTACTCGGATCGAGACTGGTCAACCGTCATTGACGCTTCTGTGTACGGACCACCGGGGTCAAAGGGTTCCGGATTTCGACTTCCGTGGTCACACAAAAAGGCCAAGGGTGTCGTCGAGGGCGTCTATCTCCCAATCTTCGAGTATCGTCAGGGGGAACTCCGTGACACCAGTCAAGAACCAAGCGTTGAAAAACTTTTGATGGCGACGATTCGAACACAAGTCAAAGAGGTGACACAGGTACCGGAATGTGTCATTCTCTGTCAGCCAATCAGGAAACGAAAAGAGGGCGACTTTACACCTGGTGAACTCAAAAACGAGGTGAACGACTCGGAACTCTCCGCCCTCCTTGAAACATTCATCCGGGTGAACATGCCTGGTCAGGGAAACACTCGGGTCCAAAAGATTTTCAAAGTTCGAAACAAGTTTCTCGTGAAGACAAACTCCAGATACTGTGAGAATATCAGACGCGAACACTCTTCAAATCACGTGAAGATTGTCATTGAACCCAAGGGTCTGATTCACCAGGAGTGTTTTTGCAGATGCGACACAGTCAAAGGGAGACACCACGGTCCCTGCAAGGATTTCAAGAGTCGTGAGCACCAACTCTCAAAGAGGATCTGTGACTTGTTGTATCCTCCAGCAGAAAAGAAGAAGTGTTTATTTCCCAAGCGGTGAAGTGCGCAGCACGAAACCGCTTGTAATCCAGAGACGAATGAACTGCTCGTGATACAAATTTACAGAAGCTACACAGAAACCGCGGTGATTCTATTAAAAAAGTAATGCTTTGATACAGTAGACAAAAATGGTCACCACAAGAACTCGTTCTGGACGCACTGTCAAGGAGCCTGTTCGCTACGAGCCCGTTGAAAAGGTCACGGATGACTTTGCAGAAGACGAATACGACTCTGACGTTGATCTCGACGCATCAGACATTGATGACGAGGAGCTCATAGGCGAGGACTCTGATGAAGAAGAGTCTGAGGACGGTGATGATTCTGATGCCGATGAAAATGGAAATTTGAAGGATTTTGTCGCGTACTCGGAGGACGATGAGGAAGACTCTGATTATGAAGACGAGGAGGAAGACTCTGAAGAGGACTCGGAAGAAGAGGAAGACTCTGATGATGAAGACGAAGACCTCGAGGACTCGGAAGACTACTCCGAGAGTGACGAAGATGATGAACCGGTTCTCTCACGGCCTCCTTCGCCTCCCAAAACACCGGTGGCCAAACGGGACTCACCAAATTCTTCTCGTGCGCCCACCGACGACGATAAAAGTGTGACAACAGAGTAGAATGCAGACTGATATGAGTCCGATTGACGATTCTTACGACCCTGTTCCGCCGCCACCAAGACCCTCACAGCGTGAGTATTTTCAGGAGGGGTACTATCAGCCTCCTCAACAGTTTTCCCCACCACAGTATCAATCTGAGAAAAAGGAGGGATTTTTTGCTCAGTTTGACAAGTCAACGTGGTTTATCATAGGACTTTTAATTTTAATAGCCTTTTTCATGGGAAAGACTATGCAACCGGTTATATTAAAGGCGTGATCACAGATGTTCTTTAGGCTCTCCCACCTGATTTCACAGCAAGACGTATGATCATAATAGTGAATATGAATGAAATTAAAAGTTCAATCATATTGAGTATATTCAGCGTGTTTGTTGACACCTTTTTGTTTAGATACATCACCATCACAATCACGTTAAAGAAAAATCGAATGACGAGATACATCGCAAAAAGTGAGATGAGCCCAAACTTCATTTACAAGTACCCTGAGAAGAAAAAACTCAGAACCCAATAAGATTCCTCCACCCCTTGTTATCAAAGACGTCCCTGTAATTGTATGAGTCGGCGTCCTTTAAAGACACGGGACCATCGGTGTCATCGTAGTACCCGACAACTTCTTCCTTTTTCGTTCTTGTTAAAGCCTTTTTCAGGGGTTTTAAAAAGTACACGAGGAGACCAACGTTAATTATGAATGAGATGAAAAAGAGTACGTCCCACATTTAGATTTAGATTAGAAAATAACCGAGTGACAAACGAAGTGAAGTCACTCGTAGCCGGAGTCGCGGGTCCTTTGTTTTAAGCAGGAACTTCTTCGACACTTGGGGTCTCGGGTGCCGGTGGAGACTCGATGGGCTTGGATGCTGACAAGAGCCTTTGTTTCTGACGCTCCCTGATTTCCTCAGCGACGATTGCGTCTGCTTCGGCCACGAGTTGCTCGATCGGTGCATCGGGTTTCTCGGCGCGAAGTCGCTCGAGGACTTCGGCGGGGTGACTGATCGGGGGCTCGTCGGGCTTGCTGTAGTACTTGGAGTTTTCGTCACCGGGCTTGATGAATGAACCATCGACTGGTTTCGCCATCATGTCCTTCTTTCGGTCCTCGAACATCTTGGCCGCAGCAGCCTGATTCTCCTTGTACTTGGTCATGAGTTCCTCGAGCTTCTCGTCCGCGTAGTGTGTGTCTTCAATGTGATCGCGATCGGGGGGAATCAAGAGCCACTTGTACATGGAACACACGTAAATGTCAAAGTTTCCATTCTCCTTTTGGAGCCTCTTGGCGTACTTGGCAGCCTCTTCTTGCGTGGGAAAGACACCCGAGATTTTCAGGCCCATCTTGTCCGTCTTTTGAGGACAATCAGGGCCGACGATGGAAATGCATGCAAAGTTTTGACCGGGGACACTGATGTAATCGGATTCGAGTTCGATGGTGGACATCTAAGTTCAGTGGAGCTCATTTCTTTAAATAGACAAAGGGTGGCATATTATTATAGGATGGTATAATAATATGGAGACTGAGATCAAGACTGTGTTTGTCTCTTCTTCGGCACGCGCGAGTGGATCTGGGAATGCGTACACAGTGTATCTCCAAACACCTGTGAAAGACATTTACAAGGCGGAACTCTTGTACGCAAGTGTCCCGAATAGCCTTTATAACCTCACAAACGGGACTGATGTCATCGAGATTAATGGAAATACATTCTCGATCCCCGTTGGTTTTTATGATGTGACGGGTCTCGCCCGCGAACTCACGAATGCCCTGGTGCCCTTGTCCAACGTGTCAGTCACGTATCTGAGCAACGAAGGAAAGTACGTCCTGTGGAACCCCAGTGGTTCATTCACCGTGAGTATCCTGAGCCAAGAACTTCGAACGCTTCTCGGGTTCACTGGTTCGTCTTACACATCCCAAGTCCCTCCTTCTGCGAGTCCACCGGGTGTGATACCCTTGTACGCAGACAACTTGGCCTACGCAGGGACCTATAAAAACTTTGTCAAATCAGACACACTCGTGAACACACCAATCACAGGTGCAATCCTTCTCGACATTCAAGAACTTCGGAGTCCCGTGATGTACACTGGTATCGACTCCACGTGTTATGGGAGTGGGGGGTTCAACCCCTTTGCAGTCATTCCCATTGACGTCATCAGTGGCAACTACATCAACTTTAAAAAGGGTTCGTCGTTTGACTTTGACATTGAGTACCCACACCCCATTGATCGCCTCGATAGAATCACGGTTCGGTGGACGGACACCCATGGAAAACTTTTAAACTTTAACGGTGTCGACGAAAACTTTTTTGTGTTGAGACTCCACACGACTCGAAAAAACTTTTTGATAAGGTGACTTGCTAATTAGCAGAGACAAATCTGATAAAATCGAGAAAAAACTTTTTACAACTTGGACACATTGTTTCCAAAAAAACTTTTTCCTCACGTGTCAAGTCAAAGACCCCCCCCCAACTTGGTAATTACCAAAGAGGCAAAAAAGTTGAAATCGAGAAAAAACTTTTTTTATATGAGGTGAC
>JACCDM010248205.1_pt1 | contig 11419 bp, 10 predicted proteins | sample 7445851 | NCBI WGS metagenome assembly JACCDM01 (sample SAMN15323438, study PRJNA562643) | freshwater metagenome | isolation source: river surface water | place: USA:Blue River Watershed | collected 2017-08-16
TGCAGGCCGAGCGCGAGCGTACGCAGGCCCGTGTGCAAATGCAGTTGCGCCAGCAGGCCGAGCGGCGGCAGGCCTTGACGCTGGCGCAGTCGCAGGCCCGGCTGATCGAGAGGGCGCAGGCCTGGCAAGCCCAGCGCCAGCAATTTTTGCAATTGCATGCGCAATTGCAGCAGCAGGCCAGGGAGGGTGGCTTGCGTCTGCAGCGCTGGCAGGCCGATGGGCACAAGCTCACGCTGCAACTGTGGCTGCCGCATCCCGAGCGGGTACCGGTACTGGTCAGCGCCCTCTCGCAAGCCTCGCCACAGCCGTGGACGCTGCAGAGCATGGCGGGCCCCGGCGACGCCGCCGGCTTGGAGGTGGTGCTGGAGGCCGCCTGGCCGGCTGCTCCTGCTGCTGGTGCGGGAAGGCGCCCCCCATGATGGCCGGGCGCTTCGCAGGGGGCTTGGGGCCGCAGGCGCGCCACCGCTTGCTGGTGTGGGGTCTGGCCGCGCTGGCCGGGGCCTTGCCCCCGTGGCTGTGGGGCTGGCCGCAGCGCTCGGCCCTGGCCCAGCTGGAGGACGAGCTGGCGCAGTGGCGCACCCGTTCGCTGTCTTTGCCGCCCGACCCGGCGCCGCCGCCGGCCACCCTGGCGCCACCCGACTGGCCGGCACCTGAGCAAGCCACCTCGGTCTGGAACTGGTTGCGGCAAGGCGCGCAAGCCCATGGCCTGCAGGTGCTGGCCCTGCAAGCTTCGGCCCCGCAAGTTTCCGCTGAGGGCGCGGATTTGGCAGAGCTGCCGGTGCGCTTGCGTTTGCTGGGCCCATGGCCGGATTGGCTCGCGTTTGTGGCCGTGCTCGATGCGCAGGCGCCCTGGTGGGTGATCGACCAGTGGCAGGTGGTGCCCGACGCGCAGCTTGCCGGCCAGGTGCGCATCGATGTGCAGGGCCGCGTGGGCCTGCAGCCGCAGACCGACCCGGCCCGATCGCCGATGCCGCGGGTCTGGCCCGCCTGGCCGCAGGCGCGTGTAGCGGCGGGCGCTGACGCTGGCATTTTTGCCTTCGTTCCGCTGGGCAGCGCGGCCGCTGCCCCCAGCGCGCCTGTCTCATCCGGCCCTGCAGCCGCATCCGCCCCCGCACCGGAAGCCAGTGCCCCATGGTCGGCCGACCCGAGCACATGGCCGGTGCAGCAATTGCAGCTCTTGGGCGTGTGGTCGCAGGCCGGGGTGACCCATGCGGTGCTGGGGCGGGGGCTGGCGCAGGTGACGGTCAGCCCCGGCCAGCGCATCGGCCGCGAGGCCTACCGGGTCCGGCGCATTTGGGCGACGGGCGTGGAATTGCAGGCCCCCGGCGCCGCGGGCCGCGAAGCGGTGCTGACCTTGACCTGGACAGGAGGGCCGTGATGGCCAGCAGCAGCGCGTGGCAGAGGGCGATCATCGGCATGGCCGCGGGCTGCGGCATGGCCTGGGCCCAGGTGCCCGGCGCGGCCGGCCTGCAGGCGGGGCCCGACAGCCCGCCGATCAGCCTGAATTTTCAGAACACCGAAGTGCGTGCGCTGATGCAGGTCTTCGCCGACTTCACCGGGCTCAACTTCGTCACCACCGAAGGGGTCAGTGGACAGGTCTCGGTGCGTCTGCACAACCTGCCCTGGCCGCAGGCGCTGCAGGTGGTCCTGCAGGCCAAGGGCCTGGCGGCCCGGCAAGAGGGTAAGGTGGTGTGGGTGGCCCCCCAGGACGAGTGGCTCCAGCGTGAAAAGAAATGGCTGGAGGCCCAGGCCGCGCTCGAAGGCGTCAGCCCTTTGCAGGTGCTGGCCTTGCGCTTGCAGTACGCACGGGCCAGCGAGGTGGCCTTCCGACTGCAGGGCGCCAATGCGGCAGGCGGCAGTGCCGGCCTGGCGGCCGGGCGCTGGCTGAGCCCGCGTGGCAGCGTCATGGCCGAGCCGCGCACCAACCAGCTCTTTCTGAGCGACGTGCCGTCGCGGCTGGCCGAGTTGCAGAAGATCGTAGCCCGGCTCGATGTGCCGGTGCGGCAGGTGCTGATCGAGGCGCGGATCGTCGAGGCCGACGACCAGTTCGGGCAGTCGCTGGGCGTGCGCCTGGGCGTGGGGGCGTCGCGCACGGTATCGCTCAACGGCCAGCCCACAGCGCTCGGGCAGCTGGGCGCGACCAACGCCACCACCGGTGCGGGGGCGGTCAGCGGCAACCAGGTGGCCCTGCCTGCCGGTGCAGCCGGACAGACGCTGGTGACGCCCGCCAGTGTGGCGGTGTCGCTGTTCAGTGCCTCGGCCGACCGCTTCATCAATCTGGAGCTGTCGGCGCTGGAGGCGCAGGGCCGCGGCAAGGTGGTCTCGCGCCCGCGGGTGATCACCTCCGACCAGACCAAGGCCCTGATCGAGCAGGGCACCGAGCTGCCCTACCAGACGGCCGCCACCACCGGGGGCAGCACCCTCACCTCCATCCAGTTTCGCAAGGCCAACCTCAAGCTGGAGGTCACCCCCCACATCACGCCCGAAGGGTCGCTGGTGCTCGATGTGGACGTCAACCGCGACAGCGTTGGCCCGCTCACCGCCGCCGGTTATGCCATCAACACCAAGCATGTGAAAACCCAGGTCCGGGTGCAGGACGGCGGCACGGTGGTGCTCGGGGGCATCTTCGAAGACAGCGACCAGAACGACCAGGCCAAGGTGCCCGCGCTGGGCGAAGTGCCCGGCCTGGGCTGGTTGTTCCGCAACCGCCAGCAACTGCGCAAGCGCAGCGAGCTGCTGGTCTTCCTCACGCCCCGCGTGCTGACCGAAGCGAGCCCGGCGGCCGAGATGGTGGGGCCGGTGGGGGCCCAGCCCGACCCCCGGCCCTGACACCGGCCAGGGCGGAGCGCTCGCATACACTTGGAGGCTTTGGTGCGCATCGGGCCAGGCCCGCATGCCGCTTTCGTGTGCGAGACGGTCTTGAACATCACCTTCGTCGGCCTGCCGGGTTCGGGCAAAACCACCATCGGTCGCCAGCTGGCCCGGCGTCTGGGGCTGCCCTTTGTCGATTCGGACCACGTCATCGAGCAAAGGCTGGGCTGCTCGATCCGCGAATACTTCGCGCGTGAAGGTGAAGAAGCCTTCCGCGACGTCGAGCAGGCCGTGCTCGACGACCTCAGCCTGCACCACCAGGGGGTGCTGTCCACCGGCGGCGGCGCGGTGCTGCGCGCAACCAACCGCCAGCACCTGCACGAGCGTGGCCACGTGATCTACCTGCGCAGCCTCCCCGAAGACGTGTTCCGCCGCCTGCGCCACGACAGCGCGCGGCCCTTGCTGCAGGTGAACGATCCCTTGGCGCGGCTGCGCGCGCTCTACGAGGCCCGCGACCCGCTGTACCGGGCCACCGCCCATTTCGTGCTGGAGACGGGCCGCCCCTCGGTGGCCTCGCTGGTCCACAAGACCATCATGCAGCTCGAACTCTCGGGGGTGCTGCCCTTCCAGGCGCCCAGCGCCTGATCAGGTTTCGGCCGCCTCGATCAGAAAGCGCATGCGTTTTTGCCCCTGCCACTCGTCGGCGTCGAGCCGATAGGCGATCTTGGCGCGCGCAGGCAAGGGCTCGGTGCGGTTGAACCAGATGCCGTCCACCGGCTGGCCCTGGTGCCGCAGCTTGAGGGACAGGTGCTTGTCGCCGACCAGGCGCTGAGACAACACCTCGACCTCTTCGCAAAACACGGGTGGCGCAAAGCCCTGGCCCCAGACGGCCGCGTGCAGCATGTCCACCAGTTCTGTGCGGCGGTATTCGGCAGGCAGCGGGCCATCGGTGTCCAGGCAGCGTTGCAGCGTGGCCTCGTCCAGCCATTCCAGTGCCACCTGCTGCAGGGTCTGTTCAAACACCTCCAGGTGTTCTTCGGCCACGGTGCAGCCGGCCGCCATGGCGTGGCCACCAAAGCGCAGCAGCACACCGGGGGCGCGCTTGGCCACCAGGTCCAGCGCATCGCGCAGGTGAAAGCCCGCAATCGAACGCCCCGAGCCCTTGAGTTCGTGCTCCTTGCCCGGTGCGGTGCTGGCGGCAAACACAAAGGTCGGGCGGTGCAGCTTGTCCTTCAGGCGCGAGGCCACGATGCCGACCACGCCCTCATGGAAGTCGGGGTCGAACACGCAGATGGCGGGGGGCGGGGTTTCCCCTTCTTCAAACAGAGACTCGGCCATCTCCAGGGCCATCTCGCGCATATCGCCCTCGATCACGCGGCGTTCGCGGTTGATGGCGTCGAGCTGATGGGCCAGTGCATCGGCCCGGCCCGGGTCGTCGGTCAGCAGGCATTCGATGCCCAGGGTCATGTCGGCCAGCCGGCCCGCGGCGTTGATGCGCGGCCCCAGCGCAAAACCGAAGTCGAAGGTGGTGGCACGCGCGCTCTCGCGGCCCGCCACGCGAAACAGCGCCGCCATGCCCGGCGGCAGGGCGCCCGCCCGCACGCGCCGCAGGCCCTGCGCCACCAGGCGGCGGTTGTTGGCATCGAGCCGCACCACGTCGGCCACGGTGCCCAGGGCGATCAGGGGCAGCAGGGCATCGAGTCGGGGCTGCTGGGCCGCATCGAAGCGGCCGCGCTGGCGCAGTTCGGCGCGCAGCGCGAGCAGCACATAAAACACCACGCCCACACCGGCCATCGATTTGCTGGGGAAGTCGCAGCCGGGCTGGTTGGGGTTGACGATCACGTCGGCCGGGGGCAGCTGCTCGCCAGGCAGGTGGTGGTCGGTCACCAGCACCTGCAGGCCCAGCGCCTGTGCCGCTGCCACCCCTTCGATGCTGGCGATGCCGTTGTCCACCGTGATCAGCAGGTCGGCGCCCTGCGCCTTCACGCGCTGGGCGATCGGCGCGGTCAGGCCATAACCGTCGACCACGCGGTCGGGCACCAGGTAAGCGACATGCCGCGCGCCCAGCATGCGCAGGCCGCGCACCGCCACCGCGCAGGCGGTGGCGCCATCGCAGTCGTAGTCGGCCACGATGCACAGACGGCGCTCGGCGGCGATGGCATCGGCCAGCAGGCGGGCAGCCGCCTGCGCTCCCCGCAGATCGCCGGGCGGCAGCAGCCGGGTCAGGGCATCGTCGAGTTCATCCGGGGCCTGCACCCCGCGCGCGGCATACAGCCGGGCCAGCAGGGGGTGGATGCCCGATTGCTCCAGCGCCCAGGCACTGCGGGGCGGCACGTCGCGGGTCAGCAGTTTCATGCGGGGATCAGCGCCCGCAGGGCTGCCGTGGTGTCGGGACGAGAGAAAGCCTGGCGCCAGCGGGCCAGCCAGCCCTGTGGCCGCGCCTGCCAGGTCTGGGCGGCCGATTCGCTGCACAAGGTCAGCCGCAGTTCGGCGGTGTCGGGCTCGGGCAGCTGCGCATCGAGCGCCTGCCAGGCCGCGCGCCAGGCCGGCGCGTCGGCACGCAAGGCGGCCTCACGCAGCCCGGTGTGGCATTGCACGCTGCGGTTCGGGGCGAGCGGCCCGGACAGGCGGCCCACACCATGCACCCAGAAGGCATTGACCGGGAGCTGACCGCGCTCCAGCCGCGCATCGTTGACAGGGTGGTTGTAGGCCAGCATCTGCATTTCGCTTTGCAGCCGGACCAGCGCGGCGGGCAGACCGGCCGTGATCCATGGGCGCACATTGGCCCCGATCACCCGGTCCAGCGAGGGCGCGGCCCAGCCCTCCAACAAATCGCCCTCGGCATGCCAGTGCAGGGCGTCGTGCCAGCGCATCTGCAGCCCGTCTTCTTGCAGGTAAGGCATCAGCATGTCCATCAGCGCCCGCGATTCCTTGTCGCTCAGGGCGAGCCGGGCCGGGTCCAGCATGAAGACCTGGTCCATGCCGATCTGCCAGTGGCAGGGCGTGATCCAGCCCTGGGGCTGGGCGTTGGCGCTGCCGGTTTGCCAGGCGGCCCAGGGCAACGGTGCCTCGGGGTTCCAGTCCAGCGCGCGGGCCAGCGCGCGTTCGTGGGGCATGGCCGCCGGGGGCCGGTCCCCCTCCGGATCGAGGTCTTGCGCGACAGGCTGCAAGCGGGTCAGCAGGGCCGAGAGCCGTGGCAGGTACAGGCCCTCGAGCGCATCGGGAGGCAGTTGGGCGCTGGCGGCGTAGGCGATGATGCAGTGCATGGCCTGCGATTGTCGCAGGCCATGGGCGCCTCCATCGGCGTGCCCCCAGCCGGATTGGTCACAATAGGGGCATGTCGTTTTTCCGTTCCTGGCCTTACGAACTGGTGCTGGGCTGGCGCTACACCCGCGCGGGCCGAGCCACACGACGCAACGGCTTCATTTCCTTCATCTCCGGTGTGTCCATGCTGGGCATCGCCCTGGGGGTGGCCGCGCTCATCATCGTGCTGTCGGTGATGAATGGCTTCCAGCGCGAAGTGCGTGACCGCATGCTGGGGGTGGTTTCGCACATCGAGATTTATGCCGCCGGTGGCGGGGCCTTGCCCGATGCCGAAGGCCTGCGCACCCGCTTGCTGGCGCACCCGCAGGTGCGCGGGGCGGCGCCCTTTATCACCGCCCAGGCCCTGCTGGCCCGGGGCGAGGACATGAAGGGCGTGCTGGTGCGCGGCATCGACCCGGCGCGCGAACCCGAAGTGAGCGCGCTGCAAGACGGCCAGGCCGGCGTGCTGCAGCGGCTGGTGCCCGGGCAGTTCCAGCTGGTGGCCGGGCGCGACCTGGCCATGGCCGTCGGGGCGGTGCCAGGCGATGCGGTGACGCTGATCGTCCCTTCGGGCCAGGTCACGCCGGCCGGTGCCTTGCCGCGCCTCAAGCAAATGCGGCTGGCGGGCCTGTTCTCTTCTGGCCACTACGACTACGACTCCGCCCTGGTGCTGGTGCACCTGGACGATGCGGCGCGGCTGTTCCGCCTCGAGGGGCCGGGCGGCATGCGCGTCAAGCTGCACGACCTGCACCAGGCCCGCCAGGTCGCGGCCGAGCTGCAACAGACCTTGGGGCCCGGCTTTGCGGTGCGTGACTGGACGCAGCAAAACCGCACCTGGTTTGCTGCGGTGCAGGTCGAAAAACGCATGATGTTCATCATCCTCACGCTGATCGTGGCGGTGGCCGCCTTCAACCTGGTGAGCACCCTGGTGATGACCGTCACCGACAAGCGCGCCGACATCGCCATCCTGCGCACGCTGGGGGCCAGCCCGGGCAGCATCATGGGCATTTTTGTGGTGCAGGGCGCCACCGTGGGCGTCATCGGCACCTTCAGCGGTCTGGCCCTGGGCCTGCTGGTGGCCTTCAACATCGACGTCATCGTGCCCGCGCTCGAGCAGCTCTTCAACGCCAGCTTCCTGCCCAAAGACATTTACCTGATCAGCCGCATGCCCAGCGAACCGCTGGCCAGCGACATCGTTCCCATCGTGCTGATCTCGCTGGTGCTGGCCTTTGTGGCCACGCTCTACCCCAGCTGGCGCGCCAGCCGTGTGAATCCGGCGGAGGCACTGCGTTATGAGTAAGGTCATCCTCTCGGCCCAAGGCCTGACCAAGCGCTTTGCCGAAGGCCGCATCGACCTGACGGTGCTGCAAGGGGTGGATTTGCAGGTGCAGGCGGGCGAAACCCTGGCCATCGTGGGGGCCTCCGGATCGGGCAAGAGCACCCTGCTGCATTTGCTCGGCGGGCTCGACGCGCCGACATCGGGCCATGTCACTTTGCAAGGCCAGCGCCTGGATGCGCTCAGCCCGTCCGAACAAGGCGCATGGCGCAACCGCAACTTGGGCTTTGTCTACCAGTTCCACCACCTGCTGCCCGAGTTCACGGCGCAAGACAACGTGGCCATGCCGCTGTGGATCCGCCGCACCCGCCGTGCCGAGGCGGCGCCGCAGGCCCGTTTGTGGCTCGAGCGTGTCGGCCTGGGCCAGCGGCTGCTGCACCGGCCTGCCGAACTCTCGGGCGGCGAACGCCAGCGCGTGGCCATCGCCCGCGCGCTGGTCAATGACCCGGCCTGTGTGCTGGCCGATGAACCCACCGGCAACCTCGACCGCAGCACGGCCGCCGGCGTGTTCGATCTGATGCTGCAACTGGCGCGTGAGCGGGGCACGGCTTTTGTGGTCGTCACGCACGACCGCGAACTGGCGGCCCGCTGCGACCGCCAGCTGCAGCTGGTGCAGGGCCGTTTGTCGGACCCGGTGGGCTGATGTGGATCGACTCGCATTGCCATCTGGACGCGCCCGAGTTCGATGCCGACCGTGACGCGGTGCGGGCGCAGGCCCGCGCCGCCGGTGTGCACGGCTGCGTGCTGCCGGCCGTGCAGCGCCGCGACTGGCCGGGCGTGCAGGCGCTGGCGGCCCGGCATGGCGATGCCTATGCCCTTGGCGTGCATCCCCTGTATGTGCCAGGTGCCCAGGACGAGGACCTCTTGGCCCTGGACGAGGCCCTGACCCAAGCCCGCAACGACCCGCATCTGGTGGCCGTTGGCGAAATCGGCCTGGACTTTTTTGTGCCGGCGCTGTGCACGCCGACCCTGCGCGAGCGCCAGTGGGACCTGTATTTGCAGCAGCTGCGGCTGGCCAAAAAACACGGTTTGCCGGTCATCCTGCATGTGCGCCGTTCCGCCGACCTGCTGCTCAAGGGCTTGCGCCAGGTGGGGGTGACCGGCGGCATCGCGCATGCCTTCAATGGCAGCCTGCAGCAGGCCAGGGCGTTCATCGATCTGGGCTTTGCGTTGGGCTTTGGCGGGGCCATGAGCTTTGAGCGGGCCACGGCGCTGCGCCACCTGGCGGGCAGCCTGCCCATCGAGGCGCTGGTGCTCGAGACCGATGCCCCCGACATTCCCCCGCACTGGATTTACCGCAAGGCCGAAGACCGTGCCGCGGGTGCCCCGCAGGGCCGCAACACCCCGGCCGAGCTGCCGCGCATTGCCCAGGTGCTGGCCGACTTGCGGGGCATGGACCTGACCGAGCTGGCCGCCTGCACCAGTGCCAATGTGCGCCGCGCGCTGCCGCGCCTGGCGCAGCTGCCGTGGAACAATCGCCCGCATGAGCCGAAAGAAAACCCCCCGTCTGCCTGAAGTCCATTTCTCTGAAGACGGGGACATCCGTTACCTGCACCTGGACTCGCCGTGGATTCAGGGCTCGATGCGCATCGACCAGCCCTACGACATCGACCTCGAATACGTGCAACGCATGATGGCCTGGCTGCTCTTCATGCCCGCTTCCGAAGTCGCCGGTGCACACGCCATGCAGCTGGGCCTGGGTGCCGGCACCCTCACCAAGTTCTGCTACAAAAAACTCAAGATGACCTGCACGGCCATCGAGCTCAATCCGGGCGTGCTGCACGCTTGCCGCGGCTGGTTTCGCTTGCCGCCCGACGATGAGCGCCTGCGCGTGGTCATCGCCGATGCGGCCCTGGAAATCCGCTCGCCCGAATGGACCGGCGTGGTCGACGCCCTGCAGGTCGACCTGTACGACCACGAGGCGGCCGCACCGGTGCTCGACAGCGAGGACTTCTACCGCGACTGCCGCGCCCTGCTCAGCCCCAGCGCCTGCATGACCGTGAACCTGTTTGGCCGGTCTTCGAGCTTTGACGACAGCGTGCAAAAAATCTGCGCGGCCTTTGGCGAAGAGGCGGTGTGGGCTTTCAAGCCCACGCGCGAGGGCAACACCGTGGTGCTGGCGCAGCGCACGCCCAGCCGGCCCAAACGCGAACAGCTGCTGCAAGCGGCCGAGCGCATCGAGGCCCAGTGCGGCTTGCCGGCCACCAAGTGGCTGCGGGTCTTCAAGCCCCTGAGCCGATGAGCGGGGCCTGTTTTTCGGGCGAATCCTAGGGTTAACCCCTGATCGGTCGCTGGTGGGACATAGGTGGAACCCACATGGGTGGGTCTGCTTTTCTCCAACACAATCGCGGCATCCAAATTCTGGAGGAGATTGATCGTGCTCATCAAAAGTCAGAAGGACTTTTTCTCGGGGCTGATGTTCACCGTCGTCGGTGCCGCATTCGCCTACGGGGCCACCGGCTACAACCTCGGCACTGGCGGCCGCATGGGGCCGGGCTACTTTCCGCTCATGCTGGGTGTGATCCTGGCCATCCTGGGCGCCGTCATCATGTTCAAGGCGCTCGTTGTGGAAACCCCGGGCGGAGACAAGATCGGCAAATGGGCGCTCAAGCCACTGCTGTTCATCATCGCGTCCAACGTCATTTTCGGCATCATGATTGGCGGTTTGCCTTCCCTTGGCCTGCCGCCCCTGGGTCTGATCGCCGGTATCTTCTCGCTCGTGATTGTGGCCAGTCTGGCAGGTGACACTTTCAAGCTCAAGGAAGTGCTGATCCTGTCGGTCATCCTCTCGATCGGCAGCTACGCGGCCTTCATCCTGCTGCTCAAGCTGCAGTTCCCGGTCTGGCCGACCTTCATCGCAGGCTGAGGAAAAGAACATGGAACTACTTGACAACCTGGCCCTCGGTTTTGGGGTCGCTTTCACCTTCCAGAACCTCACCTACGCTTTCATCGGTTGCCTGCTGGGCACGCTGATTGGGGTGTTGCCTGGCGTGGGCCCTGTGGCCACCATCGCCATGCTGCTGCCCGCGACCTACGCGCTGCCCCCGGTGGCCGCGCTGATCATGCTGGCCGGCATTTACTACGGCGCCCAGTACGGGGGCTCGACCACCGCCATTCTGGTGAACCTGCCGGGCGAGGCTTCGTCCGTGGTCACCATGATCGATGGTCACCAGATGGCCCGCAAGGGCCGCGCTGGCCCCGCACTGGCGGCTGCGGGTCTGGGTTCGTTCTTTGCCGGTTCGGTCGGCACCCTGATTCTGGCCGCCTTTGCAGCGCCCCTGACCGAAGTGGCCTTCAAGTTCGGCCCGGCCGAGTATTTCTCGCTGATGGTGCTGGGCCTGATCGGCGCCGTGGTGCTGGCCTCGGGTTCGCTGCTCAAGGCGGTGGCCATGATCGTGCTGGGCCTGCTCATGGGCCTGATCGGCACCGACGTGAACTCTGGCGTCGCCCGCTTCTCCTTTGACATCCCCGAACTGACCGACGGCATCGGCTTCATCGTGATCGCCATGGGTGTGTTCGGCTACGGCGAGATCATCCACAACCTGTCACACAAGGCCGAAGACCGCGAGGTCTTTACCGGCAAGGTCACGGGCTTGCTGCCCACGGCCACCGACTTCAAGAACATGCTGCCTGCCGTGCTGCGTGGCACGACGATCGGCTCTGTCCTGGGCATCCTGCCGGGCGGTGGCGCCCTGCTGGCGGCTTTTGCGGCCTACACGATCGAGAAGAAGACGGCGCTGCGCGAAGGTGAAGTGCCCTTCGGCAAGGGCAACATCCGTGGTGTGGCGGCCCCTGAGGCGGCCAACAACTCTGGCGCCCAGACCTCCTTCATCCCGCTGCTCACGCTGGGCATCCCGCCCAACGCCGTGATGGCGCTGATGGTGGGGGCCATGACCATCCACAACATCCAGCCCGGCCCGCAGGTGATGACCAGCAACCCCGAGCTGTTCTGGGGCCTGATCGCCTCCA
>JACCDM010427379.1_pt1 | contig 11418 bp, 8 predicted proteins | sample 7445851 | NCBI WGS metagenome assembly JACCDM01 (sample SAMN15323438, study PRJNA562643) | freshwater metagenome | isolation source: river surface water | place: USA:Blue River Watershed | collected 2017-08-16
AAGACATCGCTGCATGCGCCGACTCTTTCATCACATCCCCAAGTTGACCCGTAAGTGCCATTCCGCCTTTTCCTTTGTACTTAAGGGCTTCGACATAGAGGACCTCTCCTCCGGCTTGTGTCCAAGCCAAGCCTGTCACCACTCCAACTTGAGAATCATTGAGTTTTTCATCTCTTAAATATCGAGGAGGACCCAGAAGCTCCGGAACCAAAGTACTTGTGATCTCAACGTGCTGAGTTTCTCCAAGAACAACCTGTTTAGCAATTTTTCTACAAACGGAACCAACTTCTCTTTCTAGATTTCGAAGTCCAGCTTCGCGAGTATAATGAGAAATTAAATATTTTAATCCATCATCAGTGAAAGAAATATTTTCTTTTTTCAAACCATTTGCTTCTATTTGGCGATCAACTAAATGTTTTTTTGTTATTAAAAGCTTGTCATTTTCAGTGTATCCAGAAATTTGTATGAGTTCCATTCGGTCTTTTAAAGCTGCAGGAATATTTTCCAAGACATTCGCTGTAGCAATAAAGAGGACATTTGATAAGTCAAAATCGACGTTTAGATAGTTATCTCTAAAAGTTGCATTTTGTTCGGGATCAAGAACTTCGAGCATGGCTGCAGAAGGATCTCCCCTGAAGTCGCTTCCCAATTTATCAATTTCATCGAGGACAATGACTGGATTATTTGTTTTAACCTGGCGAAGAGCAGAAACTATTTTTCCTGGCATTGCTCCTACATAGGTGCGACGGTGTCCACGAATTTCAGCTTCATCTTTAACTCCACCAAGTGCGACTCGAAAATATTCTCTTCCCATAGCTCGAGCAATTGAACGACCGAGTGAAGTTTTTCCAACCCCTGGCGGACCACAGAAGCAAAGTATTGGACCTTTCATTGAGGTCTTTAGTTTTCTCACAGCTAGAAATTCGAGGATTCGGTCTTTTACTTTTTGTAAATCATAATGGTCTTCATCAAGAATTTCTTTTGATCTTTGAAGATCGATCATATCTTCTGTTTTTTTATTCCAAGGGAGATCAACCATCCAATCAAGATAAGTGCGGACCATGGATGCTTCAGAAGCATCTGGATGCATTCTTTCTAATCTAGCTAATTGTTTAAGAGCCTCTGTTTCAACGTTTGCTGGCATCCCTGAATTATGTATTTTTTCTCGAAGTTCATCCATTTCTTCAGACTTAGAGTCGTTTTCTCCTAGCTCTGATTTAATGGCGCGCATTTGCTCTCTTAAAAAATACTCTCTTTGTGATTTTGACATTTCGTCTTTTGCTTGAGTTCGTATTTTTTGCTGCATTTGCAGAACTTCAAGTTCGTTTGCAAGAATTTCATTAACAATTTTTAATCGTTCTTTAGAGTCAGTTGTCTCGAGAACTCGTTGAGCATCAGTCACTTTGATTCCAAAATTACTAGCTATAAGATCAGCAAGTTTACCGGGATCAGTGACATCGTCGAGAACAACAAGAATGTCAGGAGAGATCACTCTTCCTAAAGCAATGATCTTTTCAATATGTTCTTTTGCTGTCCTTATGAGAACTTCAAATTCGACAGAAGGAGAGGTCGCGACTGTTTCTTCAATTTTTTCAACAGCAACTTCAAAAGAAGGAGTTGTTTTAATAAATGATTTAATCCGACCTTTGGAATCGCCTTGAATTAGTATTTTGACTTTTCCATCAGAGAGTTTTCTCATTCGCATAATTTTCGCAATGGTACCGACTTGGTAAATGCCATCTGGAGAGGGATTGTCATCGGTGATTTCTTTTTGGGAGGCTAAAAAAATCAATCGATTTTTGCTGAGTGCATCTTCGACGGAGCGGATAGAGGCCTCTCGTCCCACGATTAAAGGTAGAATCATGTAGGGGAAAACTACAATGTCTCTCACAGGTAACATGGGAAGCGTTGCTGGTATTTCTGAAACTTTATCATCAAAACTCATAAAACTCCTCCGCCAACGTCGCGGTTTAATGGTGCTATTGTATGTTGTTGATCGGATTTAATAAGTGGGGTCTTTAATTTAAATTCAAATTTTTCAAAAGATTTGTGCTATGATCTAGGATGGTCTAGTGAAATTCCTCGACTGAAGAATTAAATTTTTTTAATAAAACTAACTTTAGCGGGATTGAAGTAGAGAAAATTGAAGCTGAGAATGTAGTAATTTATTTAGATGCGGATATTTACTCGTGAGAGACTTTCTAAAATAAAAAATCTAAGAGTTAAAATTTAAAAATAGCCAACTTCGATGGGGCATAAAAGTGCAATGTCTCTCATTAGAAATCCTCGATGCGAAGATTTCTAATGATTTGATGATGTTATTGTATTTGATTCCGCGGATCTTCTTGTTCTTCTTTGCAGCTAATGCAGAGAGTGACGAAAGGGCTTGCTTTCAAACGATTGGGAGCGATTTCTTCGCCGCATCCTTCGCATTGACCGTAGCTGCCTTCTTCGAGTTTGCTGAGGGCTCGTTCTATTTGGAATAAAACAAGGCGATCTCTCTCGTGAAGTTGAATTGATAAAGAAAGATCGAGATCGACAGTGGCTGCTTCAGCCTCTTCAGAAACAGTGCCTCTTGCAGCAGCTTGTTCCGTCTTGAACTCTTCTGACTTATTGAGAATGGCACTTTTTTTAGAGATTAAAAAATTTTTAAAGTTATCTAGTTCTTGAATGTTCACGATTTCTCCCTCATCCACTTTTTAAAAAATTTCGTAGATACGATTTTTTGATGACTCATCAGGTTCGTTGCCCGAAATCTTTTTTCCCCTCTGAATGATACTTGAAATTATTACAGTTTCTGATTCGTCGTTATGAAGTACCTCATCGCGAGATTCAACAAAAAAGCTCCTAATGCTAAAAATATCTGCAAAATCGCGACGCCTAGAGAAAGAGTTTTCCACAAGAATTTCAAGAGGCGTTTTAAGGTCTAATATGATTGTTAAATAATCAAATTAAGTAAGGCGTCATTTTAGCTACTTAAGACTAGCCGCGAAGATAGCGGCGGCTTTGAGCCTCTCGAATTTCAGCACCCTCTATACTTAAACGAGTGTAGGGAATGGCAAGAAGTCGGTCTGTCTCAATGGGTTCCTGTGTTTCTTCGCAGACTCCAAATTGTCCATTTTCAATACGACCTAAAGCTTGCTCAATTTCAAAGAGCTTTATTCGAAGACGATCTTGTGCGACTAGAAAACTATGCTCAGTCAAATGAGCGACAGCTTGATCGACTTCATCACCACTGATGGCATCATTCTGGAGAAGTTCAGCCCGGAGCTGTCTTGCTTGATTGAGAAGATCTGTTTTGAGGGTGAGCAATCGCCTTTTACATTCTGTAACGACTTCAAAAGGCAATGTTGATTGTGAACTTTTTGACGACTTAGACATAAACCCTCCCTCTTAGGTTTTCTCTTAAAAGACCCTTTTTTAGGGCCTTTGGGCAATGAGACGGGAAGAATGAATACTTTGGTTAATTATTTACCAATTAAAAAAATTGATAGAATGAAAAGATTCTGGAGCGTAGATTTTGTAAAAAATAAACAAAGGTCTGAACTCGGGAGTGATTTAATCCTTTTTTGGAGATTAGGGACCATTTCCAGAGCTGGCTAAAAATAAAGGCTTATCTGGATGAATCAATCTCATTGATTTCTATATAGTAAGAGGAGTTTAGTTGAAAAAAAAGGCCGCGTTTAATTGCGGCCATTTTAAGATAAACTATGAGTTTAAATGATTTTGAAAATTTATTTGAGAGGAGTGATGTTTCCAGCCGTATCCAGGGTGAGAGGAGTCAGTGGACGTACGATTTCTTTTTCTGCTGACATTGAAAGAATACCGGCTGCTCCGGGAATATTTTGAGCCGATAAAAGAGCAGATGTTAGTGATTCACGGGTCGTATTTCCCTGTGCAATTAATTGCTTGAGAATGAGAGCAGAATCGTATCCTTGAAGTTCAAAAACTCCCGGTTCTTCATTAAAAAGTGCCTTGTAGTCTTGATTAAAATGAGATGCTTTTTCTGAAGAAAATTCGCTCCCTGAGTGGGCACCAATAAGAGTGTCTACAAACAAAAGATTATTTGAAAAATGCCCGGCTCTTTTAGCGATCCCAGGAGTGTTCCAAAGGTTTGTTCCTAGAAGCTTTATCCCTTTAACTCCATTAAATGACAACATCGCTGAAATTTGCCCCATAGCTTTTATGTTGTCTGGAATAAATAGGGCTTCGAAGTCAACCATTGGTGGAAGAAGATCTTCGGGAGGTGTTGTGCGAGTGGTAACTCTCTTTTGAGCATCAGTCCAGTCTTTGATGCGAAGTCGGTATTCGTCAGCTCGAGCTTCAATGTAATAGGTATTAATAAGACGTTGTACTGGATATCTAAAATCAGTTTCTTTGTTTGTGTAGGATTGCGCGGCGGTGATGCGGCCTCCTCGAGCTAGAACTTCATCCCAAAATAAATTTGCAAACTCGATCCCATAGGGATCATTTGGATACATAATAGCAAAATTTTTCAGACCTTGTTTTTCCATTGCAGTTTTAACAAGTGTGCGAATTTGCATTTCACTTGTCAGAGCATTTCTGAAAACACCTGAACCTGACTCTGTTATTCCTGATTTTTGTGATAAGGCAATAGAAGGAACTCCTAATTCAGAGGTTTTTGAGGCCACCGCTGTTGCTGTTTTTGAAAGTAAGCTACCAATGATGGCAATGGTGTTATCTTCTCTTACGAGTCTTTCAACTCCTCGTCTCGCCATGTCTGGATTTCCCTCAGAATCAACGATAGCTAATTTAAACTGAGTTTGATTATTATTATAGAGTCCTAGACCCATTTGAATGCCGCGAATTGTTTTTTGAGATACGGCAGAGTGCTTTCCCGACATTGGAAGTATGACTCCAATTGTGTAAGGTTCAACGCGATTCAAAGAGTCAAGTTGATAAAGATACTCTTTGGCCTTTGAGCCTGATTCTGTTTGGCTAAAAGAGCCGAGTGTTTTTTCAAAATAATTTCGAGCCGTGTTGAAGTCTTTAGTTTCGTAAGCAATTTCACCTCGGCGCAAAAGTGCCTTTGCGCGAAAATCTCCTAATGAGCGCTCATCGGAAATTTTTTCTAATTCTGAAACTGTGAGTTTTCCTTCAATGATTTCTGAAATTTTAGATCGATAAAAATCAAATTCTTTTGCTAATGCAGGCTGGTTAAGAGCGTTTTGTGATTCAGAGATGGCTAATAATAAATCACCAATTCCTTCATAGGATCTCACTAAATAACCCGTGAGTTCTGAGAAAAGAGCGTCAGGCCACTTTTTTGTACTCAATAAATTTTTAGTGAGTTCTATGGCATCATGAAATCGCAGAGATTTTATCAAGGCACGGTCCGCCCAAATTAAAGCCTCTGGCTCACGAGGTTTCCCGATCCATGCATTCGCAGCCGCCAAAAAATAGTCGTAAGATTTGTTGAACTCTTTCTGATCAAACATCTTTCGGCCTACCTCAAAAAGTTTCTCGGGCGGAATGGATGGAACTTGTGTTTTTGGTGGGGGGATTGGTCTTGGTTGAATTACACGCTCTTGAGATCGATCACTGGTTTTGATGGAAGAACAGCTAATAGCTAACATAGCAATGAGAGCGTATAATATAAATTTCATGACTTTCGTCCTTTAACTAAATGAGCCACTTTGTTTTTAAATTCACTTACAAGAGGTGTTTCAATTCCTGCTTTTGCTAGCTCTAGTATTAATTCTCGTTGCCGAGGATTCAAGTTGTTTGGTGTGTCGACCCATATTCTGACTTTCATGTCTCCACTTCCGAAGCCTCCAGACTTGGGAAAGCCCTTTCCTTTAAGGCGTAGGACTTGGCCCGACGAAGTTCCAGGTGCTATTTTTAATGCGACTCTTCCCGTTAAAGTCGGAACCTCGACCTCCGATCCAAGAATGGCATCCACATATGAAACGGGGACATCAATGAGAACGTCATCCTCTTCGCGTTTGAAAAGTTCGTGTTCATTGATGCTGATGACGACATAAAGGTCTCCATTTGGACCTCCTTGAGGAGAACCATCACCTTCATTTGCTAATTTAAGACGTTGACCTTCTTTGACTCCTGCGGGGACTTTTACTTGAAGACGAGCTGATTCATCTCGGCCATTTCGCGATCGTAGAAATGAAATCGTTTTTTCCGCGCCCATGGCTGACTCTTCAAAAGAAATCTTTAAGCTATAGCGAAGGTCAGATCCTTTGCTGGGCCCTCGACGAGACCTTTGTCCAGCTCCTTGATAGCCACCACCTCTGGCTCCTCCAAAAATGTCCCCAAACATGTCTCCGAAAATGTCCTGAAAATCTTCCCCCTGCTGAAACCCGCCAGCATTTTGGAAACCCCCTCCGAATCCACCAAATGGGCCTCCAGCATTTTGATAATTACTACCAGCCCCAGCAAATCCAAATTGATCGTACATTTCTTTCTTTTTAGGATCAGAAAGGACTTCATAGGCTTCAGTGATTTCTTTGAAATGATCTTCGGCTTTTTTGTCTCCGGGATTTTTATCGGGATGGTATTTTATTGCGAGCTTTCGATAAGCTTTTTTGATTTCTTCGGGAGAGGCTCCTCTTTGGACGTCGAGGAGTGAATAATAATCTTTCTTACCAGCCATAAATACCTCCAAATAAATATTTAGTTAGAAGGTTCTCTCGCGACGATAACTTGTCCAGTGCGGATAACTTTTTCGTGAAGTTTATAAGGCTTTTTAAAAACACGAGTGATAAATCCAGGTTTGATTTCAGTAGATTCCTCAGAGCTGAGGGCCTCGTGAACCGATGGGTCGAAGGCGGCTCCCTGAGAAGGAATTTCTGAAACACCATGTTTAACAAGAGCTGATTTAAACTCAGCCTGAGTCATTTCAATGCCTTTAACATAATTAGTAAGATTTTCTGCTGTCGGTTTATTTTCAATGGCTCTTTCGAAATTATCCAAAACCCCAAGGATATCTACTAAAACGCGTTCGCTACCATACTTAACGAGTTCCGATCGTTCTTTGATGGCATTTCTTCGGTAGTTATCAAACTCTGCTCGAAGATAGAGGTAATCATTTTTAAATTTTTCAACTTGAGCTTTTAAATTGTCGATTTCGATGTTTGATGACATTTCTGCCGATGTTCCTTGAGCCCCTGTAGATTCGGTTTTTGCGTCAGCGCTTTGTGCGCTATTTGACTGGGATTCACCTGCATTAGCTGAGTTATTTTGTTCAGACACGTTTCCTCCGACTGAATAAATGTTGATGCTTAAATCATAAGTTTTTTGGCAATATTATACCTTTGAAAATGGGTCTTTGGCCAGTCACTGTCAAGATGGTAATATGCTTGAAATTTCTTCTTTGAGAAAAGTTAACGCTGCAAAAACTTGATTACTGACAAGAATACCTTCCTCTGTCAGGCGCCAATTCGAGGAAGAGGATTGTTGAACAGACCCATTTTGTTCAAGACCTTTCATTTGATGGGTAATCATCTCAAAAATCTTTTCCCCAAATCGTTTTTGAATGTCTAAAAGATTGAGTCCAGTGGAGGTTCTTAAGCTGGTGTGACAAATGTCAGTCAATGCCTGATGAGCTTCCAAAATTTCAAAATTTTCAGAATTTCGACCCCTCAAAATTTGAGTCTGATGATTGGGAGATAAATTTTGGGAAAAAGACGATTCAAACTCTAATTTTTGAAGATGACTAAAAGAATTGTCAGTTTCTTGCTTGAATTTATTTGATGAGGAAAGAGACTCAATAGTCTTTTGATATTGATGAATGTTCGATGGATTCCAATACCTCATACCCCAAGGTTTTGTTTTTGAGTATGAATGAGAACTCAACCCTATTCCCCAATAATCGGAATCATTCCAATATAACGAATTATGCCGGGAATGAAAACCCTGTTTTGCAAAGTTGGAAATTTCATATTGATGATAATTTAAGGACTTGAGGTTTTCTGAGATTAAGGAAAACATCTCCAGCTGAATATCCTCATGTAATCTCAATTTTGCGAGAGGGTGGCTATCGACGACGGTCAAACAGTAAGGACTGACATGATGGGGAGCAAAAAAAGCAACTTCGTTGAGATCTCTTTTGAGGTCATCAAGAGTTTGCCCAGGCAATGCAAATAAAATATCAAAAGAAAAATTGACCTGATGTTTTTCTAAAAGACTGAGTGTCTCTCGTGTTTGCTGGGCATTATGTTCACGATGAACTGATTTCAACAGAGTGTCATTAAAACTCTGAGCCCCCACGCTAAAGCGATTTATCCCTGACCGAAGGTAGAGGTCCATTTTTTTTTCATCAATAGTAGCTGGATTAATTTCTAAGGTAATTTCAGTTTCTGTGTGTGTTTGAAAACCATTGTTTGCGAGCTCATTTAAAATTGATACAATAAGTTCAGCGTCGATAAGGCTTGGAGTTCCTCCTCCAAAATAAATTGTATCCAATTTCTTTTGAGAGAATGCAGATTGATAAAATTGAATTTCTTTTTTGAGTAAATCTACGTATTCGCCAGGAGGAAGAATTTTGCTTTTTTCATAGGTTGCAAAATCACAGTAAGTACATCGCTGCAGGCAGTAGGGAATGTGAATATAAATACCAAACGAACTTGAATTCATAAAGGGGAAGTTAAATGAAGGTAGAAAAATATCAACTTAAAAATGGAATGAAAGTTCTTTTGCAAGAAAGCCACAAGTCCCCAGTTGTATCAATACAGGTGTGGGTTAGAACGGGAAGTGCAGATGAATCCAAGGGCGAAGAAGGAATAAGTCACTTTATTGAACATCTTGTTTTCAAGGGAACACAGTCTTTTAAAGTCGGAGAAATCGCTTCAATGATTGAAGGGTCGGGCGGTGAACTCAATGCCTATACTTCATTTGATCAAACTGTCTTTTATGTGACTATCTCAAAAAATTTTACAGATATCGGGCTAAAAGCTCTTTCCGAAATGATGGGATTTCCTTTGTTTGATGGATAGGAAATTGACAACGAAAGAGAGGTCGTTGTTGAAGAAATAAAAAGAGGCCAAGACTCATTGGGTCGAGTGGCAAGTCAACAGATGTTTTCAGCAAATTTTAAAAAGCACCCCTATCGCATTCCAGTAATTGGCTATGAGGAAAATGTGAGGGGTTGGAGTCATAAAAAAATAAAAAAATATTTTTCAGAGAGATACACTCCTCAAAATATGTTTTTGGTTGTGACAGGTGATTTTACAAACAAAGAAATGAAAAAGAAAGTTTTAGAAAACTTTGGTCGGTTTAAAAAGAATAAACTTAAAACCAAAAAAAGAGCCAAAGAACCTGTTCAAAAAAAGCCAAATATTTCAGTTGAGGTCTCCAAATTTGAGCAAAGCGTTTCTTATTTATCTTGGAAAATTCCAGGAATGAAAAATAAAGATATTCCGGCTCTTGAGGTCTTATCTCTTATTCTTGGCTATGGAGATAGCTCTCGATTGGTTCATAAATTGAGAATAGAAAAAGCCGTCGTAAATGGAATCAGTGCAGGCCTTTTTACTTCAAAGGATGTTGGTCTTTTAACGTGCTCTCTCAGTTACGCAGATGAAAACTTTATTGAAGCGCTTGAAGGAATTCGATCAACAATCATTCAGCTTTTATTGGAGGGTGTCACAGAGGAAGAGATTAAAAAAATTGTCACAATTATTGAAAGCGACAATTATTATGGAATTGAAACTGTCGACGGACTTTCAAGAAAATTAGGGGATGCTGAATTTTACATGAAAGATCCCAGCTATTATAAAAAATATCTAGAAATGGTAAAAAAAATAAAACCCATCGATGTTCTTAAAATTGCTAAAAAATATTTTGCCCCTCAACAGATGACTCTGACTTCTTTATTGAAAAAAGGTTCAAAAGATGTCACTCCCATATGGAACGAATGGTTGAAACAGTATTCAATTGAATATAAACAGGCTCTTATAAAAAAAATGAGTTCTCAAAAAATTAAAGTTCTAAATTTAAAAGGCAAAAAGACAAAAAACTCAGGTTCTGAAAAGATCAATAAAAAATCCAAGAATTCATCGACGGAGCTCCAAATTTATCAATTAGATTCCGGAGTACGAGTTATATTTAAACCTTCTGAAGGTGGAGTGCTTTCAGCTAAAGGTGTCTTTAATGGAGGGGTGAGGGTAGAACCTGAATCTTTACTAGGTCTCGTGGAATTAAGTTCTCGAGCTTGGATGGGAGGGACGCCTCAACTTTCAGAGCCGGAAATATATCAATTATCAGAATCGATTGCTTCAAGTATTAGCCCCACAGTCGGAAGAAATACTTACGGCCTTTCGTTAGATGCCATCAAACCTTTTGAGAAAGAAAGTCGAGAATTATTTTTGAATATTCTCACTGAACCATTGTTTCCATCCGACGTCATCGAAAGAGAAAAATTGGTCCAAAAGGAACAAATCAAAAATCGAGCCGATAATCCAAGCAGTTTAGTTTCGAGAGCCTTTATGGAAGAGATTTTTAAATCACATCCATACAGCCGAGATATGTTAGGAACTCCACAGTCCTTGGGTAAAATTCAACATAAGGAAATTACAAAATATTGGAATGAAATTGCCTTAGGTCAGAATCTCACTTTGTGTCTTGCCGGTGATGTTGACGTTGAAGATTGGCTAGCAGATATCGAAAAATCGACTCAAAAATTAGGAGGAGGAGCTAGAATCAGAAATGAATTTAAAGTGACTCCAGTTAAAAAGGAAATTTATCGTTTTCAAGAGCTTAAAAAAGAACAAAGTCATCTTATAGTTGGTTGGTCAGGATTAACTTTTACAGATGAGCGGCGTTTCACATTGCATTTGATTCAATCGATTTTGGCAGGTCAAGGTGGGAGATTGTTTATCGAATTAAGAGACAAAAATTCATTAGCATATTCAGTTTCTCCGATGAGAATGGAAGGGATCGATGCTGGATATTTTGGAGCCTATATTGGGTGCTCACCCGAAAAGGTCGGTAAAGCTCGCGAGATGATGATGATTGAGTTTCAAAAATTGATCGAAAATCCAGTTTCATCATTAGAAATCGAGAGAGCTCAAAAGTACCTTATTGGCCGTCATGATATTGATCTTCAGAGAGTTAGTTCGATTGCTTCGAGTATTCTTTATGATGATGTCTATGGACTTCCTCCGGACGAGGCATTTCATTTAAAAGAAAAGTATTATGCCGTGACTCCACAAATGATTCAGAACCTAGCGACGGAAACGTTCACTCAACCTTCCGTTACCAGTTTGGTGGGTCCCCAAAATCCTTTTAATGAAAAAGGAAAATAGAATTTAAAAAAAGAAAAAGTTTTGTGCTTCAAAGGGTGAAGCGCAGCGAGTATTTGCAAGAAAATCAATGGCGCCCATTTTATTTAGTTAAAAACCTTAGAGCAAAATAAAGTATCAACATTTCTTGGGTGCCTTTGAATAA